>Ga0126370_10000039_pt1 | contig 35820 bp, 45 predicted proteins | sample PanSoiMetaPlot_3_FD_92586 | JGI IMG/M metagenome (GOLD analysis project Ga0126370, IMG submission 92586) | Tropical forest soil microbial communities from Panama - MetaG Plot_3 | ecosystem: Environmental > Terrestrial > Soil > Tropical forest > Bulk soil | place: Panama | collected 2016-02-17 | reverse complement strand
CTGGCGTCGACACCCAGGTTGGGCACATGGTCAGGGTTGTCGGACTTGGCGAAGCGGGTGGGTCCAGAGCTCTTCATCCCGATGGAGTTGAGCAACGTGCCTGACTGCTCGTACAGGCCGTTGTAACCACACTCGGTGCACAGAGGAGCCGCCTCGCTCCCGGCCCACTTGCGTCTGAAGAGATTGGACCCACCACACTGCGGGCAATGACCGTCTTTGCCCAGGCCAGAGGGAGCCTTCTCCACGAATCCCTGACGGTGGACCCGGTGCCAGTTATCGTCAGAATCGCTCCCCGGCTGGTCCCACTCCGTCACCTCCTGGCGTGGACCGGTCGGGGGGTACTGAGGCTGCCATCGGACAGCTTTGGCCGGGTATCCTCCGTTTGCTGGCTGGGCCGGTGCCTGGGTCGGTGGCACCTGGCCCAGCTTGCGTGCCCACCAACTTACGTCACTCATGCTTTTGCCTCGCTCCAGTTGCTGCCGACGCTGATGTTGGCCTCCAGGGGCACATCCAGGACGGGCTTGCCATCCTTATGGATCTGTTCCATGGCGACCCGTATTAACGGTAGGGCTTGCTCTACTTGGGACTCAGCGCACTCGATGACAAATTCGTCATGCACCTGGAGCACCAGGTGGGCGTCCAGTTGACGCAGGACTTCGTTCACCCGGATCATGGCAATTTTTGCTACGTCGGCTGCGGTGCCCTGGATGGGGTGGTTGACAGCCTGCCTTTCCGCATAACCCCGTAGCTTCCAGTCATCTGAAGTGATCTCTGGCAATCTGCGCTTGCGGCCATACAGTGTCTCGACGTAGCCGTGCTGCCAGCAGAAGCGCTTGACTTTCTTGCCCCAGGCCTTGACACCGGGGTAGCTCTTGTGCCAGGCCTCATAGACAGCCTCAGCGTCAGCGTCACTGATGCCCGACATCTGTACGACTCGTTGGGGCCCGCCTTCAAAGGCGAAATTGAAATTGGAGTTTTTGGCGATGCTGCGCTGCTCCGGGGTGACGAGCTCGGGCGGGATCTTCCAGATGCGGGACGCTGTCATGAGGTGCAGGTCGATGCCCTCGGTGTAGGCGTACAGGAGGGTCTTGTCCCTGGTCTGATGGGCCAGGATCCTGAGCTCGATCTGGCTGTAGTCGGCCACGATCAGCTTGTAACCGGGAGGAGCCTGAAACAGGCGGCGCACCATGGTGCCCTCGGTGTTCTGGCGGTAGCGGGCCGGGATGTTCTGGAGGTTGGGCTCAGAGCAGGACAGCCGCCCGGTCTTGGCTACGGCCTGGTTAAAGGAGGCCCGGATCCTTGAATCGTCGTCAATTCGGGGGATGTAGCCACCGATGTAGGTGGACAGCATCTTCTGGATGTCCCGTTGCTCCAGCAGCTTGGCCGGGAAGGGATGACGGCGGGCCAGTCGCTTGAGCGTCTCGGCATCGGTGGAGCGCAGCCCGGTGGCCGTCAGCTTGGTCACTGGTAGCTTGAGCTCGTCGTAGAGGTACTCAGCTAGCTGCTTGGTGCTGTTGAGATTGAGCTCCCGCCCCACGATGTGGAGGCACTCAGCCTCCTTGGTGGCGACCTGGTGCTCTAGCTCTTCTCGCAGGGGCCCGAAGGCAGCCACATCGACGTAGGCCCCGTGCTGGCGCATCTCCATGAGCACCCGCATGACGCCCATCTCCAGGTCGAACAGATCAGCCAGCTTGGGCAGGCTCTCCAGCCGGTGGGACAGCTTCCACCACAACAGCCAGGCCATCTTGGCGTCGATGATCGAGTACCGCATGGCCTCCTGGAAGCTGACCCGGTAGGCGAACTCGCCCAGCTTCTCGTCCCCGTAGGCTGTCATGACCTGGCTGTCCAGCCGGGTGGGGTAGGCCAGGTACTTCTTAGAGAGGTGGCCTAGCTTGTAGCTGTCCAGGTTCTCGTTGAGCAGGAAGGCCAGGATCAGGGTGTCCCCATATGGGGGTGGAGGGATGGCACCGTCGTAGTACTTGGCGATGCTCAACAGGTCGAATGAAAGGTTCTGATTGATTTTCCTGCGACCACTGAAAAACAGGGGGCGCAGGATCTCAAACACTTCGGCCCTGTGAAGTTGCTTCCGCTTGTCCGGGTGCCCCATGGGTATGACATCGGAACGGCCCGGACCAGCCAGGCTCAAGCTCCAGACTGTGTTGGTCCGGGCGTCCAAGGGAGGTTTGTCTTTGGCAGCAGCCTTGCTGCAAATTTCAGAACAGAACTTGCGCCTGGCATCTGCGAACTCACGCCCACATGATGGACAGAGGACGCTGGTTCGGGCCGTGCGAGTAGTACCTTTCGGCAAGGGCCCAGGCAGGCGTAACATACGGACCTTGCGGTTACCCGTAGTTTCCACGTCGAAGGCGAAGGCATCGAACTGCTCATAGTCGGCCACCAGGCACTTCAGGTCTTCGACGCTATTTACGGTCCTGGTGACGAGCAGCTTGGTAGGAGAGGGCTGGGCGGCATCCCAGCCCTCTCCATTTGGACACGGGAGCGGAGAAGTCGGCACCCCCGGCCACGAGCCCTACTGAGTAGCGGCGTCTGCCACCGCTTGGAGCTCTGACCGTGAGTTTACTTCCAGCGAATCCTCGTCCCATAACACCTTGTCGAACTTCTGGATCTCTTCCTTGGTGAGAGCCTCGGTGTCCCAATCCTCGGGGAGATCCCTGGCCTTTACGGGCCGGATAGCCGTGCGCCGGTTATTCTTTGGACCCGTCATCTGCACGGCCCAATAGGTACCAGCCAGAGGATTTTTGGCGGCGTGCTTGTCCAGGATGTCGGTCACGGTGACACCGCACTCAAAGGTGGTGTGGGTGGGCACGTCGCCACCGAGATCCAGGATGTTGAAGCGCACACGAGCCTGGGGCTTGGCATCCACCTCATCGAGGGGGCAGTCATCCTGGAGGCAGACGTAGCTCATGCGCTGGCCTCGGGGCACCCAATCGCACCAGTGCATGAGGAACGACGCATATGGGCCATCCTCCAGGAACATGATCAGGCCTTCGTCATCGGGCACCTTATAGAGCCGGGTGAACTTGGAAGGGGCGTTGGCCTTGGTACGCCGGTAGCCGCCCCATCCCTTGGCTACAGCGAGGCCGGTGTCGTCATCAGCGTGGTTGGTGGTAGCAGTGCTGTCAGGAGCTTCGTCGTATTCTTCTGCTTGTCGAGGGCGGCGTAGCAGTTTGCGTTCGGGCATCTTGATTCCTTTGTGTCGTGGCAGAGTGCAGAAAGTCTTGTGCAAGGTTGGGGTGGATCTCTGACCACCCGGAGATGCGCTGGAGCTCGTCACGAGCCAGCTTGTCCACCTCGGAGATGACCATGAGCTCCAGGTGATCGGTGTAGGTGGCACGGGTTGCGGCGTCGAGCTCAGCCCAAGCACGGCTGTCGACGCCCAGGTCAAAGTGATCGGCCTCAGCCCCCACCTCGACCTGAACTACCTCATACTCCCTGACCCGGACGGTGTAGCGAATGTGCTTGGTGAGCTTCATTGCCACATCAGGATGGGCCAGGCCGCAAAGATGCGGCGGGTGAATTGGGTGTCCTTTACATAGGGTGGCTTCTCTTTAAATAGTCCCTCCTGTTCGGCCAGGCTGACGATGAATTCGATCTGATCTCGGGTCCACAGCCGTCTACCGGCGTTGCCTAGCGACCCGTATACCTGCTTGGTCTGGAAGTGGTTGCCGGGTAGCCAGCGCTTGCGGATCCAGGCCCGGATGGTGATGGGATCCCGGTTCAGAGCCTTCGCCAGGGCCCCGATGCGGAACATGTCGTACTTGACCCCGTTGACCCACACCTCGACCGGCTTGTAGTCCCAGGGCCGTTCCTCCCGCTCGATGCGGCGTTCCTCTACCCGGCGAGCATGACGCTGCTCTTGGCTCTCCCGGCGACGCTGCTTGGAGCCGGGATAAAACTCGTCCAGGTCTTGAAAACCCTCCAGCAGGTCAGCCATCAGTAGACCGGCTTGTCGTTGTCATCCAGCAACACGAAGGTGTAGCTGGTCCGCTTGGGGAACATGGCGGCGAGCTCGGCCTCGGTGATCTTGTTGTCGTAGAAGGCGGCATGCACCCGGCTCTGATCGAGCACTGGCACCATCTCGATCATGTCGTCCCACAGCCCCTTGGACCGCAAGATCTCCTCGGCAGCATTCTCATTGAAGCCAGTAGTGGTAGCCGACTGGCTCTTGAGGCGAGTGATCTTGCGGTCCCCTACGGGCTCCTCCAGGTCAAGGAAGATGTTGCCGTTGGAGGGGTCGGTCTGGCCCCATTCGTGCACCATGGCCTGGAGGGCTTTCTTGTCCTCGTTCAGCTTGTTGGTCAGCATGGCCGTCTGCTGCTTGACGGCATACCAGCCGTCCACCATGCGACGAATTCCGGGCAGGTTGAGATCGGGTTTGGCGCTGGGTCGGCGCAGCGTTCGCTTCATGGGACAAGCGTAACGAGGGGGTGTGACGGTTATGGGCTACGGGAGAAAGTTCCCCGCCTGGTCCCTGACGTAGTTGGAGACGACGAAGGCGGGGCGCTGGTTCTCCTGGGCCTGCTTGAGCGTCTCCTCTGTGTGGCGGTTCATGGACAGACGGTCCATGAAGGCGATCACGATGTTGGGATCCGACCACTCCCGCACCTTGCGGCGCTGGAGATGCCGGAAGGCCTCCACCTCGTGCTCCAGGCCATCCAGACTGCCGTCATCCTGGATGGTGATTGTCTCCGACCATACCCTGGCCTGGGTGTTGAGCCCTTCCAACAGGATGCGGATGATGAAGGTGTCATCGGTCAGTCGGCTGCCGCAGAAGAGGTATTGCGGGCCCTTAGACACGGTGCGTCCGCAGGAACGCCGACAGGGACTGGAGATCCAGGGTGAGCCGCCCCTTGGGGCTGATGCCCCGGCCATCGATGACGGCATCGGCCACCCGCTTCTTCTGGCCCAGCAACTGGAACTGGTACTCCTCGATGCTGTCGGTCATGCGGATGGAGATGAGGGTGATGCGGGGCCAAACAGATGATAGACGTATGATTCGGCTCTGCCGTTGGCTGTAGACGCCCGCAGACCACGGCAGATCAAAGGAGATCAAGTAATTTGCCATGGGCAGGTCTAAGCCCACACCCCCGGCGTCGCTGGAAAGGAACAGCCGGGTGCCCGGATCATTGGCGAACTGCTGCTTGGCGGCGTCCCGGTCCTTCAGCTTCACATCCCCGGTGAAGAAAACTGACTTGGTCAGGTCTTTGGTGGTATCAGCGATGAGCTTGAGGGCTCCTTTGAAGTAGGCGAACACCACCACCTTGTTGGCTGGGTCAGCCCCCAGGATGTCCTCCAGGAGCGACACCAGGGTGACCAGCTTGGGGTGCAGGATCAGCTTGTCCAGCCGCCCCTTCTGCTGGAGCTCGGCGGCGTACTCCGACCCCAGCTTGGAATGCTCGTCCACGAAGTTGGCAGCCGACTGGCGCAGGAGCTCGGGGTGGTCGCAGAGCATCCTCATGCAGACCAACTTGCTCATGATTGCTCCTTGGGCTTGGCCCTCCTCTCCTCTATATAGGGAGCTCAGGGAGAAGTTGCCCCAGGTGTTGACGGCGTCGAGGATGTCGTTCTCCAGGTCGACCAGGATGCGGTTGTAGCAGTTGCGCCCCGGCTCATCGAAGTCCACCAGGATGGACTGCTCGGTCACAGCCGGTAGCTGGTCAGCCACCTCGGCCCTGGTGCGGCGCACCATGTGATCGCCCAGGAGACGGTGGAGCGTCGGGAGATTCTTGTAGAGCTTGACCCGGCCCCAATGGTCCCGCACGATGAAGGCTCGGTCGAAGGTCTGAAAGTCGCCCAGCACGGTGGGCTGGACCCACTGGAAGATGGAGAAGGCCTCCTCGGCCCGGTTCTCGATGGGCTGGCCGGTCAGGGCCCACTGGTACTCGGCCTTGAGTCGCTTCATCTTCTTGGAGCGCCGGGGCTTGAAGTTCTTGAACCACTGCGCCTCATCAGCGATGATCACGTCCCTGGGCAACTTGCTCACGATCTCCCAATCGTTCACAAGCTGTTCGGGGTTGATAATCAGATACTCAGCATGGCCCCCCTTGTAGTCCCGGTACTGACGGTCCCGCTGGACCCTGTCGCCGTTGACCAGGATGGCTCGGGCGTCGGGAGCGAACTCCTCCAGCATGTGCAACCATTGGTGCTTGATCGAGGCGGGACAAATAATCAAACTTCCGCCTGCTTCACCCGCCTCGATCAACCTCTCGGTGGCGGCGATGGCGATGACCGTCTTGCCCAGGCCCATCTCGTAGGCCACCAGCAGCTTCTTGGCCTCGATCATCCGCTCCACGGCTTCAGCCTGGAACGGGTAGAGCTCACCCTTGAACATGTGCCCTCATAGCTTGACAGCGAGCTCAACGATGACCGCCATGGTCAACATGACCAGGCCCAGGATGCAGAGCCAGCGAGCGTCGATCTTCGTCACCAGAACGAGGCTATGACCGCAGCCAGGTGACCAGCGTGGACTTGCTCTGGTGTGGCCTCGCCGGGATCCTTGCCGGGGGTCACCTCGTAGTTGAAGATGACGAAGGGCATGCGGTGGTGCCACTTCAGCCGCAGGATCCGGCGCATCTCGACCAGGCCAGCCTGATCGTTGTCCAGGGCCAGCACGATGCTCTCGGCGTACTCGATGAGGAGGCGCAACTGGGCGTCGCTCACGTTGGCCCCGAAGGTGGCGACGGCGGGGTAGCCCAGGGAGTAGAGGTACACGGCATCGAGGGGGCTCTCGACCACGGTTAAACGGGGCACCGGCCCCTTTAACACGTCGAGTCCGAACAGGGTCTGGGACTTCTTGATGCCCGGTGGCCGGTTGCGGACGAACTCGGCAGCCTTGATCTGATAGCCCCACAGCGTCCCATGAGGAGAGCGGATGGGGAAGACCCAGGCGAGCTCTGTAGCGTCCCAGCGCACTCCATATGTCTGTAGGGCAGGCATGGTGAGTTTGCGCCGCTCCACGGCCCTCTGAGGGGGCTCTCCGAAGCGCTCGTAAGCCTGGAGGACCGTGGTCCGGTCGACCACCGGCTCGGGCTCGACATCGGTGAGCTCGACCTCAAATTCCCGGATGGTCTGATGGGCCAGCCACAGGCTCTGGCCGGTCATGTCCATGACCAGGGTGATGAGCGAGCCGCTGTAGCCGCAGGCGAAGCAGTGGTGCGCCCCGGTCAGCCGGTTGATCGACCAGTTGTCGGGCTTGCTCTCCCTGGTGGGGTGCTTGGGACAGCGGGCCCCGATCTCGTTGCCCAGGGGCCGGATGTCCTCCAGCCCCAGGTGCTCAAGCAGCCGGTCCATCGTCTTCGTCGTCGGCTGCGTAGGTGATGTCGGCTGTCTCCTGGATGGAGCCGTGATCGAGATCCAGGGCCAGGCGTACCTCCTGGGCGGGGCAGTTACGGCTGGCGATGATGCGGAGCATGATCTCGTGCTCGGCGTCCTTGATCTCCTCGGTCCCGAAGATCACATCACTGTCCTGGGCGAAGCTACTGCTATAGCCGATGCTGTCGAGGGTTAGCCCCCGCTTGGCCTTCCAGCCCAGGCTTTGTGTGGTCTGCACGATGGGCACCTGAGCTCGCTGGGCCAGTCGCTTGAGTGACCGGGTGATAGTGGTCAACGCTTGGGGGCTACCGGGGTCCAGGCCAGGGCTCTCGGCATCCATCATGTACGTCCCATCGATATACACCACGTCGGGCCGGTGCTCTTGGATCCGGGCGGCGATGGCTGACACGGTGGTGGTGCTGGTGGAGTCCTGCACGAAGGCCATGTAGGGCATGTCGGCGTGCATCATGCGGATGAGCTTGCGCCGCTCCTCAGTAGTGGGCTTGCCTCGCTGTAACCGGGTCAGGGAGATCCCGGCCCGTAGAGCATCAAAGCGGGTGGTCTGCTCGGTGTTGCTCATCTCAAAGCCCACGAACATAGTCCGGGCCCCGGCCCGGTTGCAGGCGATGTTCATGCACATAGCCACCATGGACTTGAACTTCTTCTGGAGCCCGGTGATAGTGACAAGCTGACCGGCCTGGAGCCCGTTGGTAGCCAGATCCATGGTGGGGAACCCGGTGGGCCAGCCCTGGAGTCCGGTCTGCTCGGCCAGGTGGTCGTAGTAGTCCATGCGGTCACCCTGTGTCTCGTGCACGAGCTCGACGCTGCTGGCAACGATCTCAGAGTGCAGCCCCTCTAGGCTGGAGGCCAGCAGCTTGATGACGGCGTCCACGTCCCCCTTCTTGAGGGGTTCGCTGGTGCCGTCGAGTGCTTCGGTGATCAGGGCGAACTTGCGCTGCTTCTGGAGCTCTCCGATGTAGTAGTCGAGGGGCTCGGGCGTTTCAAGTAGTAAGAGATTCGGGTATTCATGCTGAAAGGCTTCCTGACCAGGGGCCCGCCCGTACTCAGACCAGTGGTGGTGAACCCATTGGAAGATGCCCAGGTTCTCCTCATCGAGGAAGAACCGTGGCGTGATGCGGGCCTGGGCCACGGCATCGAAGTCGCCAGCCTCGATGATCTTGGAGATCAGGGAGTACTCGATGTCCATCAGACGATTTGTCCTTTCACGTCCCCCCCAAAGTGGTAGCCAACCGGGCCATAGGCCCACTGCTGCTCAGCCAGACCGTAAAACACCCGCTTCACATCAGGCATCGTGGATAATCTTCGGCCCAGTTTCTGTGGTGACTCAGCGGTCACATAGCGGATCGGCCAGTTCTCCTGCTCGCACTTACGAGCCAGAGCCTGAGCAAACTCTGCGGGACGTGTCGTGACCACTACGTCGATGCGGATGTAAGTCCGCTCTAGGATCGACCACATCCACTTGATGGCTTCGTCCCGTACCTGCCAGTAGCTCAGTGCCTGGTCCCACAGGCCCAGGTTGCACTTGACCTTCTCCATAGCCCGGACCATCCGGTGGTCTGGGAGGGATGCGAGCGCCCCCTCCCAGATCCACAGGAACCGGTCCTGGATGTCGGTGCCTATTCGTCCCTTGTCCACCGGTAGTCGTCACTTTTAATTTCTACGACTTGACAGGCTTCTCCGATCAAGCTGACAAACCCCTCGCTATAACGAGCTCCGAGATCGTTGAGATCGAAATTCGTGGTGAAGATGGTGGGTCTGCCACGGTTCCAACGGAACCGGAAGGCATTGAACAGTTGCTCGTTCGACCAGCCGGATCCTGACTCATGCTCACGTCCGATGTCATCGAAGAGCACCCACTTGGCCTTGCGCTCGATCATGTTCAGGTGCTTCTTGAGCTCAATAAAGTCATCTTCAGCGGGCTCATAGTCCCGCTTCAGGAGCTCGATCAGATCGAACTTCTCGTGGTACAGGTTGATGTAGGTGCTGAGCTCGATGGCTTCGATAGTGTCGCCTGCCTCCATGAAGGACTTGAGCACCATGTTGGCGAGGAAGGTCTTGCCCACACCTGGAGGGCCCACGAAGAGCAGCCCAGCCCCACGCTTGAAATTATCTTCCCGGTTCTTGATAAAGGCTTCAATGGCACTGAGCGCTTCGGCTTGGCTGCCGGTTCGACCAACGAAGTCGTCCAGGGTCATGTCTTGAAAGGGTGCGAAGGGTCGGTTCACAGTTCCTCTCCTAAAAATACTCGGGGATGTTTGCACTCTCTACAGCGATACCTCTGTCTATTGTCTACTACACCGTCCTTCCTGACCGTGTCTGACCGGCCACAGGTAGGGCAAGGCGGGTTCGGGGCCCGGACCTTGCGTCGGATCTTGTAAGACTGCTTCACCCGGCTGCGGAGGTAGTCCTGCCGCCAGTCCTTGTACTCATCGACACCGTGGACGATCCGAGTGCGCTGCTCCGGTGTCAGGCCAGCGAAGATGCCATAGGGCAGATCCTCGTGGTGGGCGAGGCTCCAGTTGGTGCACGCTTGGAACGCAGGACACTTGACGCAGAGAGCTCGTGTGGTAGCCAGTGCCTCCAGTCCCTCATCGAAATACTCCTCCAGGTGCTCGACGCAAGGGCGCTTCCTGAAGTTGAGGAACCTGTCAGTGGGGGCCTGGTTTCTCCAGGCCGGGGTCATGCGTGCTGTGGCTGACGACGACCGTTGAGGTAGTCGTGGCCGAAGCGAGATTTGCTGGCTGAGGGATCACGTCGCTGTTGTGTGGACAAGATTGCAGTCAGGTCATCACGCCGGATGATGAAAACCTTCCACGCATTGTTCTTGGAATTATTGACCCACTGCGGATGCCTCACGAATTCGTTGATCATGCGCCGGATCAACCACACATCCATGTCTTCATTTTCTATCCAGGCTTTGATAGCCCCTCCGAAGCCTTTCCAGTTCATTTCGCCGGGGCGGGCCATCCCTCTGTGGAGTGTCCTGGCATAGAACAGGTTGCTCAGTTCCTTGACTGGCGTTTGGACAGACCTCTGGCGAAAAGTAGTCCGTCCAGAAATTGAATTTGTTTTCAAAGAACGTCGTATCGCTCTGTCGCTGCCAGAGCGATCCTCCGGGTCGCTCCACTCCAGCGGCTTCGCCGCTAGACTTACACTCCTCCCGCCTGCGGCGTGGGGTACCGGGGAAAGTTCCCCGGAGAATTTCTCTCCAGGGCATGTGACCAGGACTTTCCACCGATAGTGGGGCCCAACCTCAGTCTTTTCAATGAACTCGCAGTCGATGAGGGTTCGCATCCAAGGGACGAGCTTCATGCTGTTTCCTGATCCGAACACCCGGCGAGCCGCCTCCGATAGCACATCTTCGGGATCTCGCACAAGTACGCCATCACGCTGTCGAGCTCGCTGACCCATCCAGTAGAGCAGCCGGTGCTCCGGTGAGTCGCCTAAATCCAGGCATGGGTGTACCAAGCCTTCTGTCATCGCTTCCCCTATCCGGTGCCGCCGTGGGTCACCTATGTTTCCAGCCGGTCGACTTCAGTCGGTCGGTAATCGCCTACCTTGGCACCACCAAGTCAGGTCGTCAAGCCCGAACTTATCCACAGGGGTGTGGATAACTCTGTGCGTAATCTCTGGCTTTATACACAGTGATATGGCGCTATACAGAGCCGACTGGTCAGGGTCAAAATGGCTGGTCAAGCTAGCGTCGATACATGACGTATGTGGCCGAACCGGGCCTGGAAGAACCTGACGAGGAGCTCTGGGCCGAGAGCGAGGACGGCCTGTCCGATGACATCGCCAGCTACGCCCCCCAGGAGCTCGACCCCACTGATCAGCAGTTCGTTGCACGTCTCACTGACAAGGTGTGGCAATTCACAGTCATGTTCAGTGGTGTGGAAATGTTTCCCTACCAGGAGAGCCTGGGGCGGCGCATCATTGAATCGGTTATTTCAGGAGACGGGGCGACCATAACGGGTGAGCTCAGCCGTCAGAGTGGGAAGACTGAGGTGCTTGCCAACGTGGGGGCCAGCCTGATGATCCTGCTACCCCGGCTGGCCGAGATGTTCAAGGAGTTCCAGCCTCTCCAGAAGTTCAGCCGGGGCGTCATGATCGGCTGCTTCGCCCCGGTGGAGCAACAGGTGGAGACGCTGTTCGGTCGCATGGTGGACCGGCTGACCAGCGAACGGGCCCTGGAAATGCTGGAGGATCCCGACATCGATGACCAGGTCAAGCCAGGCTCTCGTCGGGTGCGGCTCAAGAAGTGCGGCAGCTTCTGTGCCATGCAGACGGCCAACCCCAGGGCCAAGATCGAGTCCAAGAGCTACCACGTCATCTTCGTGGATGAGTCGCAGGCCGTCGATGAGTACGTCGCTAATAAGAGTATCTCACCGATGGGTGCATTCTATCTTGCAACTGTGGTGATGACCGGCACTCCCGACATCACCAAGGGGCTGTTCTACAAGACCATCCAGCACAACCGTCGCCAGGAGCTACGCCGGGGTGGTAAGAAGAACCACTTCCGCTTCGACTGGAAATACTGCGCCCGCTACAACCGCAACTACGCCGCCTACATCCGGGGCGAGGCCATGCGGGTGGGAGAGGACTCAGATGAATTCCGACTCAACTACAAGCTGGAGTGGTTGTTGGAGCGGGGCATGCTCATCACTGAGAGTCGGATGGATGAGCTCGGTGATGCCACCATGCCTATCGTGCCAGGCTATTGGAAGACACCCCTGGTGGCCGGTATTGACTTCGCCCGGAAGATGGACAGTACCGTGGTTACAGTCCTATGGGTGGATTGGGACAGGCCCGATGAGCTTGGCCTCTACGACCATCGCATCCTGAACTGGCTGGAGATGCACGGGGAGGAGTGGGAAGAGCAGTATTGGCGCATAGTCGATTTTTTGAGTAACTACAGCGTAGTGGCGATGGGTGTAGATGCTCAGGGCGTAGGCGATGTAGCTGCTGATCGTCTTAAAAGACTTCTCCCCAACATACAGGTGGAACCACTGTCGTCCCAGATCGCAGAGCAATCCGCCAGGTGGAAGCACCTCCAGCAGTTGCTGCAACGTGGTTTGTTGTCATGGCCCGCCCACCCGAAGGCCAAAAAAACCAAGAACTGGAAGCGATTTCGTCAGCAGATGATCGACGTGGAGAAGCGCTACCAGGGAGCCCACCTGTTGGTCGAGGCCCCCGACGAGGCTGGCGTCCACGACGACTACGTCGACTCTTTGTCATGCGCCACCATCATGAGCCAGGTGCTGGTGGTGCCAGAGGTGGAGATCACGGCCAGCCGGTGGGGCCGCTCGGAACGGCGGGCCGTGCCCACTAGCCGCCAGGCAAGGCACCGTTCAAGGGCCCTAGCACGTCGCTGATAGCTCCATTGATCTTGTCGGCGGCACCAGCGACGGCGGGCTGGGCCATGCTCTTCCAGCGGGCTACCTGTGACTGCGACTGAAGCTGGGCCGCATACGGAGTGGTCGCAGTACTGAGCTCCTTGTCGGCGGGGGTGTCACCTGACTGCGGGCTGGTGCCCAGGGCCCGTTGCATGGAGGTCTGCTGCGCCCACAGGTCGGACATGCCTCCAGGGTACTCGGGTGGTCAAGGAGGGCCAGGGGCCCCTCACTAGCCTTCCTACAAAGCCATGAAAGCCGTAGAGAGGAGCCTCCATGAGCCTGGGGCCTGAGCCGACGTTCCCGGAGCGGGGGCGTTATGCCTATGACGTAAGTGTTGGCCCCAATGCACCTGGTGGCCGGGGTCCGCTGCGCTTTGAGGAAGGCCTGTCCACTGACACCGATGTGCCCAACGATTTCCAACGGGGGATGTTGGAGTTCATGGTGTCGGCACCGGGTCGCATCAACCATGTTGACCCCAACGTCCAGTTCAAAATGCCAGAGGAGACGCTCTCGGAGCGAGCTCATGTCGGCTCCGCTGCCTGGATCGATGCTCCCACCATGTTGGGGGAATTTGCTCACGGCTCATTTACGGATCAAGCCGAAGTCCGTTATGAAGAGGTGGTTCGCAACGGACGCATCCAGAAGCGGCGGGCCCCTGAGGTAGTCACCGACTGAGATGGACGCCACTGAGTTCGACGCTGCCTACACGCCCTTCGGCAGTGTCGGTGCGCCCAAGAAGGGCAGCAGAGCTCGGGTGGTCAAGTGGAAGAACCCCAAGGCCAACCAGTGGCACTACGGCGTGGTGGCCGGGGAGGCCACCTCTGAGACAGAAGGCGGGCCCTTCCAGGACATCGAGTACACCCACTCGGTCCCGCCCAGCAATCAGCCCTCCGGGCGACGGGTCCGCATGTACGGAGTGCACAAGACCGTTGACGTTGGTGATGACGTGTTCCATGACCGCCGTGGTGAGGGCCGTCGAGATAGGCCGACGTAGTGGGTAGCCCCTTCGTTCGTCCTGGCTCTGATGCCCCTCGCACACCGACTGGACGGTCCAGTCAGGTGGGATTTGCCGCCAAGTACCCCAAGTTCGACCTGGGCAACCCGGACCAGTTCATGCAGGCTGTCCGTAACATCCAGCACCTCCACGATGTCACCCCGCCCCATCTCCGGGCTTCGGGCTCAGAGTGGTATCCCAAGGTGCATGAAGCGGTGCAGAAGGGGATCCGGCGCACCTCTGTCTCCCCTGAACATGGTGCGGCCATGGTGGCCTCGATCAGCCCGCAGATGGATTGGGGCAGCCGTAATATCCCGGCCTTTAAGGAGCTCCACAGCCTTAAAAAGCAGGATTGGGCTGCCATCCATCGCTCAGAGGCGGGGGGACGGCGCACCCCGGAGGTGGAGCACCTCCTGAAGGGCATGTCGTTGGTGCATGCCTCTGACACCGGGCTGGTGCGAGCTCACCGGCTCATGGAGGGCGAGAACATCGAGGACGTGATCAACCGGCGCACGGCCCCGAAGATCCACAGCTTCTACCACAACATCGCCTACCCCCATCAGCACACCCACGTCACCATCGACTACCGGGCCCATGACATCGCCATCAACCGGATGTACCCGGCTGCCTACTCGGGCCGGGGGCTCTCCTCTGCGGCGCTGGCCTCAGGCAAGCCCACCCGCTACGAGCACTTTGAGAATGCCTACCGGGCGGCTGGCCTGGGCCGTGACATCGAGCTCCCCCACCACATGCAGGCCATCGTGTGGGAGGGCGGCAAGCACATCGAGACTTCGGCCCCCACCAAGAGCGGAAAGCCCAGGGTGAAGGGCGTTACCCGGACGGGACAGCCTTATGTTTAGGGGTGAAGTCCTGCTCGGTGGCGATCTTCTGGACCCGGTCCCAGAGCTCCTTGCCCAACTTGGTGGTCTTCCCGACCTCGGCTGGATCCCAGACGAACGAGTGCTCTCTGTCGAGGTACTCGTAAAGGAGAGCGAACTCCTTCCTGGTCAGCTTGATGGTCGTGGTAGCCATACCTCCAGGGTACTGGAAAAAATGCCCGGAGTGGTCGCAGGGGGCTCCAGATTTTTGTCAGGGAGGCAGTGATGCAGGACTACAAGGTCAAGGGTGTCCCCATCGACTACATGGACATCGAGACGCTGTGGAACGACCGGCGTGACCCCCACGCTAACCCGCTGTCTTCCTCGCCCAGGCGGGAGGGCCGTGCTCCTGCCCCTAGCGGGCTCTCCTCCACGCTGGAGCAGATCTACCGGCCTGGTGGCGGCGACAACAGCTATCAGAGCGACAACCAGCGTCTGTATGGGAGCAAAGATGGCCGATGAGTCCTCCAACCTGACCCGCTTTCAGCCCCGTCATGCGGCCATGGCTGCGGGCCACCCGCACAAGGCCTACGACCGCCAGGTGCAGCGCATCCTGACTCAGATTGCGGAGCGTCGGCGGCTGCCTCGCACGCAGATGGAATACGATGAGCAGCGACGGCAACAGCCACAACGGTGACGTACTCACATGAGTGAGCGAGCAGACGGCATTGGTGGTCATCGGCTTTTTCATGACCGTCGTAACGAGGGCCGTCGCCACGCTCCTTACCATCCGCCGCCCCTGACATCCACTGCTCCTATGGAGGTCAGTTGGATCACTCAGCACCAGGGCAAGGTCAACTACCCCACCTTGGAGGGCGACATCGGTGAGTACCACCGGGGTGAGCACCTGATCACTGAGGGTCTGGAGAAGCCTGGCCGTACCCGGTTCCATATAGGTGAGTCTTGATGGACAGGATGGACGGCATCGGCGGTCATCGTCTCTTCCATGACCGGCGCAATGAGGGACGACGCCACGCTCCGTACCATCCTCCACCCTTGACTCAAGGGCACTATGAACAGGCTGGACATGTAGGAGTGTTCGCTAAGACATTCCTACCTGGTGAACCATTTGACCCGAACGATATCCAGGGCCACCCGGTGCAAGCCTGGGTGCCTGAGAAGGGTCAGATCCGACACTCTCCTGGTTGGTCATAGTGTCAATCCAATTCCAGTCCCCCTCTTATCGTGCCGCATCGTCAGACCTGACGATCCAGATAAGCCCGCTCGGGTTGGTGGAGCTAGCGGACGAGGAGTTTGAGGTACATGGCCCACGGTTAAACCGTTACGCCATGAACTGGGCTTTTTATTTGGGATACCACTGGGCCCAACGTCCTGACTTAGGTGAGCCGCAGTTAACCTTTAACTACACCAGGGCATTGAGTGACTTTACCACTAACTTTGTCTTCGGTAAGGGCGTCTCATTTCGCTCACCCGACGCTACCGGAGCGATAGTACCCACCCGACTTCAGCGCATTTGGGAGAAGGACAACCGCAAGGACTCAGTCCTGTGGGAGTGCGGGGCTATGGGCTCGGTGACTGGAGATTGCTTCATAAAGGTGGCCTACGAGGAGCCCTGGGTGGATCCTTCGGGCATGCCACATCCGGGTCGGGTGCGTATCTTGCCGCTAAATAGCGCCTATGCGTTCCCGGAATGGCACCCACATGACCGGGCTCGAATGATTCGTTTTAAGCTCAAATATCGCTTCTGGGGGACATCGGCAGAAGGGACGAGACAGGTTTTTACTTACACGGAATTACTCACCGAAAATCAGATCGAAGAGTACGTTAATGACGAGCTCATCGACAGCCGTGAGAACCCGTTGGGTGAGATCCCTATTGTCCATATCAGCAACCTACCGATCCCTTCATCGCCGTGGGGTATGCCGGATATACAGGACGTAACCGTGCTCAATCGGGCCTACAACGAGACGATGACGGACATCCTCGATATCGTCAACTACCACGCTGCGCCGGTAACGGTAGTGATCGGAGCTCGGGCCTCTAACCTGGAGAAAGGCAGCCATCAGACCTGGTCAATCCCTAACAAGGAAGCCAAGGTAGAGAACCTTCTGTTCGATCCCCGTGGCATCGAGACATCTCTGCAAGCCCTGGAAGTAATTAAGCAGGCCATGCATGAAATGACCGGTGTGCCCAAAACGGCGCTGGGCGAGGAACAGGCCATCTCAAATACCTCTGGCGTGGCCTTAGCCATCCAATATCAACCGCTCATGAATCGGTTCAAGCTCAAGGCCACACAGTATGGTGAGGGCTTTGCTGAGGTGAACAGGTTGGCGCTGAAGACCCTGTTCATGAAGGAGCCGGATCGGCTGGTTTATGACCCGCTGGAGGATCCGCCCCTGCGGGATGACCAGCTACCGATGCTGGATCCGATGGACCCGGTGACGTATGAGAACACGGTCCACTTTCAGCCGCCTCTTCCTGTTGACAAGCTGATCCTGCTGAACGAGCTCCAGGTGAAGATGGCGCTGGGGCTTGAGTCGAAGCGTGGTGCCCTCCAAGAGCTCGGTGAGGAGCAGCCCGACGAAAAGCTCCAGGAGCTCTTCAAGGAGTTGCTGGACGACGCCGAACAGCAAGCTGCTCTGGAATTCCTCCGGGCCCAGGTCGCCTCCCTCATTGTCAACATGACCGGCATGGTCCCGCCAGAGGGCCCCCAGCCAGTCCCACCACCCCCACAGAATGGTGGAGGCAATGGCGGCTCCAAGAGCGGCTCGTCCAACGGGGGAGACACTAAGCCTGCGGGTGGTCCGCAAGTAAACACTGCGCCAACCGCCAAGATCGCCGCCGCCCCCGGACTCGATCTCAAGGACAACGCAGACGTTCAGAAGATGTTCCAGAGGATCGTCACCCTGGCTCATGGGACCACTCTGCCTCAGCGCCGCTTGCCCGAAGAAGACTCCACTAGCTAAGGAAGGAACCGACCCCGTTTATGTCCGTCATTGAAAACGAGCCGCAGGGCGAACCGACCCCCCAGCAGGATCCCAACAGCATCACCATCCCGGTGCAGGAGCCGCCGCCTGAGCCTCCGACTTCGGGCAACCGCAACCAACGCTCCGGTGCAGATGTCCAGCAGTTCACCGCAGAGGACGTGGAGCGCATCCGCCAGGAAGAGCGGGCCCGTGTCACCGCTGAGCAGACCAGGGCTGACCAACTAGAGAACGAGCTCGCCACCTTCCGCAAGGCCCAGGAGGACCGGGACAAGGCAGACCAGCAGGCGGCGAAGGCTGCGGAGCGGGCTGCCAAGAAGAAGGAAGAGGAGGACATGGAGGTTCGCACCCTCCTGGAGCGCAAGGAGCAGGAGTGGCAGACCAAGCTGGACGAGGAGAGGGCTGAGCGGGAGCGGGCCTTCGCCATGTTGGAGCAAGAGCGGCGGCATGCTTCCCTCCAGACCTACTTGGCTCAGCGCATGGCTTTGGAGGGTGACGAGATCGCTCCAGAGCTCAGGGATCTCGTGTCCGGTAATACGGAGCAAGAGATCGACTCCAGCATCAATCTGCTCAAGGAAAAATCAGCAGCGATCCTGGGCAATTACCAGCAAGTTGTGAGAAATCAAAATGCAACTCGCCCGACTGTGGGAGTCACGTCACCACCGGTTGGGCCCGATGTTTCCAGCCAGACGACACGCACCTATACGGCAGATGAACTCAAGGCGATGACACCCGAAGAGTACAGTGCCCAACGTGACAGCTTGCTGCGTGCGGCGTCGCAAAGTCGTAGACAACAGTAGAGGTAGTACCCGAAGGAAGGCCGTGGGCCTCAGACCAAACAGGAGGTAAGGCGTATGCCTTCCGCAATCACCGGCACCCCGTTGCTGAGCGCTAGCCCCACGGGATATCCGGGCACAAACTCGCAGCTATCTCCAGCTATCCAGGTGATCTGGAGCAAGGAGATTTTGTTCCAGAGCATGCCGGTGCTGCGCTTTGAACAGTTCGCTGTGAAGAAGACAGAGCTCGGCATTCAGCCTGGACTGCAAATCAACTTCATGCGCTACAACAACCTGGGTGACGCCACGCAGCTTGTTGAAGGTGTCCGCATGCAGACGGCGGCATTGACGGCCTCTCAGTACGCCATCACGGTGGCAGAGCAGGGCTATGCCGTGGCCGTGAGTGAGCTCTTGCTCAACTCCTCCTTTGATGACGTGATGGCGAGTAGCTCAAGGCTCCTCGGGAGAAACATGGCTAAGTACCTGGACGGCAGTGCCAGGGACACGTTGTACCAGGCCTCCTCCCTGCTGTTCGGTTATCAGCCGCCCCCTGCGGGTGCCACTCGTACCCCTCTGTCCCCCTACGACGCTGGCACGCTGGCGACGGCCTGGAACGGACTGGATGGGACGTACTTCCTCAGCGTCAATGTCACAAAGGACGCTGTCGAAACGCTCGCCACCAAGAATGTGCCCAGGCTGGGCGAGACGTATGTGGCGTTTATTGACCCGCATCAGTCTCGGCGTCTAAGGGACAATCCTGAGTTCATAGAAGTGACAAAATACGCTGCCGCTGGAAACTTCATGATTGGAGAAATAGGCCGTCTGAATGATGTCGTTTATATCGAAACGACTCAGATCCGGCAGTACGCTCCCAGCACTGGCCCGACCACCGTCCCGCCCACCACCTACACCAACGCCGGGGTCGTTCACCTGGCCCTTTACCTGGGGGACAATGCCTTCGGGCATGCCATCGCTCTCCCGGTGGAGCTCCGTGATGGTGGCGTGTTGGACTTCGGTCGTGAGCACGCATTGGCCTGGTATGCGATTTGGGGATTCGGTTTGATTACCGATCAGAGCATCGTTTTGGCGGCGACTAACTAAGCAATTACTGGTCGGGTGGGAGTGCCTGGTTGGGTCGGTCCAGGCACTCTCTCCCTTTAGGAGGAATGTGAATGGCTAGACCAGCACGAGGTGATTACACCGGGACGCAGCGCCAGGTATTGGCAGAGCAGAATCAGAAGGAGCTTGAGAAGCGGCAGCGAGAGGTCGGATTGGTGAACCAGGTGGACACAGTGGTGGAGGAGGAAGGCATCTTCGACCCGGTGACGGGTGAGATGACTGAGCTCTCCCCGGAGTCCAGGGCCAAGATCGAGGCCATGGAAAGCCAGCCCCTCACGGTGGAAACCGATCAGATCTTCGACCCCCAGGTAACGCCAGGTGTGCCCCCATACGACCCCATGAAGAGCCTTCAGGAAGTGCAACCTCAGCAGCAGCCCCGGCCTGTCGCCCCCAACAGCTTGGAGGTCGAAGACCTGGGCGTGCCACCTCCGGTCACCGTCGAGGATGAATGGAGGGTCATCCGGGTCAACACCGACATCGAGGAGATGACCTACGGCGTGGGCAACCACATGACCTTCCTGCGAGGGCGGCGTTATCGGGTACCGAAGCATCTCTACGACTGGCTGGAAAGCCGGGGTGTCGTTTATCACTAGGAGGAACCTTGACCGCACCTGACACCACAGAATCTCGGACATGCGCCAAGTGCGGCCAGACCGACACGCATGCCCATCATGTCCAGTACGTCGCCTTCAACCACCCGGTTACGGGCGAGGGCTTGGATCTCTCAGTCACTAAGCATGTGCAGTGCTGTGCCGAAGACGGCTGTGAGATCTGCTCGGTCGACGTAGAGCAGATCTCAGATCACCCCATCGGGGATGCCTTTGATCAGGCACTCCAGAACCGCACCAGCGAGCATCTCCAGACGCTCTTTGAGCGAGTGGCTGTCGAGTCCCCTGACTTCAACATCCCGACCACTGAGGAGGCGTAGTGGCAAACCTTGTAACCACTGAAGCCAATGCCATTTTGAACGCCAGCAGCGGCCAGGCTGCCTATACCGCCGTCACCACTCCAGTCAAGGTGGCCCTGGTCACGGCGACCGGCACAGCTACCGCTCCGGGCACAGAGGTGGCAGGCGGCTCCTATGCTCGTCAGACCATCACCTTTGCTGCCTCGGCGGGTGGTTCGATCTCGTCCAATGTGGCCCTGACCTACCCGAACATGCCTGCTTGCACGGTGACCGGGGTGGACGAGTGGGACAGCGCTGGCACCCCGGTTAGACGGTGGTTCGGGGCTTTATCGGCCTCCAAAACAGTCAACGCTGGTGACACCTTTTCGATTGCTTCAGGGTCATATACCAAGACGCTGAGCTAGCCCATGACCAGGTACGCCCCTTCCTGGATGCAGGAGGCGACCTACCCGGCTCAGCTAGACCGTCTCTTCATCACCGATGCCCTGGGCACGGGCCCTTGTCTCCTCTCGGGGACCGGGGCCTGGCTGGTATCCCAGCATGCTGGCACGGCCAACATGACGGTGGATGTGGCGGCGGGCCGGGGCCTGGTCGTTGGCTCTGACATCGCCAACCAGGGCTCGTACATCTGCTGGTCTGATGCTGTCGAGAACGTGCCCATCACGGCGGCTCCGGGTGCTGGGCAGTCTCGCATCGACCGCATCGTTGCCAAGGTGCGAGACGATTGGGTGGCCGGTGGTGGTAACAGCGACTTCCTCTTCCAGGCTGTAGCTGGGACTCCTGCCACCACCGGCTCTCAGACACCCCCTGCTCTTCCGGCTAGTTGCATGGAACTTGCTCAGGTGCTAGTGGGGCCTCAGGTCACCACCATCGTCACGGCCAACGTCACCGACAAGCGTCCGCTCCTGCGAGGCAGCACCTTCATCCAGTCCATCCCGGCGCTGGGTCAAGGATCGAGCTACATCGTCACTCACAACCTCAACAGCCGCAACGTCATCACTCAGCTATGGGATGCGGTAACCAACGCTCTCATCCAGGCTGAGATCGCTGTCGTTGATGCCAACACGGTCCAGGTCACGGCCAGTGTGGGCACACCCAATGCGTCCAACCTGGTGGTCTTTGCGGCTCCTACGGCTCCTCAGCCCATCCTAGCTTCGGACTTGAGCTCCAAGGCCTATGTCGACGCCCGGACCCCTAACCTGCCTGCGCCGGTCACCACCGGCAGCACCATCCAGACTTATACCGACAACCTGGGCGGGATCTGGGTGGCGAAGAACAATGTCAACAGCGGGGCCTGGAAGCTGGCTCGTGATGTCCTCCACGCCAGGGGCTATCGCAGCGGGGCCTTCATTATCACCAACGCCCCGACAGCCATCAGCATCGACACACCCAATTGGGATCCCTATGGCCTGATAAGTGGTGGTGTCTTTACGGCACCACTTCCTGGCTGGTACCGGGTCACCGGCACGGTCCAGGCCACCCCTACCGCAGCCGGTCAATATCTGCGGACCCAGATATGGTGGGGCGGCTCCAACACCATCGATGATTTCTCCTACTCGGCGGGCACCGGGGTCATCTCCACCGCTGCTGTCGACACCATCCTGGCTGTGGCTGGTCAGACCTTCCAGATCTATTCGATCTGCCCCTCGGGGGTGAGCATGAGCGGTGTTCCTGGCTCGACGGCGACAGCAGCCACGGTCAGCTACTTGGGATCGGGCTGATGAATGCCTCGCTTCTACCCGCTTAACTACAACCGGCAGTACTACCAGGTTCAGGACTCGACAGTAGGTCTGGCCGGGACCGGCAACCTGTCGGTTACGGCGGGGCTCGTCATTGGTGGAGGGGCGGTTGCTGAGTCGGCTACGGCTCAGTTGTCGGTTACTGCCATCGCTCTCACCACCTCTTCGATGGCGATGCCCGCCCACGCCTCTATGTCGGTGGCGGCGTCAGTCCAGCAAGTCTCCAGTGTCACCCTGGCAGGCGGGGCCACCCTGAGCGCTGCGGCCATACGGCAGGCCGTAGCCCAGGTGTCGCACGTCGCCACCTCCAACATGTCGGTGACCACGGGCATTGTCCAGATGGCCTCGGTGGCCCTGTCTGGCACGGCTCACCTCACCGTCACTCCTGGTACCGGCATCACCTATGCCACGGTGCTGATGTCCCCGGTGGCTGCTCTGACGATGACTCCTAAGGTCACTCAGGCGGCTGCTACGGCTCTCGTTGGCAATACCGGGCTCTCTGTCACTGCGGCCCAAACCATCCTCTCTGGGGTCGCTCTGGGGGGTTCTGCGAGCCTCTCGGTGACCGGTGTCAGGCTGCAATTCGGCGGCGTGACCATGGCTGCCCTGGCAGCCATGACAGCGGGCGGCATAACGGTCCAGCAGGCCGGGGTGGTGATGAGCTCGACCGCTGGCCTGACAACAACGGGCGGGTTGATTACCTACAGCGTCGCTTCTTTGAACGCACAGGCCAACCTGTTCGCTGCCACTGCTCCCCAGTGGTTTGGCCTGGCCCAAATGGCAGCCAACGCCAGCCTGACGACTTCAGCAACCGCTCTTGGTTTCATCAACGTCCAGCATGCGGCCACTGCCCACCTGACGGTGAGCAACACCAAGGTGCAGCAATTCGGGGTCATCCCCATGGTGGCCCACAACGTCCTGACTGTGCAGCCAGGCATTGTGCAGCAGTTCGCTGCGGTGCTTTTAAAGGGCTCCGGTGCCCTTAATGTGGTCGCTCACGTCAGCACCACCAGTAGCACCAGCATGGCCGCTTCTACCTCCTTGGTGACCACTGACCTCACTCACATCCTGGCGGTAGTCCACCACACGGTCACGGCCAAACTGACGGTGGCGGGCCTGCGGGTGCCGGTAGGAGCAGCCCATCTGGCTGGCTCAGCCAGGCTCACGATCACGGCCAAGGCGACTCAGATCGCTTACATCTCGATGGCCCCGTTCGTGGAGATGACGTTGTCGGGTGGGGTCATGCGCCCCGGCATCATCTCCATGCCGGTGCACAGCAGTCTGTTCGTCTCGGCCTCGCTCAGGCAACTGGCGATAGCTGACCTGCATGCCACCACCACGCTGGCGACGCCGGGTATTCCCATCCGCTTCGGTGGGGTGCACCTTACTGAGCGCTCCAGCCTCCAGATCATCGGCCTGGTCACCAAGCTGGGCCTGGTCGTCATGTCGGCCCATGCCAGCCAGAGCATCGTGCCCCAGCCCTTGCATGTATCCGGCCAGGTCGTACTGAGTGCCAGCACCACGATTGACGTGACTGGGCGGGCTGTGGTCGTACCCCTGTACGGCTACACCAGCCTGACCATGGCTCCTTCGGTGCAGCAGGTCGCTGCGGTGATCATGCGAAGCCAGGCGGCGCTGACCTTGACTACCGATCAACTGATCTACGCCGCTGTGGTCATGAAGGTGCTCACCAGCTTGATCATCTACGCCAAGTCGCAGGGCACCACGCCGTTCAACTGGCCTGACCTGGTGGACATGCTGAACCAAACAGCCCAACGCAATCCGCTGATGGCTGGGGCCCTGGGTTACATGGACGACGTGTTCCCGGCTCGGTTCTCGGGGCCCACCAGTTAGGTGATCAAGGTGCATGTTATCTTGAGCTCGGACAGGATGCTTCTCCGGTCCAACCGGGAGAGGGGGCCCCTCACATCAGCCCCCTCTCCCACCTTCTAACCGATCACGCAGGCCCAAATTGTGCTCTGCCCACCCTTGCCATTGATGCTGAGCTCTTGCAGGGATGAGCCGCCAGGGCAAGAGAAGCCACTAGGTGGCCCCGCTGGGCCCCTCGGTCCTACAGGGCCAGGTACGCCGGGTGGACCCTGAGCACCACTAGCCCCGGTGGATCCAGTCTGGCCTCGCTGGCCGGTAGGCCCAGCAGGGCCAGCAGGTCCGGTACTTCCAGGTGGGCCAACTGGACCCTGGCTACCCGCCGCTCCCTGGCTGCCCGTGGCTCCCGCTTGGCCTTGGCTGCCGGTGGCCCCGATGGCTCCGGTAGCTCCCGTTGCTCCCACGCTTCCCGCCGCTCCCGCAGTTCCTGATCCGGGTCTTGTTGCACCTAACACTCCTGGCGTTACGAGGTTGCTGACGGCTTGTCCTATCGGTCCTTTCGGTCCCTGTGGGCCGGTGTCGCCTTTCTCGCCTTGTGGCCCCTTCGGTCCCGCTGGTCCGGTAGCTCCTGGTGGTCCGGTACTACCCGTCTGCCCGTTCGCTGTCCTGCTGTGCCCCGCTAACAGTGCGAACAGAATCGATGCTGCTACGAAGATGACGGCCATGAACAGGAGAAAGTTCGGAGAGATCGCCCCCCTCTCAGTGTCGTCTTCCTCTTCGTTGTCCATCACCTCTGGATGCGTCATGCGTATGTGGTGGAGCTTGGCCTGAGCTTCCTCTGCCTCCTTCCTGGCGGCAGCCAGATCCTCCTCGCACTTATCGTTGCCCGTGTGCTTGGCCCGGATTATGGCAGCCCAGGCCGTGACGATGGCGGCGACTCCGGTACAGCAGGCTGCAATGAGGGCACCATCACCATTCGCCACATCTAACGGCGCTCCTCCACAACCACCACCTTGCGACGGTCAGGGAGGAGCGCTCCGATGTACCAGCACACCACGAAGAAAAATCCTAGGATGAACCACAGCATGTGACGCTTCCTGAAGCTGATGACGGCGCAGAGGATTCCGACCCCCCAGATGAACGCCACCATGAACCAGGTGGCGATGGCGAAGCCGGAATCCCAGACACTGGCGAGCATGGCTATGTGACCGGGGCCGTCCAACTCGTTGACCACGTCTGCGGCCCCACCAAACCGTCAACGGACAAGCCCTTCTCCTGCTGGAATTGGCGGCAGATATTGGTGCAGGTTGGACCGTACATACCATCGATGCCACCTATCGACCAACCCCGTGCCGCCATCTGCCGTTGCCAGGTCGCCACGTTTGTGTTATCCACGCCGCCGTAGTAGCCGGAATGGCAGTGTGGGTCGGAGGATGGTTGCCCCAGATAGTCGGAGGATGGGTAGGGAAAGGGGGGCGCTTTCCCTGAGGGAGGAGGGGTGGGTGTAGGTGTCGGTGGCGTGGGCGTGGGTGGCTTGCCGGTAGCCATTGATATGACCTGATCGATAGGGAACCCGTTGCCGCAATCTGTGTGACTACAGCCCCAGCTACCGAGATCCCGGTGCTGACAGACACCGGCTGATCCACCTTGAGCCTGTGAAGCCGTGAGCTTCACGATGGGGATGCCGAAGGCGGCTGACTCCTCGGCTATCCAGGCCGCAGTATTGGCGAGCATCTGCTGGTGACCGGCCCAATCATTACTTGACCAGGCTGCGAATGCACAGAGCTCTGCCTGCACGGCCACGGGGTTGGCGTTACAGCTAGTCCAAGCCTTATTGGACCGACCGACATATTCTCCGACCGTATTTACGGTGTCGTCTATGCCTACATGGGACGATACCTGGCTAGCTGGATTGGAAAAATACGAGCCCAACGACTGGTATGTCGTGGCTCCTTCCGCCGTATGGAGCACTATCAGTCTGACCTTAGAGCCGCCTCGGCTGGAGTAGTTCGGGCTCGGAATACCGACTCTCTTAAGTGCCATCTTGCTCCTCTACTGCTCCTGGTGTGCCGTCATTGGCCTTGCTCTCACCTAGCTCTTCCTCGGGATCATCCTGTGGCTCGGGCCACTCCAGTTCCTCGCCATCTGGCCCCCGTACATCGTCAGGCTCCATGGCAGGTTGCTCGCTGACCTCACCCTCTGGCTGGTCTATATCACTCATCGGCGTCTCCAGTGTTGACCTCGGTCTGACCTTCAGACTCGTGGTGAAGTGTCCCTCCCTCGGCTGATTCGACATGAGTCGTCCGGTCATGGGAATGGGACAGTGTGGGGTCGGAGGGATCAGAGCTCTCGGGCTCAGGTTCGGGCGCAGGCGTAGGTGCAGGCTCGGGCTCCGGGGGCGGGGTGGGGTCTTCGGTTGCGGTCATGGTGTGCTCCTTACTGGGTGAGCCAACTGATGTTGTCGAGGAATAGCTGGCCGGTACCCGATGGGGGCGGAAAGCGCAGCCGTATAGAGCCGTCAGTGCCAACATCCACCCGGTAAAACTGCGCCGGGGCTACGTCCTGGACGGCGGGCAGGACGGCATTCTGCTTAGGAGTAGTGCCCGGAGGGCAGGACATGATGACGGTGGCATCGGGCGGGTTGCCGCCCGAATAAAACACCTCGCCTCGTAGCTGCACCCGGCCCCAGGCATCTTGAAGCCAGGACACTGAGGATCCGGCGATGGCCTGCCAGGGAGCCACGAGATAAGACTTGGCGTCGAGCCAGACCGGGGGGATGAGACTGCTCATGCCACCCGGCAAGCCCTGCGGACCTACGGGCCCTTGAGCTCCGGTGGGACCGGGAACTCCCTGTATTCCTTGCAATCCAATGAGCCCCTGAGTCCCTGTCAGCCCCTGGGGGCCAGCAGCGACACTCAGTACTACCCAGCCCGCTGTGGCGTCATAGAAGTACACCAGGGGCGGATTGCCGACAAGCCAGACCATGCCTGCCTGCGATGCATCGGGCACCGCAGGCAGGTAGGTCGGATCCAGCACGGTTGCGGCGATGGTGAAGCCGCCTGGAGGCCCCTGGGGACCAGGTGGGCCCGCTGAGCCTACCTGTCCGGGGGGCCCTTGCACGCCCTGCGCCCCGGAAGGTCCGGGTATACCGGCAGGGCCAGGGAGGCCGGGGGTAAGGATCTCGATGATGTTCTCGCTGGTAGTCAGAACGGGGTTGCTCATTGCTGCGACCAGCTACCTCTCTGCCCGATGGCGAGCGCATAGTTCATCTCTGGATCGAGGGGCTGGGTGATGTTGGGATCGACGTAGAACCAGCCCCGCATGATGCGGTCTTGAGCTCCGTTGTTGTCATAGAGCACGAACAGGTCATAGACGTAGGCTCGGCTAATGCCCCACAGTCCTACCGCTTGGACGGCACCGGGATAATTGCCTGAGTGGAAGTAGGTGTAACTGTCCTGGGCCGGGATGTGTAGCTGGATGGACGCCCCGTCAGGCAGGATGTAGCACCGGCTGCTGGGGGCATCGAGGCGTAAGGCCAGGACGTTGTTGGTATTGCGGATCTCCATGACGGCACCGGCCAGCGGTACCAGTTTCTGAGTGATCACATCCCGCAGGCGTATGACCTTCTGCCAGTCGGCCCCCGCACTCAGGTTGAAGTCATGCAGCGTGGTCACCATGTCAAAGTCTGTACGAAGAAGTCCTGTTGCTGAGCGTCATTCACCACCTCTTCACCCTTGACCTGTTCGCCCAGCGCAGACACCGTTAAATAGGTGCCATGAACAAAGCCTTGCTTCTCATATTTCGTGACCCGGTACACGATGTTGTCGTAGGAGAAGCGGTCCCTAAAGTGTGCCGCCGTTGACAACGGGTTGATCTGGAAGCGGTCCACAGCCTCGGTGACCTGGAACACGATGGAGGCAGTGGAGAGGACGTAGAAGCCCTCCTCCACATTCTCGGGATCATCCTGGCGGAAGTCCAGGAACATCACTGGCAGCACCACGGGCGGGTACCACACCCGGCTGGGGCCCTCGTCGTATACCTGGTGCTTGGTAGCATCCATGGCGTCGTACTCAAACCACAGGACGCTTTCGCCCCATACACGCTGATACCCCTTCATCACCTCGTTGATGCGGATGAGACGATCCTTGGAATACCAAGCCGGTGTGTACATCTACCACCACCCATTTTCTATACGGAAGTAGCGGTACTCGGGCTGGATCCGGTCCCGGCGACGACGCCGGATGCCAACTGAGAACTGTCGTCGGCCCCAGGCCATGTAGGGACGCCACCAGTAGGTCACCACCAGCCCACCCACCCTGTGTTGATGGTTGTGTATCGCCAGTAATAGCCAGAGCCGGTCGTAGGATCCACGTCTCGCACTGGGTTGATGTTGGTGCTGGGCTGGAGAGCCTCGTAGCGACGGTTCTCAAAGTCCACCAAGTCCTGGATGTTGTAGGGCCGGTCGGGACTCCAGGTGCCCTGGTAGGTGTACATCTTTTGCGTCACATCTATTTGCGGCATCTCCCTTTGCGGCCACGTCAGATCGTCGTACTCCTTCGACCTGTATAGAGGCACAAGTCGTTTGGTGGTACGAGAAATACGGCGCAGACGGCTCTGTGTTATGCGGTAGAGTCCCACACCCAGGGCAGAGGAGAGAGCCAGGTACTGCCCCTGGAGCATGTTGATCATGGCCGTGATCTGTTGGAAGGTCTGGCTGATCGGGATGCTCACCCCGTCAGGGGTGTGCACATCGTGCTGCTGCGCCGCCCCGACCGCCATGTCCCACAGGGCCATGATGGTGACCAGGATGGAGATGGGGTATTCCTCCACCTCACTGATCATCATGGGAGCCGGGGTGCCATAGTTGACGGGCTGACCGTCCATAGCCACGGGCGGCGGCTGAACAGGCGGGTAGCCACCATCGATGTCAGACATCGGTTCGGTGCCGTAGGTGTGCTGGATGTAGGCCGTGCGGACATACAGATCGAGCTCGGGCGGCAGCAGATCCCGGTAGTAGGTGCCCTGGGCCACCATGAGCAGACCCTGGGCGGGTGCCTCGTTGAAGACGACGATCCCACCGTGGTCATCGAGGAAGTAGTCGACGTTCAGAGCAGGAGAAGTAGTACCTCCTGCCGTGGTATCGGTGAGGGCTATCTGGATGGTCTGCCGGTGGATGTTCTCCACCGGGAGCTCAAACCGCCAAGCCACTCCGCTGGTGGTCTGGCGACAGATGAAGGGCCGGGGCAGATCCCGCAGACGCAGGCGGGCCATTTGAGCGATCCGCTGAGTCGAGGACGGGTTGACTGGCGGATAGACCAGCGCTTGGTCGGTGTCGGGATACTGCCCCGGCTGACCCGCCGTGATGTCGTAGGGATTGGGCAGCCCGGAGACGGGCCCGGTTACTGACACAGACCAAGGCTAGGCCTGGGTGGTCAGGGGTCGGTGAACACCCGGACCTACGCTTGGCCCTAGCCGGTCTGCTATCACCGGTCAAGCTGTACCCGCCAGAAAATGCCCAGGTTCGGAGGGAAAATTTGCCTCCTGTGTTCAGGTGCGTCCGTAAGTCGGACCTCGCCATTGTGAAAAAAGCGGCGAGCTCCTACAAAAAGATGTCCGACACCAAGGTCGTGCTGGCTGCTGGGCATACCGCATGCGAGCTCCTGGTGGAGCGCATGCACATGATCATCATGAGTGACAGTGCCCTGGCTGACTACGCCGACGTGGCGAACGCCCTCACCACCTTTGAGGACGGCAACGTGGTGGCGGGCCTGCCGCCCGGTCACCCGCTGGTGCCCAAGGCTCGCCAGATGGAGCAGATCTACCCCGTGTCCGACGTGGTGATCGACATGGCGAAGCAGTCCAAGGACGTGGAAGGGGCCTTCTGTAACTCGTTGGCAGAGCAGGCGATCATCCAATGAGCCAGATGTTCCTCGACACCCAGCCCAACCCGCCCTTCATGGGGCTGTATGTAGAGGAGGATCTCGCTCTCAAGCAGCACCTCTCGGGCATCACGGTCACCGACTTGAATGCTCCAGAGCCGACGCCTCGCCCGGTGCCGGTGTGGTTTCACAACCCGGAGCGTGAGGAGCGGCGGCTCACATACCCGAACATCATCATAAATTTCCTGGGTGAGCAGGTAGCGCATGACCGGGAGCACCGGGGCTGGGTGCCAGCGGGTTATCGCTATCTTCAAGACATTCCTTTCGACAACGTGGTCATGATGGATTATCCGATCCCGATTGACTTCGACTATGTCGTCACGGCCTCGGCTCGGATCAACCAGCACATCAGTCAGATCAGTGCTCACCTGATCCAGGACCGACTGCATGCTCGCTTCGCTCAGATGGACTGCCCAGGCGGCACGGTGCGCCGCATCACCGTCATGGCCGTGAGCAGGGCCAACGGCATGGAAGCCGACAAGCGGATTTTTCGCCAGATCTACCACATCCGCATCCCCACCGAGATCAGGGCATCGCAAGCGGTGTCCAATATCCGGGTACGTCAGGTGATCATGACCGTATTTGCCAAGACAACCAAGGGTGGTCTGAGCATTTTTGACAAGGGGAGCGGTGACCTGGTTTACGGTCCCGCCGCTGTCGCCACCATCACCAGTGGCAATCCTCTGGACCCCTCTATTCCCGGTCAGTACCAATCACAGACAGCAGGAGAATGACATGGTCACACTCAGCAGGCCGGGGGTGTACGTCGATGAGTCGGCATTCCCAACCTACGTCTCATCCACACCGGGGACGGCGTCGGCAGCCTTCGTTGGCTGGACGCCTCGGGGCCCGGTAGACCCGGCCACCGGGTACGGCAAGCCCACCATTGTCACGTCCTGGAAGGATTTCACAGCCAAGTACGGCGGGTTTGAGAAGCAGTTTCCTCCCAGCGACTTGCATCTGGCCGTCTACTGCTACTTCTCGGCAGGAGGAACAGCCGCCGTGATCGTCCGCACCCTGCCGGTGCAGACGGCTGAGTCCAAGGCCACGGTGGCAACGGTGACCTTCGCTGACAGCAACACCTCAGGTGTGCAGCCCACCTTGCAGGTCAACGCCATCAGTCCCGGAGCCTGGGGTGACAACATCTGGATCGACATCCTTAACGGGAAGGCAGACCCGGCCACAGGGGTGATCAACACCTTCTATCTGAGGGTGAAGTACCAGGGCTCCTCTCCTATCAATCAGGTGGAGCAGTGGGGCCCCATGACCATGGATCCCACTGGAGCCACCGTGGGTGGGACGCAAAACGCTGAGTACGCCCCCGACGTGATCAACAGCAGCTTCACCGGCTCGCACTACATCAACGTGGTGGACGTTGGAAAGCAGAACTCCACGCCCACTCCTCCTCCGCAGAACATCCCGGCTGCCACCTCTCAGTCCACGCCGCTGGTAAATGGTACTGACGGTGCAGCTATCACTTTCCAGGATCAGCAGATCGCTCTTCAGCAGCTGGACAAGTACCCGGACCAGCCCTTCGTGATCAACATGCCGGGACTGGCAACGGGGGGCCCGCCCAACTTCACTGACATCGGCAACGTCATCGCCTACGCCCAGAACCGGGGCGACGGCTTCGTGGTGCTGGATTGTCCGCAGGGCTACGGGCCCTCTGACATGGTCAACACCTTCGTCAACAACATCCCGGCCAGTGCCCAGGCAGCGGTCTACTACCCCCAGGTGATCATCGCTGATCCGTACTCTCCGGTACAGGGTCGGACCCGTCTTGTGCCGCCTGGTGGATTCGTGGTGGGGCTCTACATGGCTACCGATCACAACCGGGGGGTGGCGAAGGCTCCAGCGGGCCTGGGGACCACGCTCTTGGGAGCCTATGGGTTGGAGACAACCCTGACCAACGACGACCAGGGCTTGCTGACGCAGTCCAACGTCAACTGCATCATCTCGGTGCCTGGCTCCGGGGTGGTGCTGTGGGGAGCTCGGACCCTGTCGCCCTACCTGGTGACTCGCTATGTGTCGGTGGAGCGCAGCCTGATCTATCTGTCGACGCAGATGGTTGCCATGACCAAATTCGCTGTTTTTGAGCCCAACGATTGGATTCTCTGGAACTCCATTGGTTCGGTGCTCAACCAGTTCTTGATGGCTTTCTGGCAAAGCGGTGGGCTCAGCGGTACGTCTGCGTCGGAGGCCTATTACATCATTTGTGACAACACCAACAACACCCCCCAGAGCATCCAGCAGGGCATCGTTAATGTCGAGGTTGGCGTCGCTCTTGAGTACCCCGCAGAGTTTGTGGTCATCAAGATCGGCCAGTGGGCTGGCGGGCAAAGCACCTCGATCACATCCTGAGGAGGAACCATGACATCACGAGGTATCGACTCTGATCCTCTACGGAACTTCCGGTTCAGGGTCAATCTTCACAACACCACCCCTGGTTTGACCACTATGGCTCGGCTTGGATTCATGGCTATGTCTGGCCTGGCAGTCAACAATGAGGTCATTCCTTATCGTGAAGGTGGGAACAATACAACTACGAGGAAGATGCCCGGACAATCTGAGTTCGGTCCAATTACCTTGACAAGAGGGCTTATGGCAGCCCCCATAATTACGTCAGGATCGGAGGGCTCATCCACCGGGACCAATGAGATATACCACTGGTTCAGCCAGATCTTCTCAGTCCAAGTAGGCAGGGGATTCGGCCCGCCAGGAGTGAACTTCCGTATCGGTGTGACCATCGACGTGCTGGAGCATCCGGTCACGAAGGGCAACGGTGCTGCGGGTCTTGATCCCATGCCCACCCCGCCCATCAAGGCTCGCTTCCAGGTGTGGAATTGCTGGCCTATGGGCTACAGCTTCAGTGATCTGGAAGCCGGTGGGAACGCTGTCTTTATCGAGACGCTGACTCTGGCCCATGAGGGTTGGGAGCTCATCACTGCGGCCTCCAACGCTTCTGGAGTCTACGTTCCGGCTGCCATTCAGATATGACCTTCCGTGACCTAGAGGGCTTGACGGCAGGAGTGATCGACCCCTCCGACCCTAACGTCATCGACCCGACTGTCGACCCCATGCGGGCCAACGAAGCAGTACGCCAGATCACTGCTTCCTCGGTGCCCATGATGGATGCGCTCCCCACTGACACGGTGGTGTTGCCGGGTGGCTTCCTCGATGAGGATGGAGCTCTCCATACTGAGTGCCGGATCAAGGAGATCAGTGGGGCCGACGAGGAGGCCATGGCTCGGGAGCTCCTGAGCCCGACCACCAATGTCGCCAAGGTGGTTGACCTCATCCTCAAGCGCTGTGTGCTGGAGATCGGCAACCTCCACGCCACACCGGTTCTGCTCCAGCGCATGCTGATAGGGGACCGGGCTGCGCTCATGCTGGCGATCCGCATCCTCACCTTCGGCACTGATTGGGAGGTGCCTGACTTCCCCTGCAAAGTGTGCGGCCAGGCCTTTGGCACCATCGTGGAGCTCAACAGCATCACTGAGAAGAAGCTGGAGAATCCACGGCACCAGGAGATCAGTGTCGAGCTCCGTAATGGTCGCACTGCGGTGTTGGCTCTCCTGAATGGGCGAGCTCAACTGGACATCGTGGGGGACGGTAGCCGCACCGGCCCGGAGGAAACCACCATCGCTATCGATCACTGCCTTCGCAGCATCGATGGGGTGCCGGTCCCAGGTGGCATGGCTCAGAAGCTGAGCATGGCTGACCGGCGCACAATTGCACAAGCTCTAACGGACGGGCAACCCGGCCCCCGCATGGAGGAGGTGGGGGTTACATGCACAAAGTGCGGTCGGGACGCCGACTACCAGGTCAGCTTGATCGACATTTTTCGCTAATACCCTCACCGGCTTCGACCTCCTTTATCTTCAGTACCAACGCATCTCGGAACGCTTCCCTGGTTGGACGCTGTCCGAGATCAAAGCCATGCCCCATCCAGAGCGGCAGCACTGGATCCAGGTGATCGTGAATGAGGACTGATGGCTGACGGCTACGGGGCTGGGCTGTTCGATGCCAGCGGACCAAAAGCATTTGCAGATGCCATCGGTGAGATCCCTGGGGCCATCGACAAGGTAACGACGGCCTTCGGCAACCTCGACACGCAAGCTACCGGGGTCTTCGGCAGGCTCGCCAACACCATCCAGCAGCTACAGAACAGTCTCCAGCAGCTACAGAACGCTGGTGCAGGGGGTGGAGCTCCTGGTGGAGCTCCTGGTGGTGGAGCTCCACCAAAGGGAGGTCAGTGGGATAACCCGCCCAATCCGGGTGGCGGCGGGACCGGTGACGCAGGCACCTCTAGCCAGCCTCTGGGCACCGCAGCCAAGGGCGGCTGGTGGTCCCGCATGTGGCGCACCCTGAGCCAGGGCAGCGCAGCAGCCGGTAACCCCGGCTCCATGACCGGACAGGGGCCCTCCTTCTGGGGCAACGTCGCCACCGCTGGTATCCCGGCTGCCACCGGAGCGTTCACCAATGCTCTCGGTAACGCAGCGGGCAGCATGTGGTCGAACGCCATCCAGGGTGGCACTATCGGCCAGCTTGGCAACCAGTGGTTCGGGGGCGGGGCCAACCAGTTCTACGTCATGCCTCAGGGCACACTGGCGCAGAACTACCCGGACTACGCCCAATCCAACTGGTACATGATGACTCAGATGGGGGCTGCTCCCACCGGGGCTGGTACCACGGCGGGCCGTAACTGGAGCACCTTCCAGACCGGGGCCCAGCAGTTGATGACCATGGTGCCTGGCTTGAACCGCCAACAGGCCATGCAGGCGCAGAACTTTATGCAGCAGCCCGCCTTCCTGAACCGGGCTCGCAACGTGGGCATGACCCTGCGGCCTTGGGGTCAGGCGCAGGCTCCTGAGCAGAACTTTGAAGCTATTTTTCAGCAGTTATTTCGGGGACAGACTCCCTCATCGGCACAGCTTGAGACTGACCTGTCTCCTGGTAGCCCCGCCTACTACAACCTGACCACTTACCTGGGCATGGACCCATCCAGCCCGGAGTTTCAGGGCTTCTACTCCTATGCCATGGCGAAAGCAGCACGAGGAGACAAGGGCCAATTCGGCCCTCTCCCTGATGTAACTACCAAGGGTGGTAGGGCGGCGGCAGGGTTCAATACCTCGGCTTACAAGCAGCTACAGGCGCAGTCACAGGGTGAGCGGCTCAAGTCCAAGGCAGAGCCCACCATCGCTAACGCTGCCGACAAACTGAACACGGCAGCCGACAAGCTCCTTCAGCTAGCCAACAATGCGACCGGGCCGCTTGGCTCTATCTTCGGTGGCGGGCCCGGAGGCTTTACCAACCTGCTGGGTGGTGGCAGCCTCATCGGGGACATCGGTATGGGAGCCATGGGGTTGGGTTTGGCTCGCCGGATCCCCTTCGTCCGCAACATATTGGGCAAGATTGTCCCTGGTCGGTTGGGTGACTGGCTGGGCAAGGCCCCCTCAGGTGGGATTGTTGGCAAGGTCGGTAAGGGAATTGGCAAGGGTATTGGTGGCCTGTGGAGGGGGGCTAAAGGTCTATTTGGTAAGGGTGGTGCGGGTGCTGCTGAAGCTGGTGTAGGCGAAGAAGCTGGCACTCTTGCTGCTGCTGGTGGTCTGGAAGAAGCTGGTCTTGCTGCGGATGCAACTGTTGCTGGCTTACCGGTTGGACTAGCACTTGGTGCAGCCGGTTTGGCTGTTGGCGCATTTGGGTTCCGGCATCAGATCGGTCACGCTGTCTCTAGTGCATGGCATGGTCTGTTCGGTGGTGGTCACAAGAAGTCGACTGCTCCTGAGGCCGGTGACCCGGCCACTCAAGCCATGCTGGATGCCCTCTCGGCCAAGCCTCCCAAGGGCAGTGCGTTAGAGGTACTGCTCTCCAAGCCTCCTCAGCATGCCGTGCTCACCGCTCTTACCGCAGGCGGGGCCCCTGGGAAAACCGGTCATGGTGGAGGCGG
>Ga0126370_10000038_pt1 | contig 36280 bp, 33 predicted proteins | sample PanSoiMetaPlot_3_FD_92586 | JGI IMG/M metagenome (GOLD analysis project Ga0126370, IMG submission 92586) | Tropical forest soil microbial communities from Panama - MetaG Plot_3 | ecosystem: Environmental > Terrestrial > Soil > Tropical forest > Bulk soil | place: Panama | collected 2016-02-17 | reverse complement strand
TGACCTGAAAGACCTAATTGTAAATTCAATTATTCCATCTAAATTTTTCTGTGAGTATCAGATCCTTTGCCTGTATTTCCAAATCGTGGTAGCCGATTGGATATGTAAATCCATCATGTTCTAGTTAAAATAACCAATAACAGATATAGTATCAAAAAGAGGAACTCTAAATGAACTAATGAACTAACGGTTGACTTTTTATTATGGTTTACACAAAGAAGAAAAAGGACAGATATTTGACCACCTCAAATACAGATGTAAACACTAATAGAATCATGTCAGAGGAGCTGGCAGCAATGATAGATACGTGGGTCACAAGTTTCGTATACGTTACTGAACTACCTAATCGGATTATTGAACAGGCGATAAAGGAAGGATTTGATAAGGAGAAAATCAGACAAATAATTGTAACAAAACTTAGGGCGAGTGGGCTTTCTGATAGAACCATTAGAGACAGAATGCCTAGGGAGTTGAGACTAAAAAATTACCCCGAAACAAGAAAGAAAGCAGATAAGTCTACAACCAATTGGCAGAATTCTGCCAATTCAGAGGAAGCGCCACCGATGACTGCATCCGTGGAGACCAACGAACCTGTTGATGGCAATAAGTACTCAATACCAACGGAATTGACAAAGGAGGAAATGAAACACATTCTAAGAAATCAGTCCAATAATATATCAAAATTATTGAAAGTGGGATTAAAGGATTGACTAACCATGACACAGATTGACAAGCTTTTATATGATGCAGCGACAAAATATTGCGATGCTAATCGGCTAGACGAAGATGACCGGTATCAATGTTTGGGTGATTTAGACGGGCTCTTTACTCGGGCCTCTATGGAATTGGTTACAGAATTGTACTGTGAGAACGAACGATTAAAGACGATCATTGCCAAAGAAAATTAGCTCTCTTCAATATTTAAGCATATTTTCATCAATGGTAACAACTAAGTGTGATTTTTATGGAACTATGAAACCATTAATGGTAATTACGATTCTGATCAGTACAAATTTATACAATGCCACGGTTCCTATTAGTGGCTATCAGATCTTTCCACACCCCAGATATTAGATAGAAGCAAATTGAAAATAATCCAAAATCGATTGCAGTTTAGACCAACCATCACCAAAGTCCACTAATTAACCCTCAACATACTAACTATTCATTTACGATCAAAAGTGTATTTTATAAAATGGTAAAGCCTCAAATTTTAGAATTTCTATTTTTTGACAGGCGAGCATACTGATCTACCTTTACGAACATTATCAAAGTATTAGAGATTTGTAAGTACATCCTAATTGTTTACTAACCAAAACCGCTGTCGAAATTCGAATATCCATCGGCTTGTCACAGATGCACTTTTTATATTTTACTGTCGCCGAATTGGCAAATCGTGTAAATAAGCACATTCTTGGTCACACGATTGACTATTAAGAGACAATTTCAGTCCCGATTTGGATCCCACCTTGAATTGAATTCAGAATATTAGGGATTTCTGCCTTTAGGATTCTAGTAGGTATTTTGGAGCGCTCTATGACTTTAAGGGCAACTATATCCATTAAGTCATAAGTACCTGCCATCGAGCTTTCACTTTCGAGAAGCCTAAGGCATTGTTGTACTGTGATTCTCTTAAGGAGTTTAGCATTGTTATTAATATTGGGATCTGAATCATATATACCATCAACGTCAGTAGCATTAAGAAATCTTGAAGCGTTTACTATTTCAGCAATTAATGCTGATGTGGCGTTTGTACTTTGTCCGGGATGCAGGCCACCTGATATTACTATCTTTCCACTCTCCGCGGCCAATGCTACTTCCTCTAAATCTTTAGGGATCTTTGGATAGGCTTTGTCTTGCAATGCAGCTAACAACAACTTTGCATTCAACCTCGAAACATTAATCCCCATGATATCTAAATTTGCTTCGTCTGAACCTAATGCCCTTGCGAGATCAATGTAATGCCGGGCAATTCTTCCTCCTCCAGATATAACAATAGGTTGAACCTCCTTAATCGAGGAGAACATATCAGCGTATGCTCTAATCTTCCTCTCAGTCGTATCTTCACCAAAAATACTACCACTTAGTTTGATTACTACCCGATTAGAGGTATAGGATTTTCGACTGTGTTCAATCATGGTCTCTTCCCCTTTCAATTACACTCCTAATGCACTTTTCAACACGATTTCTACTTTCCGCTGTTGTATACACTCTTAGCATGTTAAGAAATCCTGTTATGGAATCAATAATTGGTATTTCTGATACAGGAATTTCATAAGCCCGCTTTCTATCAGACAGTATCACGGAACTTATTTCCTTTTTATTTGGAGTTAAGGGCATTGATGATGCTCTTGACGAATCCACAAACACTGAAGAACCACTAACGCCGGCAGTCTCTGCAATTCTTAACCCTAAATCGTTTAAGGTGCCTCTATTAATTTTTTTGAAGGTCGGATCATGTCTATGCAGGAACTTCTCATAAACGCATTTTAAAAGTTTCCGGCATTTATAGGATATAGCAAGCGTTGATGCAATTTTATTCTGATCTTTAAGTGAAGCAATTCTCTCTAGCACTTTCTCGTCAGTCAATTCGGACAAGTTTTCCAAAGATATATCTGTTAGATTTAGTTGGTCATCAGCGAGAAGCATGGAATGGAATAGCATGACTTCAGCGGATCTTACTGTTTTATGAAAATAAACGGCTTTGAACATTTCATATCTTGAAATTAACATCGATTCGAAGGAATACAATGCCGATCTATCCAATGCCAAATGGCCGTTAGATACTACCTGAAATGAGGTAACCAGTCTATGATAGTCAATATTTCCGTACTCTGTGCCTGTAAACATACCATCCCTAGGCAGATAATCCATTATATCAGCAGACAAGCTTCCAGCAATTATTTCATTAAGGAACTTTACTTTTGACTGGCCACACGATAGATTAGAAACCATTGTCGGGTCGTAGCCATATCTTGAAATGATGTCACTTATTTCACTCTTTAAAATGATCTCCTTCCCGATATCTTCGTGATTTTTTTTGCTCTTTTCATTCAAGACTTCTTCAAATAAATGTGAAAATGGTCCGTGGCCTATGTCATGGAGCAATGCTGCCAATCTGAGTTCTTGTATTTCTTCTTCACTTTTCAAATAGCCTTTTGATAACAGTGTTTCACCAGCATATCCAGCTATATGCATTGTTCCAAGAGAATGCTCAAAACGAGAGTGCTGTGCACTTGGATATATTAGATGAGCTCCAGCAAGTTGTCTAATCCTCCTCAGTCTTTGAAATATTGGACTATCGAGGATATCGTGTTCAGACTCTGTAAACCGAATATGTTTATGTATCGGATCGGTTATCTCTCCAACATATTTCATGATTATAATGAGTAACTTGGTACTACTTCGTTTACAAGTTTAAGAATGTCTTTATGGACTTGTTCTCTACTTCTTTCCCCATCAATTTCCTTCCAGTTGAATTGAATTGCAAGTTTATGGTAATTTTTATGCACACGATCCAACAATTCTTGATCTTGTTCAAATACATCGTCTGCTTCGACCCCTCTATCTTGGATAATCAATGGTTTTGCCCTCAGGATTATGACCAAATCTTCCCTAGGCATGCCTTGATCTAGAGTTAGTAACCAGGTAAGATCTAAACCATTGGATAACCCATAAACTAGATTAGACTGATAGTATCTATTCATAATCAAAATCGTTCCATTATCCCTTGCAAGCTCTATATCCTTCTTTTTTTCCCATCGGTTAGCAGAGAGCAGCATGTGTTTTAATTCGTTAGGATACTCGCGTTTGTGATTCAAGAAGGCACGGATTTCTGATCCTATTGGTGTAGTATAATCAGGAAAGCTTAGTATCAAACAATTCCTGCCTGATTGTTTCAGAGAATTCATGAGCATGTTGGACTGAGTCGCTTTTCCAACTTTATCAGTACCTTCAATCACAATTATCCTACCATTTTTCAATAAGAGAGTCCGAAGCTTACTTGCATAAAAGTATAATTGATTCCGACCTAGCCATAGGCTTTGATTTGACTAGAGTAAGATAATTGTTCAGAATAGAATTGGATACAGTCCGATTAAATAGGATAGTTAGTTTAGTTAGGATGCATTACATTGAAATTATTAACAAATTCGAAATGAACACTTAAATCTTGATTGTATATATTATAACTAAGAATGACTGGATTATCAGAATTGATACTTCAGGTTGGGGTTGGAGGGTTTGAATGGGTTATTATCATTGTTATTGTAGTAGTACTTATATTCGGTGTAAAGAAAATTCCTGAACTTGCAAGAAGTTTTGGTAAGGCGTCGTCTGAATATGAAAAAGCCAAGATGGAAGCAAAGAATGAACTTCAGAGAGTTAAAAGCAAAAGTGGTGATGCCGTAGGTAGAGAAAAACTAGAATCTATAGCCGAAACCTTGGGGATTGATTATACAAACAAGAATGATGAGGAGCTGAGGTTTGCTATTGATGCTGAAATTAATAAAAGTAAGAACCACCCATAAATAAAAAAATAATTAAGTCCTTATCCTTCTTAAGAAATCCCGACTTCCACTTCACACTCGCACTCTACCGTTAGTGTCAAGTTTGTCAATTGTACAAACCAAATCGAATATGTTCAAGAATTTAACTAGTAAGTCTTCAAAATATTATAGAAATTGTCCCTCTCCACAGGCTCGTAACCAATTTGTTTTATGGCATTTATGATCTTCTTAGAGGTCAATTCCGTTGATCTCGCCCCCGTTGCGCTAACGACTTCTTCTCCGATTAGTGTACCACCAAAGTCATCGGCGCCATAATATAACGCTAGTTGGGCCATACCTATTCCATTCGTCAACCATGAGGATTGCAAATGATCAATCAAGCCGAAATATGCTATGCGTGAAACCGCAATCATCTTTACTAAATTAAGCCCTCCTGACGGGTATCGTATTCTGCCCTCAGACTGCAAATCTGTAGCATTGGGTTCAAAACTCCAAGGAATAAAAGCCATAAATCCATTGGTTTTTTCTTGTAATTCTGCAATTTTTATAATGTGTCTGGCTTGCTGTTCTTCGGTTTCAATAGTACCATACATCATAGTCGCTGATGATTTCAATCCAAGCTCATGTGCCTCTTCCATAATCCTAAGCCATTCAGAGCTCTTGATTTTAAGAGGGCTAATGTATGATTTGACATCGTCATCAAGTATTTCTGCTCCTGCACCTGGTAACGAGTCCAATCCAGATTCTTTAAGTCTAGCGAGAACCTCTTTTGTACTACTTCGTTCGATCTTGGCGATCATATCTATTTCAGAAGGTGATAATCCATGGATGGCTATTTTTGAAGATTTCCTTATCGCATCGAAGATGTCTTCGTAGTATTCTAATCCCAAGTTCGGATTATGTCCTCCTTGAAATAGCACTTGAGTAGTGCCTAGAGTTTGTGCTGAGATCAAGACACGCTTGAGCACATCTTCTTTAGACAAAGTATAAGTTTCGTTATTTCCAGGGGGCCTATAAAATGCACAAAATTTGCAATAAGTTACGCAGACGTTTGTATAATTTAGTATAATATTGTTAATGAACGAGGCAGTATTGCCGAATAATTTTTGTCTCAACAAATTCGCAATTGCTCCTAATTTAACTACGTCAATAGATTTAACTAGTCGAATACATTCATTTATCCTGATTCGCTGACCACGAAGTATTTCTTCTAGTATATCGCTTAAGTCAGACTTTATGATCAAATCTTGTGCTAGTCCGATATTGTTCAATACTGATGATTTCTGACCTATTAATACTATTTAATCCTTACAAACACGTGAGCAAACTACGAGTAACTTATATGTTATATTCATACTGATAGAACATAGTTGCTCAGTAATATTCAAGGTGTTACAGATGCGTTAGAAAAGGCCCTCAGTGGGGAAGAGCTATCGTTCCAGGATGGTTTGCAGCTGATGAAAGAAGAGAATTTGTTTTCCCTTGGAGTGGCAGCAGACATGATCCGAAAAAAAACTTGCGGAAATGTAGTTACATTTACATCCTCATATTACTTGAATTATACGAACGTCTGTGCTGCAAGTTGTCCGCTATGCGCTTTCTATCGAAAAGGCGACGAGGAAGACGCGTACACCTTAACAATCGAACAGATTGTCACGAGAGCTGGAATAGCTGTCAAACAAATGGGAGCCAATGAACTTCATATCGTTGGCGGATTTCATCCGAAGCTGGGTTTAGAATATTATGAGAGAATGATGAAAACAATAAAGAGTAGATATCCAGAAGTAACAATCAAGGCTCTAACTCCAGCAGAAATTTTCTTCATTGCAAGACTGACAAAAAACTCGATAAAGGAAGTGCTGCTTAGGCTAAAGGATGCAGGATTAGATACATTACCTGGTGGTGGAGCCGAGATTTTCGGTACTGAATCAAGGGACAAGATTGTCAGGGGAAAATGTTCAGGTGAGGAATGGCTCGATACCGTACGCCAGGCACACGAATTGGGATTGACGAGCAATTCAACAATGCTTTTTGGCCATGTGGAAAGAATAGAGGACATAGTCGATCATGTCTTGAAGATAAGAGATCTTCAAAAAAAGACAAATGGATTTAACACCTTTATTCCGCTGAAGTTTAGTCTCGACAATACCGAATTGGAACAGGATGGAACAATAACCATGGAAAGTCCATCGACATATGATTTGAGAATAATTGCGGTGTCAAGGCTACTCCTCTCAAATGTACTTAACAACATCTCTATATACTGGGTTGCATTAGGAAAAAAACTGGCGCAAGTTGCATTATCTTATGGCGGCAATGACCTAGTTGGTACTGCATTTTCTGAAGAAATCTTTAAAGCGAGCGGTAAAGGCACTGCAACTTCAATAGAAGAACTGATAAGCTTGATTAGAGAGGTAAAGAAAGAACCTGCACTAAGGGACTCATATTTCAACATTGTAAAAAGATTTGATTCGTAAAGCCTAGATCCAAGACTCCGAATACCATCAGCAGTCCAGCCCTATTGAGGCGATAATACATTTTAGTTGTTCAGTGGTTCAGATAATGATTAATTACACGTACACTGCTTCATTGACTTTTATTCTTTGTATCCTTTTTAGAGGTATTCCAAACCGTAGTTATAGTAGTCTCCATTGGAACTGATGTAATGTTATCTACAGGCCTTAATGATAAAAGAGATTTATTAGTCTCCTCCAACTGTTTCCTAGTTCTAAGCTTATCTTTATACTTCAAATTTCGTGGCTTTGTTCTAAGCCTATAACCACAACAGGGACACCATAAACCGACCCAGTTGATGAATATTTCACAAATCTGGCATCTCCTCTGTCCTAAAGCGTAACGGCCAGAGCCAACTGGTTTTTGTGCCTTGTGACGTATACATATGCCTTTACAAGTCATTTTACAACATTATTATACCATACTTAATTTTATACTTTTAGTAAATATATTAGAAAATTTCTAATTATTTGGAACTCAGAAATTTTCTTATTTCGCGCCATATCTTAGAATTATTGGACATCTTTTCATATTCCAGTATCTTGCTACAATATTTTATCCGAAACAGATATTATTAATGTTTTTTCTCCTATTAAGACGTACTTCAACTTGATCCCTCGAAACGGTGTTTGTGCCAATTTCGCTAGCGCAATACATATTTATGATAATTTAGTTGCTAACCATTCGTGATTTTAACTATACTTATCAATTCATTGCGAACTGTCAAATTTTTGAAACTTTGATCATATTCGTTAACTTAATTTCCATACCATATCGATCCTCCTCACTTTTCATGTGTTTATATATTTTAATAAGTTCTGGCCAATGCTTTAATATACTAAACTTTCCTAGGATTTTCAGCTGAATAAATTTATAAACAGACGTATAGATCTTAAATTTTTTTATGACTTCATTTCTGTAAGCGTTTAAATCATTTATGTGTCTAACAAATAATTCTGCACACCAAGTGGCAGGAATAATGCCTTCTCCTAAGAGTGCATAGACAGTACCTATAGATTCACCCACACCGATAGATTTCTTGCCATCAGTAAAAGGTTCACAAAAAGCAGGAGGACTAATTCTTACTGGTCTTCCAACTTTTTTTAGAATTTCACATTCATATCTCTTTAAAAATAATTCAACAAAAGCGTTGTTCTGCTTTCGTTCAAAATCACCTGCTCCTATGTGAGCATAGCCGTTACCTAAAGGAAAGAACCAAAAGTATCCATTCATAGACGGGAATGCCTTCAAATAAAAATCATGAAAAGGAATTCTATCTGCTGCATATTTTACTTTATACTGAACACAAGGGATCCACATCTCATTTTTTAGCTTCGGTAGATAGTTCCGATGAAATCCGGTAGCATCAACAATTAGATCAAAGTCAGATTCCAAATTCTCTTTCTTAGGTACTTTGCCGAATTCGATCCTTGTACCTCTTACCATATCTTGTATTAACTTCAATTTATCATAAACTACCATTCCCCTAAGTCGAATATCGATTGTTTTATCGCGGCCATGCTCTATTTGATCATCAAAATCTACAAGCATGTGTTTCCCCTTATGCATCACATAAGTTTCGAAATTCAATCCGCATTTTTTCATCATATCGGACATTACATTTTCGCATGTAGCCCATGCACATACTGCATCATGCATGCATTCAGGCATTCTCTCAAAACCGACAACATGATTGCCAGATACATTGCTTAGCCTGTTCATAAGGTAAGCTCCTGCAACACCTATGCCAACAACGGCAATCCTCATTCAAATAGTATAAAGTTAAGGTCCAAATAAAAACATTGCAAAATGCGCTAGATACAAAATAAGAAATGACTACTATCTCATATATTTTAGAATATTAGAAACGTATTATTGCTTAAACAAATGAAATACTCTACGAATGAAATCTTGAGCGTCGGTTGGCTATTAGTAAAAATCGATTTACACATATAACCATCGCAACTACACCATAATGTTAGGAATTGACATCGTCGAATAGTAATAAGAGGATAAAGCGTATGCCAGGATCTGCTCGCATGGGCTTAACACTACTCCTAGTAGGAGCTATATTGGTAGGAGTAGGAACATATGTGAATAGGGGAGCAATTTCCCTTTATGGTTTGATACTTGTTATCATAGGATTTTCAACATATATGATCTCATCAATTATAGTAGCAAGAAGGAAAAAGAATTAGTATTATGCGTTGAATATCTTAGCCTTGTAAATAAATCGCAGGTTTGTATGGCCTAGCAGATTTGGCCTTTGATTTTGGATCATATTTTTGTAAAGCAAGATCATCTTCTGAACATACTAGAATCTCCGCGTTAGCCTTCCCAATATCCGATTTTATCAAAGATTCCGCGTCTTTAAATATGGGAATTTCATCAAAATTCTTCAAGCTGATCCGTCTATTTCTGACATCCATAGTCTCAGATAAGATATCATCTATCGTCTTCTTTACGAAGTTAGGATCGGATTTAGCTTTTACTGTAGAAGAGTCGCTGATCAGCTGTTTCATTATATCTCCGAAGTTAGTCTTGCGTCCAAGAACTATAATTTCTAAAATTTTGTTATAAATTGACGTTTTCCAACTTGAAGCCACGTAAATCCTGATGCTTGAAGGGTCTATTTTGGTGACCTTGATAATGGCTTGTATATCATCTATAAGATTTGAGATTAAGTGTTCAGATTCCTCTGCAATTTGATCTAATTTGTTATTGTCTATTACTGGCCAGCCACCAAAGATAACTGAACTCGAATTTCCAAGTTTTTCCCAGATTTCTTCTGAGATGAAGGGTGCAAATGGAGAAAGCATCTTGATCCGAGCTTCTAAGAATCGTATAACATACGGTAATGTTGAATTATAATCTCTAGCTTTGGCGTTGGTCCTTTTTCTGTACCACTGCAGGTCTTGATCCAGAGAATAGAGCAAAACATGTAGAGCTTCTCGTACTCGCAGTTTATCTATGCAGAAAGTTATCTCCGAAATTGCCCTTTGCAATCTACTGTCTAGCCACCTATCCTCTAACGTGTTAGAGTCTCCATTCCCAATTAGCAATTCCTTATTTGACTGTGAGGAGTCGATGGTCATATGGTACAAATCAATCAATTTGGACTTAATTCCTTCAAGTGCATCAAAACTAAAATCAGCATCCTGCAAGAGCTCTGCTGAGATAAGCATTCCAATACGTATGGCGTCTGCACTATGCTCTCTAACTGCTGAACGTAACGGCACTATGTTTCCAATCGACTTTGACATTTTCTTTCCTTGCATAAGCACTGAACCATTGACGACGATCTGTTTAGGCCATTTTGCTCGTTCAAAAATTGCAACATGATTAAATACAAAAAATGAGAGGTGGTTAGCAACTAAATCTCTTCCTGAATGTCTTGCATCTACTGGATAGAAGTAACAAAATTCATCTCTAAGATCTTCCACGAAGTCTACAGACAAGCTGCAATTCCTTGCCACAATCTCACTGCTCCCGTTCCCAAGTAGTATATAGTCAAAAAAAGCATCGTTGATCTGCTCAGGATCGAGGGACTGTATTCCACTGTAACTCGAACTAAATTTTGAAATTATGTAATATGCCATATAAATGACTGAATCAGAAAGGCTTTCGATAATCCAGTTTGTGTCCCAGGGCAATTTAGTTCCCAAGCCTGACTTTCTAGCACATGCCCGCTCTTTGAGCCAATCGATCACATAATTGAATTCTTGTCTTATCTCCTCAGGAAGGATGTCCATCTCGTTAACGCAATCATGTGCTAAGGTTTTCCATTTATGATCTCCATAATTAATAAACCATTGATCATCTAAAATCTTAACTACGCATTCAGTACCACATCTACACTTCACAGGCCGATTTGTCAGCTCAAACATCGTATCAGCAATCCCACTCATAACTAATTCGTTCTTTATCATATCCTTAGCCTCTGGTACTGACATCCCTTCGTACGTGCCGGTATTCGACATCATTTTCCCTTTGTAAAACTCTTGTGAATACAATTCGTTGGTTGCTATGTCTAGATTTCCGTCTGACTGGTTCGTAATTTGATATTTCTTAATAATTTCTTGTACAGGCAGTAGTCCGGTATTCTGAGTTTCAGATCTAATAATAGTTACTGGCTCCACTATCGTCCCAAGATGGAAATTATCTTGAATAGAATGATCATTCTTCAGATCCTCCAGTGCTTGATAGTCGTAAGGTGCGTGGCCGGGAACTGACATTACGACACCTGTTCCATTATCAGATTTAATGAACGAAGCAGGATATATTGGCAATTTTTTATTGGTAACGGGATTCTCGACATACTTACCAACTAATTCTCTTCCACGTAGCTTAGTGCATATTATGATTTTACGATTTAGGAATTCAAGTTTTCTTGCAGCATCTTCAGTAACGATCCAGGTTTCACTGGGATCGTCAAGCGATATTAGTAGGTAATTAATTCCAGGATTAAGCCAAAGATTTGTCACTCCATAAATTGTCTCAGGTCTAAGAGTGGCAGCTGGAAGATAACAATAATCCCCATTATCAAGCTTGAATCGAAATTTTATCAAGATGTACTCACTAAAATCTGGCTCAACATCGCCAATTGTATCATGCTGACTTACTGGATTCTGATCGTTGGGACACCATCCAACTGGATGAGATCCTTGTACAATTAGTCCTTTGCTCTTTAAAACTCTGAACTGCCAAGAGATAAATTTCGAATAAAGCTCATCTATTGTAGTAAATTCACATCTCCAATCAATCGAGTATCCCATTTCCTCCATTCCCATTTTGATTTCAGCATGAAAATATCTCGCAATATTGACCGGATCAATAAAATTTTGAATAACAGTATCAGAAATATTGTAAACATTTCGAAAAGTGTCAATCAGCTCTTTGTCTTGCGAAGCAATTCTACGAGACATTGCTAATATCGGTGTCCCAGTATAATGAAATCCCATCGGAAACAAAACATTGTATCCCTTCATTCTCATGTATCTGGCATGAACATCAGCTAGTGTGTAAGTTCTTCCATGTCCTATGTGTTGTGGGGAATTTGGATAAGGATAAGCTACTGTAACAAAGTACTTTTTTCTCTTTGGATCAATGTTGGCCTGAAATATTTTTTCAGATCTCCACTTGGTAGTCCATTTCTTCTCGAGCACATTCCAATCTAAATCTTTAGAAAATCGACTATTCATGCTGACTGCCCTTGTTGTCAGTGCGGATATACTCCTTGATTATCAATTGTTCAATAGATTTGAGAGTATCACCTATTTTGTCTTTATATTTGCCGCCCCCTTGACCAAACCTTTCATCACCTCTTCCTGAGCCTCCAAGTTCTACCGAAAGCTGTTTTGCAATAGCTCCTGCGTAAATCTTTTCCCTGGCATTCTCACCTACGAAAACTATTACCCTTAATCCTTGACCTCTTGAGATTAAAGCTATGTAGATTAGATTAGGGTCTACCTCAATTGACTTTTCCCCAATTGTAATATGATATTCTTCATCCAGTTCCTCATCAAATGTACTAAAAACTTTGATATTTCTATTCTGGAGTTCTCTTGCAGTGTTTGAAATATACGTTGCTACGAGAGGAGAAGTCTTTCGGAGTATGGTCTTGATCTTTTTCTTATTAGATTCTGATTCTGAAATCATTTTATGAAGAGATTCCACTACGTTCTCCTTACTAGAACCTAGAGACTTGGATATAGAAGTCAGCTGACTTTCTTGTCTCTGTAAATGTTTTAATGCAGCTTCGCCAGCAACAAACTCCAATCTTATAATTCCATCTTGTATTCTTTCAGATTTCACTATCTTAATGATGCCAATCTCTCCGGTCTTAGCCACATGTGTTCCTCCGCAAGCCTCAATATCCCAATTGTTGATATTTACGATCCTAACAGAATTAGAAGGAACTACTCCTCCTTGATAGATCCTGAATGTATAGAGATTTTCAGCTATACCTCGACCATAGGTATTAATGAGTACAGGCAAGTTCTGTCGAACTATTTCATTAGCCTTTTGTTCTATATTCCACAATTCCTCATTGCTTAGGGCAGAATGATGTGTAATATCTAATCTGCCATAATCTTCTTCTTTGAATGCAGAATTTTGCCAAACCCAAGATCCAAGCTCGTGTCTAGCTGACGAATTCAAAATATGAGTTGCAGTATGGTGTTTGGTGATCGAATCCCTTCTTATACTGCTAACTATTCCATCGATCACTTGTCCTTCTATAAAATCAGGTCTATTTTGTAATTTGTGAACTATGACGTCTCTCTGCTTGGTTACGTCTATTACAGGTATGGAACCCAAAACACCTCTATCTGGTTCCTGTCCTCCACCACGGGGATAAAATGCGGTTTGATCCAGTATTATATATTTACCATCAATTATTCTGTTCACCTTTGCGCGAAAACTACGCATTGACATATCTTCGTAATAAAGAGTTCTGGTAGGCGCAATACTACCTAAGTTGAATGACTGCTTGTGTGTCTGGGCAACTTTTTGATCTGTGTGTAAATCCGCAAGCCTAGTATAAAACGTAGAAGGGATCTTGTCAATAGACCCGGCTCTCTCCAGATAATCGGGAGTTATACCATCTGACTCATACATCCTTATCAAATCATCTACAGATAACCGTCTATTCGAATTCTTGATGCTAGTCGCAACAGCATGCATCCTTTCATTGGATCCCACATATCTATCTGATTCTATTTGCAAAATAGTTCTCACGTCATTGATATGTTCCTCAAGTTCTGGATACATTCGCTTCAAATAATCGATGTGTAGATCTGTTACATCATCAAGCCTAAGATTCCATCCCATTTTCTCCAATATTGAAATCGCTCGCCGTAAGATCACCCGAAGATTATACCCGCCACCAACGTTGGACGGAATAGCACCATCAGCTATCGCGAATAGTAACGTACGAGTATGATCAGCGACAGTGTAAATAGCTTCATACGGAGATACAGTTTTAGAAAGGTCATCGTAGGACATATCCAAGGATTTCGCAACTGATTGCTTCAAAAGGACCATATCATTATTTTGATCATCTATTCTACCGGAGGCAGCTGTAAAATATTTTGATAGTACATCAGAATTTTCGTTAATGGACAATCTGTCTACCAGCTTTTGTATAACTGGTCCAAATGCACAATCGTAGCTCGTAGGTGTTCCCATTGTTATCCACGATAGACGCTCTAACCCCGCTCCCATATCGATTATCCTGTTATCCATAATGCGATAGTTATTCTCGTTACCTTCGAATTCTGTGAAGACGGCATTCCCAAGCTCAAGGCCATTTACATAGAATTCTAGTGAATACCCAAACGCACCAGCACCTAGCCACACATCTTCTACAAAGACAATCTCATGCGAACGAATGCCTAGTATATTGGTTAACATTTGATAATCCAACTCGACACATCGATCCTTCCAATACCCACCGTTGGCATCCGCGTTACATGTCTGTCCTATCATACAAAAACCAGTATAGTGTCTACCCGTGAGCCCCACATTCTCGATGTCGTTAAACCGCAAACTCATTTGAGGAACCAGAAGTGGGTTAGATGGTAGTTCAAAAACAACCTTATCTTCCATGATCCTTTGAAAATCGACGACAGAAGCTATCGTGAAGTACAAATCCTCACGCCATCTGCAAACTACGGGATATCGCCTTATAATAGAATGACTACTTGATTCAAAAAAGGATTCAATCTGTTTCCAAGCATTTATGTAATCAAATCTCTTATTTGTAGGCGGATTCCCTATGAAGCTGTAGTATTCATGATCAGGACAAAAATCGCGGTCTACCTGGGACCAGAAATATTTAGTACACTTACTACATTCATAGCGCTTGAATCCCTCTTGCTCAAATAAAGCGACCTTGTAATATTTTTCAGGATCTGAAGCAAATAAAGTTGCAAGTTCCCTTTTTCCCAACACCTGGCATCCTTACCAGAGACAATATTAATGCTTTTACTAAGCTAGCTTTTCGTTATAGATGCTTATTTGATATTTATAATGAATTCATTTAACCATATTGAATCTAGATATACCTGGCGCATCTAAATCCTGCGAACGGTAATCTTTCGTGTGGTTTGAAATAATTTCTATAGCTATTCCTAATTTGACCAGATGAAGTGGCGAATGAACCACCTCGGAGTACTTTCTGATTTATAGACCATTTGTCAGTATACTCGCTGAATTTCGATCGAAACCCTGGATAGAGGGTGTACTCTGAAGACGTCCATTCCCATACATCTCCTATCATTTGATGGCATCCATAAAAGCTGATGCCTTTGGGATATTGTCCAATCTCCGATGGAGCCCATATATATGACTCTAAAAGGTTTGCATGGACATAAGGATCGGGCCTATCGTCACCCCACGGAAACAATGTCTTTTTCTGTAGTTTATCATTCCAACAAGCTGCCTTTTCCCACTCAGCCTCAGATGGAAGCCTTTTACCAGCCCATGTTGCATACGCATCAGCTTCATAGTAACTTATATTCACTACTGGTTCTCTTGGATTAATTTCACATAATCCTCGAAAATCCTTCTTAATCCATTTGTTTTGTTGACCGGTACTTCTGTTTTCCGATTGTTCCCAATATAGTGGAGACTTCCAACCATTCTCCTGTACTTGATCCCATCCGTCTGCAAGCCAATACTTGTAATTGTGATATCCATCGTCGTTTATAAATTGAATATACTCTCCGTTGGTAACAAGAAATGTGTCAATTTCATACTGTTGAAGATAGGTTTTATTTTCAGGTAGCTCGTTGTCGTAACAGAATCCCTTTCCATGAAATCCTAATTCATATATACCGCAGTCTATCGTTACCATGCTCGATGAGTCCATTTGATTCTTAGCTCTGACATTACTACTCCCTGAAACAGATGGGGGCAGTATTGTTCTGGGTTTAGACGGTCTAGATTTTACGGTCAATGGTTTGTAATTATCTTCAACATCTACAAATCTCTGGAAATAATGTTGAAAATCATATATCATTAGTTCTTGATGCTGCATCTCATGTTGAATCCCCAATAGCATGTCATACTTTAGATTATCTAGCTGCTGTTTCACAATTTCTTGATCAAACTCTTTTTGCTGCTCTTCTCTAAGAAACAAAACAACACTTTCATCTATGAAGGCTCTATAACGCAAGGTTTGCTCAACGGTCGGTCTTGGGAACTTGCCACGCTCTACTTTTGGAAGTATATTGCCAAATTTCTGATAATACGAGTTTAAATAGTCCAAGTTAATTGGATCGCCAATGACCTGAATGATTCTACCGTATCGTTCTAATATTTTATGAAAGAACCAGCTGACATGGGCTAGATGCCAGTTTGGTGGACTGCCAAATGTGTGAGACTGTATGACAGCATCTTCAATTCTTAAAGGTTTGAAGAGGTCCACAGTTCTCTTTCTCACTATGATGAAATCCCTAATCAGATCATCTAATCTAATATTCTCCTTAATATGAGAAGACTCAAAGATAGCTTCATTACTAGATTCAATCTGTTTCATAATCCATATAAAAGGGGTTTATGTAAATATAATTCATTTGCCAAGATAATCATGCGCTTATACCGAATTACAATAACATAGTCAAAACTTTTGTAATTTGAGTTCTATATTTCAATTTTATTAAACTTGTTTTTGTACCTACTTAATAGGTGATTGTCTTTATATGAAGTGACAGTTATTTTATTATAATAGTTAAGACGTCATCAATAACCAGAGTTTGAATATCACCTCATTTCCCCAGGTAGAAGTCAAGGATGACTTTGCATCCCACATTGGGGACAATCTAGGAGGACGATTTAGTAATATAGCAAAGAAGACTAATCCCAAATACCTTTACGATCAAGAAGGCTCGCGACTATTTGAACAAATATGTCTGCAACCTGAGTACTATCTGACTCGGGTCGAGATCGAGATATTAAATAAGTTTTCAACTGAAATTGCTAGTTTGTTCAAAGATTTTAATCAAATTGCAATGGTAGAACTTGGTAGTGGGAGCTCCACTAAAACCAGGATCCTTTTGCAGCATTTTGTGAATATTCGAAATGCGAAGCAACTGTATTATTTTCCAGTGGATCTCTCCAACTCGATTCTAGAAGAAGCGATTAACAAGCTTCCTGATGAATTTCCTAGTATAGAAATTTTAGCAATACATTCCGACTATATTCATGGGATCAGAATGGTCGAAGAAGTCATTCTGAATAAAGACCTCGGTGCAAAAGAGTCATTTAATAAGCTTGTGATATTTCTTGGCTCAAGCATTGGTAATTTTGAACCTAATGAAGCTACGGTGTTCCTTAGACAAATTCACTCATTAATTAGAAATAAACGAAGCAGTAGATTCTTGATTGGCTTCGATCTTCACAAAAACGCAGAAATTCTAGAAGCTGCGTACAATGATAGGAATGGCATCACCGCAAAATTTAATCTCAATATTCTAGCCAGAATAAATAGAGAATTAGGAGGAGAATTTGATCTAGATACATTTTACCATTCGGCAGTTTATAATTTTATGAAGAGGAGGGTAGAGATGCACTTAGTTTCGAAGATAGATCAGAATATTAAGATAAATAATCTCGGAAAAACCGTTACGTTTAAGAAAGGCGAGTCAATCCACACTGAAAATTCGTACAAATATTCAATCGATCAAATACGAGAACTAGCACAGAATAGTGGCTTTAATGTGGAAAAGAATTTCATCGATAATAGGGGTTGGTTTGATTTAGTCCTTCTTTCAGCAAATTAAGTAGTATGTAGAGGTACAAAGCAGAAATGGATAATAAATAGTCACATCTTTAAATTAAGTTCACTGTAAAAAGTTTATTAGCCGGAAAATGTTATTTTGATACCTTGTTGCTTTTTTCAAAATAATCATTCTAACTTGCACGTTATCGATAGTTTGAAGTATTAATCTCTTATTGTTAAATTCAGTTTTCATATTACAAATATTTATGTCTACAAAACAAAATCTGCATCTCGAAAATTCTCAAGTTAGAAACTAGTTTCCCGTAATAAAAAACGCTAATGAGATTCCGGCTTTAAAGAATTGAAGAATCATAAAATTATGTTATAGGTGGGTAGAATAAAATTGAAAATAAATTTGTTCAGTACTCATTATCTACTCAGATACATCCAAATATATCAGAATTCTTAATTCTGCATAAATTTATACATATTAATAAATTTAGAAGTGCGTACCTTCGGTGATTAGAGTACTATGTGACTCATAAGATACATTCCGGCACGGTTCTGTCTGTCAAGTTTGTGAATGAAAATCAATTGAGATATTTTATAAAACACAGAGAAATTCTAGAACAATAATACTTCAGTGAGTATGTCATTAAACTAACAATTTATGCATTCGAAGACTGAGTGGAAAATAATCCAAAATTCAAAAATCGTTCCGAAGGTTAAGCGTTGGTAGCTACCAAACTCCATTTGTTGGAGCGTCCAACCTTCAGAAAAGAGATTCCTATAAATCCCTACAATTAATGGTTATTATTGATATAAAAAGTTTATCCAATATTCGCATAGATAAATTTATAATCACATATTTGATGCAATGTCGATAAGTTCCAGAATCTTGGTGGTATCTTTCTATCTGGATTGTTGCATGGGTAATTTTAAATTTCTTTTAAACTTCTTTTCCAAGACTGAATTAATGTCTTGCAGAATAAGCTGTGATTTGGTGAGGTCTATGATTACCACATGAGCATATGACGCATTCATACCAGAAGTAAAAACTATATACGTAATTCGAACACGCCTGTTACACACTTTATTTGGAGTACTGCCTTTTTTACTTCATGAGACAAATTTGCAGGAACGACCTCCATAAGTATATCAACAGCATTCTTAATGATAGACCAAGCCCTGGGAATCATAAATAACGCTAGTCCAATACTGATTTAGGGCATCTGCCAAGTAAAACTTTGTAGTTAGCATTATTACACCAGCAACTAGAACGCCCACTGAACCTAAAATGTCACTAAGTGATTCCAAATATACCGTCTGAATATTCAAATTTTGTAAATCTTCCAGCTGGTGTTGATTACCATGGTAGGTGTTCGAATGGGGAATGCGCATTAGAATGAGATAGCAGTCTCATTCCAGCAAAATTCACTGCTATTCCTATCGTGGGAGTTAGTATAAGGGTAAGTCCTGGAATTTCTAGTGGCTCAAATATGCGTATAAATCTCTCATAAAAAATACAGATTGAAAGGAGAACTAAGATGAGGCTATTCAGAAATGATGGGAGTATTTCTATCCTGTAATAGCCGAATGTCCTTTGCGGTGTAGCAGACATTTGAGTAAAAATGATGGCGTATAATGCTAGAGCAATTCCCCAGACATCAGCTAACACATGGCCAGCTTCAGATAATAGTGACAGGCTCCCTGGGATTATGACAGTAAGTGAAGCAGCTATTAAATACACTGAATTAAGAAGAAGCACGATTGAGTCATGCTATCCTTGTCAGCTGATCCAGCCTCAAGGATCTATTCCACTCAATTATAAGGTTTATCCGAAAATCGTACTTCTGATACATTATTGCAGATCAAATATTTTGCTAGACTTTTGTTCGTAGACATAGAATTGTGAGTAATTATTTTCCTCGTGTCTTCTCAACAATATGGGTTTATCACGACATTTGTATTTATCAGTATATACAGACAAGTATTGGCATTGGCAAGATTGAAAGGTATATTAGAAAAGAATCTAATATTAACCTGATTTGTTATGTTACAGGTTGCAAAGTAGTACTGAATATTTGATAGCTATGAAGCAATTTCCAAAAGGAAATATATAAGTAAATTTGAAGCTCTAGTTAATTAAAAAGAGATAATCATTTATTATTTGATTTTATTATACCCTCATCTCAACAAGACGAGAATAATCGAGGTTCCATCTCCACGCTTTTTTTATTCTGATAGACATAATATAGTTTAGTATTACGAGGTCGGGCAGATATCAAAAATGTTTCTTAATAATTGGATTAATTAGCTACATTCATTTTTGCTAATTGTAGTTGTTGACTTTATGTCGGGATTCAGCTAACCCAGATTTAACGATTCAGCCTTAAGGCTGAATTGTTTGTCCAAGATTGAGCTTTACGTTAAGAGGATTCGAGAAGTTTGCTGTCTTTGAAGAATCAGTAAACATCACAGAGGCAGTTATATTCTTGATTTTGCTATCAGTCAGCGTAGTTGCGAGCTGTGCCTTGCCACCGGTGGCATTGATTTTCAAGCCTCCGGGAAATGAAGTTGTCTTTAGGAGTGTTCCATTATGCGCAAAGACTTTCATCATCGCATTTTGCGCCATATTTATTGTACTAGCTGACGGCATTACCGAATACAATACTATCACCTTAACTTGATGTGACTTGCTATTGTTGGTAAGCGGAACAAAATGGGCATAATTCAACTTTATTGATATTGGTTTTGCCTGGCCGACCGCATAAGCTACACTACTACCAGAATTCATGTTATCAAATTTAGTCAAATATGGCAGCGGTACCGTTAATACTAAAGATAAGAGTGTCAGAGCTGCGATTAGTTTGACAATTCCAAGTCTTCCCTTATTCCTTACTCCAGCATGTAGATCCATCCTTATTGTTAGATGATCCAGAAATATATTAAATTAGCTGATGCCAACACTCAAAGCTATTTCATACAACGATGGTCTTCAAACTACATATTGCCAATTAAATAGCTCTTAAAGCGTTAAACGAGTCGACAAATCTGATTTATTTTTCAGTCTAAGTTTAATCTGAAGCATGCTGAAATTGAGAAAAGTCCCTTAATTCTCATTCTCCCAAACAAACATTAGATTATTTTAATAATCCAACTTCCCATTAAGAACTTTCTAAGTAGTCCTTAAGCATTTACAGAAATTTCCAAAAGAGAACATTTATTCATAGATTTCATAGATTATCGAATAGAATACAAAGATTTCATACTGCTTACATATTATGAAATCACTCGTAGCTTTAAGCGCGAGGCCAGAGATTGTCAAATAAGTGTTTTTTACAGTATTTGTGTATGATAGCAATTTTTCTATCAGTTTACTTTTCCTTTGTTGTCGTACCAGACCTAAACGGAATGAAAGGTGTCAAATCTAGTGTATATGATACGAATTCCAATCATGCCAGTCTAGTCAATGTAACTAAAATATCGCATGGCATATATTATCCCTCTATAGGTCAACTCTTCTACGCAGTACACTATTTACCATCATACATAAGTCCCATGATGCTTGATAGTAATCTACAAGAATTTTATGATAAATTCGGAATTCTAAAAATATATCCTACAAGCCACAAAGGCGAAGAATGGTATATGAATATGACCGCGCCCAACAGTGACGCACGATTCGACATTGCCCATGATGAACGGTTTGATAAGAAGTCAATCCTGATAGATAATGGCGATGGATCATGGAAGGAACGATCGCCTCAAGTTAGGTTAGAGGTACTCACGTCTGATGGCTACAATGAAAGCAAGATTGCTACCTTTAATCAGACGGAATTGTCATCTAAGGGGTATATGCAATCACCTAGGGACTGGAAAAATGTAGAAATGACAGGGTTCGTAAAATATAACGAGGGCAAAAGGGAGAAGAATGATAACCCCGATCAATTTACATGGTATGCTAGAGGCGGGGATCACGAAACCTCAGATAAGGGATGTGAAGGGTCTGCATATAAGGGACTACTCTCATATAATGGTGATAGCAGATTCGCAAAGGAACAGTATTTTGTGAATTACGATTTTACAGATACAAAGGTAAATGTCACTTCTCCACTAAAAGGAAAATGGTTTGGATTTAAGTTTGTCGTGTATAATATTCATTTAAAAAATGGCAGTACGGTCTCAAAAATGGAAAACTGGATTAATGAAAATGCTGACGGTGTGACTTGGAAAAGAGTGGATGAGAAAATAGACAATGGTGGATGGGGTACTAAAGGTCAGCATTGCATGGGTTCGTCTGATGAAATCATTACCTGGGGAGGGCCAATTGCTGTATTTAGGTGGGACAATGCAAAGGACGTAGACATAAAAGACTTTAGTGTCAGAGAGATTCAAAGCAAATGAAGTTTCACTAGTTATCCTCGAACTCATGCTAAAGCAGAAAAAACACCGACTTGATTTCAAATTAACATGAATAATCTATTGGCAACGATTTGGATATTTTGCTAGAGCATTTAGGATTTCTGAATTCTTTTAATCAATGGGCCAATGTTTGAATGTCTCATTGTAGATCTTCAATTCCATAACTGATGTCAGATCATTACAACATAATTTGTATGCGAAATTCACATACGAGAAAAGAACAAAAATTAAACCATTGTTGGTATTTATTGAGAAACATTTCTCTTAAGGAATGCCAGTGTTTTTTGCCAAGCCTCTGCAGTTTCTTTAGGAGCGTAATTCTGGTTAGAAGGATTTGCAAAAGCATGACCTAAACCTTTGTAGATAAGAATTTCGTTGCTTATCTTATCTGAATCCAGTGCCGCTTTAAATTTATTTATTAAAGGTAAGGGATTAGCTTGATCTTTATCTCCAAAGATTCCTAGCAATGGCCACTTAATCTTTGAAAGCTGCTGGGAGTCAGTAATCAAGGGTGTTCCATAATAAAGAATCGTAGCAACGAGTGGATGATTCTGACTGTTTAACGCCAACTGCAATGATTGTCCACCACCAAAACACCATCCAATTGATGCAATTTTAGTGGAATCCACGAATGGAAGAGAGCTTAAATATTTCACGGCTGATTGTAAATTGTTTATTGCATTCAATTGATTATTTCGAACAGAAGTAGATAGTAATCTAGCTTGATCATTATTTGTAGCTATTTGACCTTTGAATAAATCTACAGCTAGCACTGCGTATCCTTGTTTTGAAAGTGTATTTGCCATATCTTTAATATAGCTATTTAAACCGCGATTTTCGTGAATCATAATTACTCCAGGAACTTTTTTGCTTGTGCTGCTAATCGAACTGGGGTAGACTAGATATCCAGAGGAGTTATCGAAATAGTTAATCATTTTCTTTATTACCAAACCCTGTGCACTGGATGCATTAGTAGAATTAGAGTACAATGCAGATATCGCGGCAGCGTTGGTCTGAGCTAAGGCTGAAGGTACTGTGTTAAAATTTCCGATTGTTGCACTGAGAAGCATACTTGCAAAGAAGACAAAGCAAAATGTAGAACAAATCTGGATAGATCTTGTCATTACTTCCTAAATACGATAATTACTATATAACATTATTTCTGACTCTACATATAGAATCAATCTAAAGATTAGACGAGTACTAGTGAAAATTAAATTGAAGGAATGTTCACTATCACGATGGTGATTTTGAGTACTATTCGTAGATTAATTATTTGGGTCCATATTTATGAGGAGGAATAACGTCTACTTCATTATAGATCAAAGTGGCTCGGGAGGTTTAATTTCCCTAACACTTAGATTTTTGAAATCCCAGATAATGTTATCTGTTCTGAAAGTTACAAAGTCTCCAGGATTTGTAATTATATAGTCTTTTGGCTTCCCACATCCGGCACTAAAAAAAGTAACGTCATCAGTGTTGGCGTACCAGCCTCCGTTGTCAACAAAGCCAGTTACTTTCTTCCAATGGTTAGTATTATTCTCATCTATGTATGATTCCATTTTAACCGAGGTATCATTATCAATATTGTATATCACTACCTTCCAACCGATCCATCGGCCTAATAGAGGCTTTGTCACCTGATTTAGTGCTCTTTCATCTGTGTACCCTCCCGTGAACCAAATGCTCTTTTTCCATCCAACACTTCCGTCAGTATGGATTCCGCCTATTAGTGCCGTACCTTCACATGGAGTTTCGCTATTATGTCTTCCACTTCTTGCATACCAAGCAATGTCGTTGAGCGTTTGGCTGTAATCTTGGTTTGCAGAATTGGTCTTATTGTTGTCGCTACTGTTCTTAGATGACTTTACTGATATTACTTTGGCATACCCTGTGATCTCAACATTCTTCCAAGGTTCCATGCCTGTAGGAGTCTCGACATTCATTCTAACCTTTGGATTTGTTATTTGCCATGAACCATCTTTCTCTCTATTAATTGGAGCGTCGAATGTAAATGAAAGCAGGGTATCGTTCTTAGGATTAGTCATGTTAACATACCATTCTCTCCCTTGGGGTTTAGTGGGGTATATTTCCCTTATCCCAAATTTGTCGCTATTCGTATGTTTGCTATTAGTGTTGTTAGTTGTGTTATGAACAGTCGATGATTTTGAGTCCGCTGTTACGAATTGCAGATCAAATGGAGAAAACGGCTCAATATTTTTAAGCTGTAAGTGGTATTGTAATGTTATTAGTACAACAAATGAAGTTATAAAAAAAGCTATTACACCCATAGATTTGAAAAGCATAAATCACATTATTGTTTAATTCTACCTAATATAAAAATTCTTGAAGACTAGTTTATATGATTCGGAATTTATATATCAGATGGTATTCATATATCGTCGAATAAATAATACTGTGTAGACTATTTGAGATTCGCCAATTAACATGAGAGCAGAACTAGGAATAAGAAGGAGGAATTGAGACATTCAATACAGGTTCTTAGGATTATTACTACCTACGACAAAGTTCTAAATACTGGTACACTATCAAGTTCTGAAGTGATTGGTATTAACTTTTCAGTGACAATCAGAGTCACGAATTGAATCATACGTTGATGTCTGCATGTGAACTGTGTCTATGACTTTGATTAATTGTGTGCTTTGTAGAGCTATGATCGTGTGTATTATGAGTAGTATGCCCATTTCCAGCGCTCGAATCGCCAGAATCACCACTTATAAACACGGCATCATAACAAGTATCTATTTCTCCTTTACTCGGCTCTCCGTTTGCTCCCCCCGTATGACCAGTTTTCTTGATGCATTTAAAGAAATGCCCGACTTGATTGTCTAGCTGATCGTTTCCAGAATTCAATGTTACCAAAGGCACTGCCCCAGCATGATTTGAGTCTCCTGATGATTCTGTTTTAGCATTGGCATATAAATATCCAAAATAAGAGTTGGGTAGGAACACATTTGCAGATCCAGCAGCAACTAACAACATCGATACCAAGAAAGAGACAATAACAAAAGTTACAGGAAATCCCATCGAATAGCCATGCTTATCTCCCATATAACACATATCTTAACATCGAATAAATTAAATGCTATTTAAGGTTAAGTTGACAAACAGTAGTAAAATGAAGTAGTAACAATGTTCTCTTGATATCTCAACTTAGTCGAATGCGACATCATATTAACAAATATTCGTATCAATCAATTGTGTAGATTCTCGGACCTGATATTTTTTAAGTAATAAAAATATCATATTAAGATCCGTATTTCTTATATGACAATTCGTGGTTTAGATTTTTGAATATTTGCCATGGTTTTGGTCAATAATAAAATGACAATCTTTACAATAGGGGCTTTCCTAATTGGATCTCTCATTCTTGCGTCCATATTTAGTTATCCAGCATTTGCATTGACTAGATATTTTAATTGTGTAATAAGGGAAGTAAATAAAAATGGAAAATTTACTCTTGATGATGCTAATATTTGCTACGACAAAGAATTCCCTCACAGCGGTAGTAATAGCGATCGATAATAGAAATACTCTAGCAAATACAAAACTTAGCACTAGTTATAGATCACTAGCGACCTCCTAAGATCTCTCTTCACAATATTAAAGAATGAGGAAGATGGTTCGAATAACGATACTAATATTAGCGTCTAAGTACAGAATTGAATGACCTTTCAATTTTGTGTATATGAATCTTGGTTCTTAGTTTACTATTTGACTTGAGATATGATGTTGGAACAGCATAATATTAATAAAATCTAAATTTTTTTATTGAAGACACGTTAGATCTCGAATGCTTGCAAGATTCAATGAACTATATGTCTCTTTCTAGGTTAAAATCTGTTCATGATGGGAGATGTACAGATGATATCGATTCTGTAATTCGGGATAATAACTTGAATTGATTTCTCGAGGATTCAATTAAGTTAATAGTAGAATACGAAGTTTCTAGATGCTGAATAAAAAAAGAAGCGGATAATAAGTGGATCAGCATAATTCAAACTGCGAAAAAGGGTATAACCTTTGATAAATTTAAACCAAATCTATAATGAAGATTGTTGTGTATTCATGGATAGGTTGAGCGCCCAGAAAGTTTTGATGGATGTCATCGTTACTTCTCCTCCATATAACATGAATAAAGAATATAGATCGTACCAAGATAACAGGAGTGAAGATGACTACTTGACTTGGTTAGAAAATGTATGTAAAAAAGTCAAAGTAGGATTAAAAAAAGATGGGTCATTCTTTCTGAATATAGCTGGACGGCCATCTGACTCTGCGCTACCGTTTAAATTGGTCACAAGGCTCACTGATAATTTAGGCTTTAAATTACAAAATACTATTCACTGGATAAAATCTATTTCGTTCGATTCTGAAGACGTTGGTAGAAAGAATGGAATCCATAATGATGAAAATGTATCGATAGGTCATTTTAAACCTATAGTTAGTGCAAGATATTTAAGCGATCTTCACGAGTATATTTTTCATTTTACTAAAACAGGGAAGGTAAAAATAGATAAACTACAGGTTGGTGTGACATACCAAGATAAAACCAATATCGGCAGATGGAAAACAGCGACTAAGGATAAACGGGACAGGGGTAATGTATGGTTTATACCTTATCCAACAATTCAACAATCTCGGCCCCATCCCGCAGTCTTTCCTGTTAAGTTACCTGAGCGTTGTATAGAATTGCACGGAACTAGGGAGAATATGCTTGTTTATGATCCCTTTATGGGAATAGGCAGTACTGCTCTAGCTTGCATTCATCTTAAGGTTAATTACATTGGTACTGAAATAGATCCCCAATATATTGCGATAGCCGATCAAAGAATTACTACCTACGTTCAAACTAATCATTCCGTGCAAAGATAAGTTAACCTCGACATGTCAAGTGGAATATTTAATTTACGAACGAAATTGATCATGAACTAGATGATAAAATAGATTCAGGTTTTAAATATCGATAAATAAAGATAGGGCTTGGAAAGTGGACAAACAAATACGCTTTCTAGATCACGGTTGCATCGATACCATATCACTTTTGACAGTGATCTAAAAATCAGGAGGAATCAAGATATAAATAAATCATCTAGGGGAAAAACGTTATCACTTTAGTTTTATACCAGAAATATATTGAATGTTCATTCGTTCGAGTCATGATTCTTTGTAAGATATACGCAAGAATACTTCGAATCCAGGGCAAATTATATATGGTATTAAAAAATAAAAGTTAATAATACAATGAAAACATCATTCATTCTTCTTTTTCCATCAATATTGTTGATTCTCTTTATGTCAATTGAACAAACTGGTTTGACGAATGTATATTCACAAGTAGCAAATAATAGTACAACTTCAGGTGGTGGTCTACTCGATCTTTTTAGAGGTGGCGTTAACGATTTGAATAATCAACTTGGATATTCAGTCACATTAGATGGCAACCAAATATTTCCGAACAACATTCTAAAGGATAAGATAGTAAAAGATTACGAACAGTCTACATATAATATTTCGAGCTTAAAATATAATCTCCTTGGGTATCAAATTACAGCGCATGATATAAAACTTCGAGTTAGTCCTTCAGCTATTGATTCAACAAAGACTAGAATTGACATACCAACCATGTTGGCACGTAATGTCACAGTAACAGATGGCGTCAATCTAAAGTATGATAAAGTAGATCTGGGATCCTCTTGGGGAGTATATGATAGGACTAGTGACAAAATTGTAGTTCATATTCCAATCGGATTAGCTTTGAAATATTTGCACTTATGACTGTATTTGACGTAAACTCATGATAAGATTGATGGATTATTTGTGGATGAAGGCTTCATTAGTATTTGGGATAATCTGGTTACCCAAAGTGTTACTATAAGATAATATGCTGCCCCCTCACAGAATTATAGTATTTGATAGCATCTGGTGTATGCAAATTTGATCATGATCTATTTACTATAGTAAAACTAGTTTTCTATATGTTCGAGACTGTCTTGACATAACAATTTTTATGTCAAGATAATAAAATAGTTATGTCAGGAATCAAAATCTTGCCAATCCTCAGAGGGTATCGATCAAATGAATGATTAAGCTAGTGGCTTAGAGTAAAGTTAGACACAGGAGACAAAATGAATACAATATATTTGTAGACATATACAAATATTATGAAGTAATTATGGAAAATTATGCGTTGGGACACTAATAAAAACTCAATGTTAACAGCAATATCGACTTCCACGATAGAATTCTTTTGAGTATATTATAGTATAAAAAGGGCATTTTGGTAGATATTCTTGAATTGGTAGGTCAGAGACAAGCTATTGGGATACTGGGCATGATTTTTGCGGTACTAGGGGGCATAGCCTGGTTTTTTCGTCAAAACATAGTAGCAATAATGTTATGGGGAGTAGCTGGCTTGATAATACTCAAATTGAACAAACGAGCAAAGCCGAACCGGCGGTGATATACAATGTGAGACAGAAGTTGTACTCATTGAAGTTGTTTTGGGATACAATTGGCAGTTCTTTTTCTAGCGCTGTGGATATTGTGGCTTCATGTTTGCGAGAATAGTAATATATATAAGTTACTTGAGGATAAATTCTAATTTCGAGTCCCGTGAGGATAAGATATTTCTAGTCTTTTTTCTTAGTCGCCTCATTAACTTTTTTGTACTTGGCCAAATATATGGAGCATGGAATTTAGATTTAATCGTAGTACCGAAGACAGCGTTAGATCATCGCCTAGCATCCTGCAACATTAGATGAGATCAAGTACGGCTCGTATAATTTTTACATGATCTGCACGTATTTCTGTAGTGACTAAAAGCAAATGTTCTCCTTTCAAAGGCATTGTTATGCGTTTAATCTTCTCATATTCGGTCATCGAGTATTTGCCATAACCGATCTTTGGAGCTAATGTATTGCGTAACCCCCATCTAGCCAATGCTTGTAAATTTGATCTTTTAGTTTCATCCGCTGAGAGTAGGTTCTGTATCCCTTTAGCGTGACCTCCATGTTTTATTTCTCCAGTATGATCGCAAACTCCGGCGAAACGCACTAGAGGATCGATATCGAGTATACTTTTGCATAGCATGTCAAAATCCATATTTCTAATGTGTAACTATAATTATGATTCTAATAAGTATTCTTACTTTAAGAATAACCAGATCGACCTTGTCAGATTTCAATAATTTAGTTCGCTCGTGTCGGGCTGAAACACATACTTTGCAGGACGTCATAAAGACAAGAGTGGCAAGCATAGAAACTCAAATACCTTTGATTTAACATTTATCAAATTCTATCAATTTAGAAATTCATAAGCCAGACCAGCTGTCAGGCGGTTCTTAATAATGTTGCAATCGGTCAGATCATATGATTGGTCTAAGATTCAAATACTATAGCCGACTGGATTGAATTCCAACGGTTTATACAACAATATGCTCTGAATATCATCTCGAGATAAGCCCTGATTTGACATTTGGTCAAAATTAACCAGATCCATCGAACATTTGCGCCGTATGAATGAGCATGATGTGAAGATTATCTATCATTTAAGAATATGCGATTTAATTAGGACATTATGGAATCATTTAACTAAGAATTTATGCAAAAGCCAGAAACAATTTGTTTAAAGTTCTTCCTATGCGGACACTTGATATAAAGGTCGAACAAGTGAGTTCGATAATTCTTGAAAGATAAAATTCGTCTCACAATCTTACATCTACGAGACAGATATGGGTAAAATGCTAAGATATTGATCTAACTTCACTGAATTTATCTAACCATGCTTCCTGTGGAAAGCTAAATTAACATTTAGACTGATCACAGTGGCCCAGTCAATGATTATTTATGATAAATTAACGGCTTTGTAGAAAACATCATCAATATTACAAGGATAGTCAGTCTGTGCAGTTATAGATTATGCATCTGAACGATAATTCCCTGTTCTGTGTTCAGGTCAATCCAGACATAAGATGCGCCCCAAACAATCTTTTTATGACCGAGACCATAGTTTCATCCTTGTTTCGCTGATTGTTCAGCAATTTGGAGTAACCACGTTTCATATGCTTTCTGTATTTGCCACGTGTTCTCCATATCGATACGTGTTCATATCGAGCTGGGATTATACTTAATGTATATAAATGCGCTCTTACGAAATGATGATTGTCCTCACTATCATAACCCTTATCTGCTGTAACTAAAGATAATGGAAGAATGTCTGATATTCTAGTTATTATTGGCCGGAAATCTGTGTTGTCATGTCTTGAATGAACTCGTCTTATCTTAATAGTACATATGATTTGTTGTAATACATCTGCTCTAATAGATACATAATTTCACATATTTACTTCTTAATCCTGTTTGTTTAGTATAATACTGTGAAGCACGAGTTATCTTAAATCCCGTCAAATCTATTTCTGCAAAGATATGTTTAGTACCGCATATTACAATTAATGAGGAAATTATCTTCTCAAGCAATGAATTGCTAACTCTATCTGTAAACTTTTGCAATGTTGTATGATGAGGAATACGTAATAAGCCTAAAAATAGTCTTAGATAATGCGCTTCGATTAACCAATCTACAAACATTCTATAACTCTTACCTTCATACTGTCATATTGTGAGTGATACTAATGCTGCCACATCGTAAAGACATGATTGCTCATTCGATGAAGGAACAACGGTATCCATGAATTAGAACACTGTACATAGTATTTGCCAACCTAACACATCTTGATTCTTTCACCAACCATATTGGATTATGCTCTTACAAATCTCTGGTGTTCAATACATGGTTTCTCCAGAGCCTAAGTTAGCATAGTAGTTAAATAGAACTTAAAACTCCTAATAAATAATTGAGAAAAGTGGAAGGTGTGAGGCTTAATTAGGTTCAAAGAAACAGCAAATACACGAAGAAAATTGTGAAATTTCGAATATCTGGGAGGTTCTCGGTAGAAGGTGGGCATTGGCGATTCTAAAGAATCTGAGTAGTAAAGAAGTGATAAGATTCAACGAGCTCAAGAAAATGTTAAAGGGGATTAGTAGCACGGTCCTGGCAGCTAGACTGCTGGAACTAGAACGTGAGGGATTAGTTTCAAAAAAAATCTATCCTCAAATACCACCAAAAGTTGAATATCGCCTGACACTTCAAGCAAAAGAGTTGGAATTAATTTTACTAGAACTAAGCAAATGGGCTCATAGCTGGAGCGCTCCTGAAATTACGGCTACGAAAACAAAAGAATAAAAATATAATACAGGTTTTGCAAAGATTAAGACTTATAGGCATTTTTGGTACTCATAAAATGAGGCAATCGATTCTTTAGCTCTAGTGATTAGATTCGGTTAAATCTATATCTGTGTTAAGCTCTAGATTGTTGAAGTTTAGGTGTTTACTAGATTGAGGGAAACTATAGTCGATTTTGTAAGATTTTCGAATTGTATTGATATTTCTAGCTGCATTCCATTCACTTGCAAATTGGATCCTATCGACTATATGGCATATGAATCTCAAATTCTCTTTTTTGGACCTGCAGTATCTGGTTCAGTAACATCAAGATCATTAAGTACTTTGACCACACCCGGGGTATTCCAGGTTGTCTGTCCAGCCAGAGATCTATCATCATATGTTTTAACCACTCCAGAAAGAGTTACTGTTGCATCAAAAACTGATACATTGATGTTACTTCCCCGAGAGCCCAGATTTTTGCTAATGTTAGAAATAATGTCCTTCTTCAATTCATCATCGCTCTTGCGACCAGGCAATTCATTACTGGTATAGGGGTGACTACCGAATACATACCCTGCATAATAGTCCTTGGCTGGTTCCTTTCGAGGTTCATCTCTTTCCTTTTCCTGCATATTGGACGGATCTTCAAAGATATTTATATATGCTTACAATGATCTTTGATTTATTATGATTCTTCAAGCTGTAACTTGGTCAAATCAGAGTCGAAATCAGTAAAGTTTTCATGTTTTTATTGACTGGATTGGGATTCAAGCTATGTTTAGATTAGCTCAACAACATTATCTGACCCTCTGATTTAGTACCTTAACTACTGTGCGTCATCTAGTACTTGGTTGCATTGGTTGCTATATTTTACAGATATTGACGGAAATTTGATTCATAAAGCACATTTTCACTTGGATTCAGATTTCTGTCAAACATTAATGATAAATGCTAGCCGTTTTAGAAATAGGTTCAAGTTGGATTCTAATAATTAGAAAAGGTCTTGAATAAGGTAACCTCTAAATGTTTAGGATATCTTTACTTCATTGATGTATTTTTGAATTGTGGCAGCAAGATTGCTTACAGATACTGGTTTTTGAATAAATTCATCTATCCTTATGGATGGCAATGCCCTGGAAAATTCTAGATCATTTATTTCAAATGCTGTCATTAAGAAAATCTTAATTTCAGCTTTAATCTCTTTTACCTTCTTTACAAATTCATACCCATTCATTGTTGGCATACGTATATCTGACACAACTATTGCATAGTTACTAGAATTTATTTTGAAATGCTCCAATGCTAATAGCGGATCAGTAAAGCCAAAGACCTTCAGATTATATTTTTCTAATCCTAATCTAAAAACATTTACAACGTCGAAATCATCATCGAGTGTTAAAATAAAAGGTCTAGAATCTACTTCTGAATCCGTGCCTCTCATAATATTTTAGTGAAGACTTGCATATACTTAAATTATATGTTTACACTATGTGAATCTATCCTCGATCCACAGCCAAGAATTTTGTAAATCTTGTTCTATTAAAATCCATTTGAATATATAGGATAAGAAATTTTTACCGTTCTGGATATGCTGCCGGTTACATTGTGGCATTCTGCAAGGAAAATGGCTGTCTAAACATTTGATTCTAATCCTTGATAAATTTTATGAACAGTTCTATCATGTTTATCAATTCGGCGCCATATATAATGGTAAGATAACCTTACCATTTACAGACTGTATTGTATTGTATTGTACCAATTGGCGCCATCCTTGAAACGGGACTTCATCTCATATGTATATGTCATTCACTTGAATAGATGAAAGCATACAAATTGTCATATCCCTTGTTAGGTGATGCATTATCGTCAAACTGACATCCATGTTAGGCGGAAATGCTGTCCGAAGCCAATATCCAAAAATACCTATTTCGTCTAGGATCTCGTCAACAAATATCCATCTGATTTTCTGTACTTGTGTTTTATCAAAAGTATTATGCTCAATAATATTTTCGCATAGATTTTGATTGGCAATCAAGAATGTTCTGTCACCCCTTAACACTTGAATTTTAGAATATGACCAAAGTATTGATTCTAATAAAAGCTGCGGGTCAGAAATTAGAAGACAGCTAAGGTTGGCCATCAAGCCATCTCTCTGGATATGAATTAGATCTCCAATATCTGATTTTTCCAAAAATGCAATTATGCGTCGTTTATAAGGGAGTATTCATAAAGAAATCAAATGGAAGGCAAGGATAAATACGAAATTAATCTTGTTTTAGATAAAGATAGATATCATGCCCTTTTAGATATTTGTACAAAATATAAAGAACAACAAGGCGCCGAGCTAACTCCAAAGGAATACATATTGATGTTAATCGATTCTGCAATCAAAAAATGAAGTTCTGTCTTTAGATTGTTCAACTCCAACAACATATCCAAATAACATAACTAGAAATCACAATTTCTCTAACTGTGATTTTTAAAATTATCATGTATATTTCTTATAGAGATTGGATCACATGCTATATCAAAATAGCAACGTTTTTCATGATATCAACCTTGTACCTACGTAGTCGAGATAAGCATGTAGTGTATATCTAAAACATGGCACAAAGAACCCAGGGCTAGCGCTAAAGAACTTTATTACTTTTTCGAGTGGAAGGAAATATACATTTAATACTTCTGCAGGATTTATACTGAGTTGGCTCATAACGTCCTTCTCTGAGATAAAACATTCATAAACAGTTACGAAAGCGTTCTTTCTCCACTCAGTTTCAGGTTCACACACGTTAACGTGAATTTTGCAGATCTCTTTCAGGGTAGGTCGAGAATAAACTCCTAATTCTTCTCCGAGTCTACGAGTAGCTGCGTCGAAATAATTTTCGTCAGCGCGTACATGTGCACTTACTGATTCAGAAAAAAGGCCTCCATGGGTCTTTCCAATCCCTCTTTTCTGAAGCAAAAGTCGGCATCCTCCTGAATCGATATCAATTAGGAAGATTGAAGCAAATCGATGTAATAACCCCTTACTATAAATTTGATATGAGCTTGCCGAACTTACTGGTTTATCAGATTCATCTACAACAGTCACCGAATATGTCATATGTATATTTATGACTAAAGCAGAACAAATAATGCAATTAAACTTTAAAGATATATTCTCTAGACGAATGACGTGAAAAATGTATACTTTAATTTCATTGATAATATAGATCCCTATCACTAAAATACTATTAATTGATAAGATTGCAACATTGATTTACTGAACGGTATTCTAAAGGATCATCCTAATTTTGTTTTATACAGTTCTGGAATTCATAAACACTGAATTTAAATGGTAAATATAAAACACGTTATTAGTATTATAAGTTGAAAGCATGAGTTACCGGTGAAATTAGACGCCTATTCCTAAAAACCACATTAATAATTCCCTTTATCTAGTTGTCATCCCAACTATTATGACGAATTAAACTCAGCTAACCGGAGATTTAAAAATAATGACTATGGATCAAGATTGAGTGTAGTGTTACCCTAAATAGTAATTATTGATTGGCATCACTCAATTGTATCAATTGAACACCTATTTGTAACATAGTGTTCATAGAAATCATTATTTTAGAAAGTCATACATCCTCGAAATTAGTGATTGTAGGAGTCTATTCTAGTCCAAATATGTAAACTTTTATCGTGCTTGCATCAAAATTGTAAATAGTTTGAATTTATTGGTATATTATAACGATATCATCGAGTACCTAGGCACTAGTAGAGATATACCATGCTAATCTCTTATCATTATATTCTAGCAGTTACCACCAAGAACTATATCTTCTTGCGATTGGAATTTGCGTCTAAACATACACATAAGTACTTATCATTACTTTTAGGTAATCTTATTGTTGCTATCTTTATATTATCGACAATTTCTACTGATTGGAATTGTAGTTTTACACTGTCATTCGAAGTAGAACACAGACTTCTCTTTCTTATTGCAGGTGCCAAGTAATTCAAGTAAAACAGATAGCTTTTAGGGTAGCGTGTGATTGAATCGATTTGTTTGGTTGAAACATCTCTGCTCTTGGCAACGATAAGCTTGCCTTCTACATCAAGTACACCGGCGAAGTTTACGAATTTACTAGCAGATATTGCTGCAGTGCAAATCTTGCATAGAAATGTTCTTTCCTCCATCAAATCCAGAAACAGCAATTTCAACATAATAATCAGTTCGATTGAGTTTTACTATACCATTCCCAATTAGAATTTCATTATACTTTCGATAGAAGCTTTATATCAGCTAATTACTATATATACTGAAATTTGTTATATGTCATTTGATAACTGGTCTGGATCCGACTGTAGTTTCTAGCTTCATAAAGTGCCCATCTCTGTAAATGGTGAAAGTCACTGGCTCTCCAGGAGATTTTGTCTTTTCTAAATAAGATATCATATCCTCAGATCGAGTAATATTTTTCCCATCAATTGCAGTTATTATATCACCGCCATGTTTCTTACCGTACTGATCTGTAGTAGAAGCCTTAATTCCAGCTTTGTCTGCGGAACTACCTCGAACAAGTGAATCCACAAAGACACCCCTAAGATTTGGTGGCAAATTGCCCTCACTACTTGCCAAATCAGAGGTCAGAGTAGCAACTTTAAAACCAAGATATGGATGTGTATAATTTCCTTTGCTGATCAATAAAGGGACAATATGTTTGACGATATCAGAAGGTATTGCAAAATTTATTCCTCCAGGTATCCCTCCAAAGGTAACGCCAACTACTTGACCTCTATTATTAAATAGTGGTCCTCCGGAATTACCAGGATTAAGTGCTGCATCTGTCTGAAGCACATCTGGGATCGAGTATGC
>Ga0126370_10000037_pt1 | contig 36519 bp, 32 predicted proteins | sample PanSoiMetaPlot_3_FD_92586 | JGI IMG/M metagenome (GOLD analysis project Ga0126370, IMG submission 92586) | Tropical forest soil microbial communities from Panama - MetaG Plot_3 | ecosystem: Environmental > Terrestrial > Soil > Tropical forest > Bulk soil | place: Panama | collected 2016-02-17 | reverse complement strand
TGGGCTGCTCCGATCTGCATCGTCATATTCAGCGTGATGACCTGGTTGATATCCAGATTGACGCCGCGACGCACATTTCGCTTGAATCCCGTCAAATCAAACTCGAGTCGATAGGTGCCGACAGGTACCTCAACGAAATCGTAATCCCCACTGCCACTTGTCTTCACATCACGGCTTACGCCCGTGGCCTCATTGACGAGCGTCACTTTCGTGTCCGGCAAGACCGCTCCTCCGGGATCGGACACCCGGCCGACGATTCGACCGGTCGTGCCTTGGCCAAGGAGCAGAAGGGGGGTCGAGAGTGAGACCGCGGTAAGGCATACTGCGAACCAAAAGGCTCGGCGTGACGGCATGGGACCTCCGCATATCCGGAAGAGATTTTTGGGAATTCTATTTGAAAAAGCTTTAGTTGCTTACCGCAACAACCTTGCTATAATCCCGCAAGGTTAGTGAAGCGGGGCAGCCGCTGTCAAGGACAAAAAACGACTACGGCTCATGCAAAATGTGGCGATCCGATTTCGTGCTAATTTTCTAATTTCATGTCTGAACCTTACTTGAAAATCGGAGATGTAGCGCGGCAGGTGGGGGTTTCGCCGTCCGTAATCCGATCGTGGGAGAGCCTAGGTCTGGCCCGTCCGCGGCGTACAGAGAGCAAATACCGGCTGTACACGGCGGAAGATGTCAAGTTATTGAAGCGGGCGCGGTTTCTGCGCAAGGTGCGCGGTCTCAACGCGGTCGCCATTGTTGAGTTGCTCAAACGCGAGGGCAAGGTTCGTCCCGCAGCGGACGGCAATGCGGGGGCGATCGGCGCGCATCTACGTCAACTGCGTGCCCGGCGCCGTCTTTCATTGGCCCAGGTTGCTGAAGCGGTCGACATCTCGGTCGGATTTCTGAGCGCTCTCGAGCGCTCGCAGATGAGTGGATCTGTCGGAACTCTTCGGAAATTGGCACGCTTTTATAAGACGAATATTCTCGACTTTTTTGACGTGAACGGTACGGGCGGTCGCAGAGTGCGTCCAACAGAACGCAAGGTTCTGGAGGCGGGCGCCGGAGTTCGCATGGAACTGCTGGCATGGGGCAACACCGTGATGGAGCCGCATCTTTTCCGCATCGCGCCGGAGGCCGGCAGCGGCGATCCCTACACGCACGAGGGCGAGGAATTTATCTACGTGTTGAGCGGCGATCTGGAGATCACACTCGACGGAGAAGAACACCATCTCAAGCCCGGTGACAGTTTCTATTTTGAAAGCAACACGCCGCACCGCTGGAAAAATCCGGGGAAAAGAGAAACCGTTGTGCTTTGGGTGAACACGCCGCCGACGTTCTAGGCCGCTCATCTGCGATGTTTGGGAGGAAAGACATGCATTGGCAACGTGCAGCGCGGCTCGTCAGTCTGCTCGTGGCGCTGCTGTTCCTTGGATCGTGCAGTAAGAAGACGCCGACATTGAATCTGCTCGTGTGGGAGGGCTACGCCGACCCCTCTTTCGTTCAAGCGTTTGAAGAGGCAAATCACTGTAAAGTTTCCGCGTCCTACATGGGATCGAGCGACGAACTCATGGCGAAGCTGCGCGGAGGCAGTGCGGGAAACTACGACGTGATCTCGCCGTCGAGCGATGTAGCCTCATCGATCGCTACGGCCGGACTTGCTTCACAGCTTGATCTCACCAAGCTCCCCAGCTACGCGCAGCTCTCTCCGCAACTAACTTCCCTTCCCCTGGTGCACGCAAACGGACAGCTTTACGGTGTTCCGTTCATGTGGGGACCAGACCCGATCATCTACGACACAACTGCATTTCCGCAGCCACCTGATTCGTGGAATGTGATGTGGGATCAAAAATACAAAGGCAAGGTTTCTGTTTGGGATGATCTGTCGACCGTCTATATGGCCGCGCAAGTTCTTGGCTTCGACAAGCCCGATCCGTCGCAACTTTACAACTTGAGCGATGCGCAGTTGGATGCAGTAAAGAAGAAGCTCTTGGAACTGAAGCCGAATGTCCGCAAAATGTGGGCAACCGGCGGAGAATTGACTAATTTGTTCCAGAGCCACGAAATCGTCCTCGCGATGGGTTGGCCGCTTAATACTGCCGATTTGAAGAAAGCTGCATTCCCCGTTGGCGAGACCATTCCAAAAGAAAACACGACAGGCTGGATCGACCATCTGATGATCACCGCAGGCAGTGAGAACAAGGAACTGGCGCACAAGTTTCTGGAATACATGATCCAGGCCAAGACGCAGAAGTTGGTCACCGACAAGACACATTATGTTCCGGCCAATCCGCAGGCAGCGCAGTTCATGACGGCCGACGAAGTGAAAACGCTGCATCTGGATGACGTCGACAACTACCAGAAACGGATTTACTTCTGGCAGAACGTGCCGCGCCGCGCGAAGTACAACGAGATCTGGAACGATGTGAAGGCGGCACAGTAGTCACCGTGCGTCCCTGAGGGACGCTTGATAATAGCCCGCCAGTTTTACTGGCAGTTGCGAGGAATGTTCGAGAACGCGTCCCGGAGGGACGCCTGAAAGCGTCTGACAGCGATATGGCCTCCCTCAACACTCTCTCCAGCCTCGGAGCAACGAACGCGCAACCCGCCGCGAGGGCCACACTGCTTAGCATCCGCAAAGTTGCGAAAACCTTCGGGAGCAATGTCGTGCTGCGCGACATCTCGCTCGAAATCGCGGAGGGCGAATTCCTCACGATTCTGGGCGAGAGCGGCTCGGGAAAGACCACACTGCTGCGAATCATCGCCGGGTTCGAGACTGCAACTTCCGGCGAAGTCCGGATGGGCGCGGAACGCCTTGACCAGCAGCCCCCCTATCGCCGCCGCGTGAACACGGTGTTCCAGCACTACGCCCTGTTCCCTCACCTCACGGTGGAACAGAACGTCGGATACGGCCTGCGCGTGGCGAAACGGCCCGAATCAGAGGTCAAGCAGCGTGTCTCCGAGGCGCTCGACAAAGTAAAGATGTCGGCGCACGTGAAGAAAAAGCCCTCGAAGATCAGCGGCGGGCAGCAGCAGCGGGTCGCTCTCGCTCGTGCATTGGTGAATCGTCCGCGCTTGCTGCTGCTTGATGAACCTCTCTCGGCGCTTGACGCCAACCTGCGGCGACAGATGCAGGTCGAGTTGAAGTCACTGCAGCGCGAAGTCGGCATCGCCTTCGTCTTCGTCACGCATGACCAGGAAGAGGCGATGGTCATGTCCGACAGAATCGCTCTGCTGCGCTCGGGAGAACTCGAGCAGGTCGCCACGCCACGCGAGATTTATAACCGTCCCGCGACCGCCTATGTCGCGCAGTTCATCGGACACACCAACTTATTGAACGGTGAGGTCCGTCAAGGCATCGCACGGTGTGGGTCGCTTGCGTGGGAAACATCTTTTCAAGACGGCTCCGCCCAGTTTTCTTTGCGTCCTGAGCATCTGCGTTTGAGCAGCAAGTCTGCTTTGCCCGGAACTGTTCGTGTCAGCGGGCGCATTCTGAGTCAGGCCTTCCATGGCGCAACGGATTTGATCCGCGTCGACTGCAACGGTCTCGTCCTGGTCGCGCGCACTGCCAGCGGCAGTGTGACTCAAGATCACGTCGAACTGGAGTTCTCCGGTGCCGACGCCATTCCCGTCCGCGAATCTCCAGAAAGGATCTGATGTTTTCACGGGCCTACCGAACAATCGTCACCGTACCGCCGTTAGCCTGGGTGGCGGTGTTTCTGCTCGTGCCGTATGCCCTGATGTTCTGCTACAGCTTCTGGTCGGTATCGTCCGCGCAGACGATCGTCCGCTCCTGGAATGTTGCGAACTATCAGGAACTCCTGCAAAAACCGGTCTACTGGGAGACTTTGCTGCGCTCGATGTGGATCGCGGCGCGAGTGATGGTGTTTTCGTTGCTGCTGGGTTATCCGCTGGCGTATTTTCTGTCGTTCTATGCCGGCAAGCGAAAAGACCTGCTCTACCAGATGGTGATCATTCCGCTGTGGGTGAGTTATCTCGTGCGTGCCTACGCGTGGAAGACGATTCTCGGTTCCGACGGCGTGCTAAACACACTCTTGCAGTATGTGCATCTGACGAGCCATCCTCTGGATTTTCTGCTCTACAGCCCATTCGCGGTGGTATTGACGTTGACTCATATCTATACGCCGTTCACGATTCTTCCGATCTATGCGTCGCTCGAACACATCCCGCGAAATCTGGTCGAAGCCTCGCATGATCTCGGTGCCACTCCAGTTCAGACTTTCTGGAAGGTGATATTCCCTCTCTCGATTCCGGGAGTAGTGGCGGGAGCGACGTTCGCGTTTGTTCTAAGCCTGGGAGATTTTCTTGCGCCGCTGCTGCTCGGCGGGCCGAGCGGTATCATGATCTCGAACATTGTGGTCAGTCTGTTTGGCGCAGCCTACAACTGGCCGCTCGGCGCCGCAATTTCGTTGTGCATGCTGGTAGTCGTGGTGAGTTTGCTGTTCCTCTCCGAGAGACTGGAGAAGAAGTGGAGTTTCTCGTGAGCGGCAACTCGGACAATGTCTCGCGTTCCCGCTGGTTGCTGCTGCACGCCTTGGCGGTATTTGCGTTTCTTTATTTGCCAATCGCCGTCCTTATTCTTTATTCGTTCAATGGCCCGGGAGTCGGAGGATTCCCTCCACGCAATCTCACCTTCAATTGGTATCGGACCTTATTCTCAGACGGCGCGATTTGGGACTCGGTGTTCAATAGCCTCGAAGTAGCCTTCGCGGCGATGGCGATTTCGCTCGCATTCGGGATCCCCGCAGCGCTCGCGCTCGATCGGTCGAACTTCCCTGGGAAAGCGCTGTTTCGCCGCTTAGTTCTGCTACCTCTGATCCTCCCCGGAATTATTACCGGTCTCTCGCTGTTGATGCTGTTCGACCTGGCTAGCACAAAACTCAGTTTGCTGACCATTGTTCTTGGCCACGGCACCGCACTCATTTCCGTGGCAACAACTGAAGTCTTCGCCGGTCTGCAAAAGCTCGACCGCGCGCAAGAAGAAGCTTCGCTCGACCTTGGCGCAAATTACTGGCAAACATTTTGGCGGGTGACGGTACCGAACCTGAAGCTACCCATCATCGGCGCGGCGCTCCTGATCTTTACTCTTTCGATGGACGAGATCGCGGTCAGCTTCTTTCTGATCGGCCGCGAGAACACGCTGCCGCTTGAAATCTGGGGACGACTTCGCCGGGGCATCACGCCGGAGATTAATGCCATCTCCACGATCATCTTTGCGTTTTCCCTGGTGACGATTGTGTTCTGGTATCGGCTGCGGGTCAGAGCGGAGGGTAGCGTTGAGGCGGGAGCGGAGTTACTTGCGGCGACGGACTCGTAACGCGCTAAGAGTTCCACTATTTCGACGGCAATTCCCACTTCTCCCAAAACCGGGAGAAGCGGGGCACGCTTCTATTTGCCGCTTTGTTCCGGCACCAATCCACGGAACTTCAGCATCGGTTGGATGCTCGGCTCTCCGCCCAGCCATGCCGAGTACATCTTTCCAAGTTCCTCCGTATTGCCCCGGGACAGGACCATCTGCCGGAAACGGTCTCCGTTGGCTCGCGTCAGGCCGCCGTGATCCTCAAACCACTGGTACGCGGCGTGATCGAGCATCTCGCTCCACAGATAGGCGTAATATCCGGCAGCGTAATCGTCTTGCCAGATGTGCGCGAAGTAACTGGTGCGATAGCGTGTGGGCACCGTGCTGAGATACAGGTTCTTTTTCTTCAGGGCAGCGACCTCGAAGTCGTCGACCTTCTGCAGAGCCGAGTCTCCGGGCAGCGTGTGCCACTGCATATCGAGTTGTGCGGCCGCCACTATTTCTGTCAGCGCATAACCCTGGTTGAACTTCTCAGCCTTCTTTACCTTGGCCACCAGCTCCGCGGGCATGGGCGCTCCGGTCTGGTAATGCCTCGCGTAATGATTGAATACCGACGGATAGCTCGCCCAGTTCTCGTTGAACTGCGAAGGAAATTCCACAAAGTCGCGCGCCACCTGCGATCCCGAAAGGCTCGGATAGTTCGTGGCGGCAAACATTCCGTGCAGCGCGTGTCCGAATTCGTGGAACATCGTCGTCACATCACGGTAGCTGAGCAACGCCGGTTGTCCAGGAGCAGGCTTAGCGAAGTTGGCCACGTTGTATACAACCGGAAGAGTACCGAGCAACTTGGATTGATTGACGAAGACATCCATCCAGGCGCCGCCGTTTTTGTTATCGCGCTTGAAATAGTCGCAATAGAAGAGCGCGAGCTGTTTACCGTCGGAGTCAAATACATCAAAGACCCGGACGTCCGGATGGTAGACCGGAATATCGTGCCGCTCTTTGAAGGTAATTCCATAGAGTTGATTGGCGGCGTAGAACACGCCCTCTTGCAGCACGCGGTCGAGTTCGAAATAAGGCTTGAGCTGATCTTCGTCGAGATCGTACTTGGCCTTTCGAACCTGCTGGGCATAGAAGTCCCAGTCCCAGGGCTGCAGAGTAAAGCCGCCCTTCTGTGCATCGATTAACGCTTGGATGTCTTTGCCTTCGGCGGCTGCCCTGGATGTCGCGCCCGGTACTAGAGCGTCCATGAACTTGATTGCGGCTTGCGGCGTCTTGGCCATCTGATCCTGTAATTTCCAGGCCGCAAAGTTCGGGAATCCCAGCCACTTCGCCTTCTGCGCTCGCAGTTGCGCCATGCGGGCAACGGTGTCACGCGTATCGTTGGCATCTCCGTGCTCGGCACGATTCCACGAATTTTCGAAGATTGCCTGCCGCGTCGACCGCTGGCTCAGCGACGCGAGATCGGGCTGTTGTGTGGTGTTCTGCAGAGGAATCACATAGCCATCAACTTTGCGGTCCTGGGCTGCCTGAGCCGCACCTTTCAGACGAGTGTCACTCAAGCCCGCCAATGCATTCATATCTGTCGCGACGAAAGCACCAGCCTTGGTTGCGGTGAGCAACTTTGTGCTGAATGCCGCTGAAAGGGTCGACTCCTCTTCATTCAGTTTCTTCAGTTCGGCTTTATCGCCGTCGGAGAGATTTGCCCCGGCCTGAACGAACTCCTTGTAGTAGTACTCGACCAAGCGCAGCGATTCGGGATCGAGCTTGAGCGACTCGCGCTGCTTGTAGATGGTCTCTACGCGATGGAAGAGCTTCGAATCGAGAAAAATGGCGTCCTTATGCGCCGCGAGCTTCGGGGCTTCGATCTCCTGCAACTTCTCCAACTCGGGAGTGCGATTCGCGCCCACCACACCGTTGAAAACCAGCATCACGCGGTTGAAGAGCTGCCCGGATTTTTCCAGCGCCACCAGCGTGTTTTCGAAGGTCGGTGGATCCGGGTTCTCAGCAATCGCGCGGACTTCCTCGCGCTGCTGCGCCATGCCCGCCTCAAGTGCGGGCTGGTAGTCACTGTCTTTGATCTTGTCGAAAGGCGGCGCCTGCAGCGGCAGCGTACTCGCCGCGTAAAACGGATTGCTGGGGCCAAACTGGGCAGGTTGCGCCACAGCAGCATTCGACGGCACATGCGGAAGCGCGACAGCAACTAGAATTCCGGTTTTCAAAAGTACTCCTGTTGTCTTCCTGGCGATCGTCATTCTTGGGTCCTTTTACCGACTAATGATTGTAGCGGAGGCCGCATTTATGGGTGCTCTTGACCGCGACGGTGGTCGCCGAGTTCGTTCCCGGCATAGTAAAGTGATAGTACGCACTAATATAGAAAGGTCTCTTCTTGAGTTCAGGCATCCGCAACATCGCCATCATCGCGCACGTCGATCACGGCAAGACCACACTGGTCGACGCCATGCTGCAGCAAAGCGGCACATTCCGCTCCCACGAGCACCACGTCGAACGAGTCATGGATTCGAATGAACTGGAGCGTGAGCGCGGCATCACTATTCTCGCAAAGAACACGGCCATCTTTTATCACGACGTCAAGATCAATATCGTCGACACGCCCGGCCACAGCGACTTCGGTGGAGAAGTCGAACGTGCGCTCAAGATGGTCGACGGTGTCATGCTGCTGGTTGACGCAAGTGAGGGACCACTGCCGCAGACCCGCTACGTGCTCGGCAAAGCGCTCGAAGCCAAGCTGCCGCCCATCGTAGTTATTAATAAGATCGACCGCTCCGACGCCCGTCCGCAGGAAGTTCTGAACGAGATCTATGACCTGTTTATTGATTTGGATGCAAAAGAGGAGCAGTTGGATTTCCCAGTCCTGTACACGAATGCCAAGACCGGCACGGCTTCTACCGACATGAAAGGCGGCGGAGAGGATCTGCGGCCACTTTTCGACGCAATCCTAAAGACGATTCCATCCCCGAAGGGCGACCTGTCCGGACCGTTGCAGATTCTTGTTGCCAACCTGGACTATAGCGACTACCTCGGACGGCTCGCCATCGCCCGAGTCTTCAACGGCAAGATGTTCACCGGAGAGGAAGTCGCCATCGCCAAGCTCGATGGCACGATGCAGAAGACTAAGATCACGAAGCTGTTTTCCTTCTCGGGTCTCAAGCGCACCGACATCACAGAAACGGAACTCGGCGATATCGTCGCCGTCGCGGGAGTCGAAGGCATTACCATCGGCGAAACCATCACCGAAGTGGAAAGTCCTGCCCCGCTTCCGCATATCGCAATCGATGAACCGACCATCGCGATGCTGTTCACGGTGAATACTTCTCCTTTCGCCGGGAAAGACGGCCAGTATGTGACCAGCCGCAACCTGCGCGAGCGTCTCGAGAAAGAACTGCTCACCAACGTTTCCCTGCGTGTGGAGGAGACCGGAACGACCGACTCTTTCAAAGTTCTTGGCCGCGGCGAACTCCAGCTCTCCATCCTTATAGAGATGATGCGGCGGGAAGGCTACGAGCTGATGGTCGGCAAGCCGGAGATCGTGACCAAGCGCATCGATGGCAAGCTGATGGAACCAGTCGAGCACCTCACCGTCGACGTCCCGGAAGAATTCGTCGGGGTTGTCATGGAGCAACTTGGCTCGCGCAAAGGCGAAGTCACCAACATGCACAATCACGGATACGGGCGTGTACGGATCGAATTCCGCGTACCCAGCCGCGGGCTGATCGGACTGCGGAGTCAACTGCTCACCGACACGCGCGGCACCATCGTGATGAACTCGCTCTTCGACGGATACACCGAGTGGCAAGGCGAGATCCCGCACCGGCTGACTGGTGCGCTCATCGCCGACCGACCCGGCGTTTCCACCGCGTACGCGCTCTGGGGATTGCAGGAGCGCGGGGAGCTTTTCGTCGGACCGGGCATCGATCTCTACGAGGGGATGATCATCGGCGAGAACGCAAAAGATACCGACCTCGACGTGAACGCGGTGCGGGAGAAGAAGCTGACCAACATGCGCGCCTCGACGGCTGACGAGGCGATCCGGCTGGTGCCCTTTAAGCCGCTGAACCTCGAGCAGGCGATCGAATTTATTGCCGACGACGAGTTCGTCGAGGTCACGCCGAAGTCGCTACGACTGCGCAAGAAAGTTTTGCAGGCAAATAAGCGCAAGAAGAGTTCTCTCGCGGTCGTGGAAGAATAGTAAGCATGCTGTGAAATCCCGGCCCAAATCGTCGCCCTCACAATCCAAACCGTCTCTGCGCATGTTCCTCGTCCCATGCAGTTGCGGCACGACCTTCGCGGTCGCCGAAGACTACGATCGCCAAGGTACCGCCTGGAGCCGCTACTTGATCTGCCCCGGGTGTGGCAAGCGTCACGACCCCCGGAACCGCCTTCTACAAATGGGGTTCCATTCCGAAGGCTACTGGAAGGTCGACGAGTGTTGAGAAGCCCTAAATAAAGACCCGGTCGACTACTCGACGCCCACCCCTGTGAATTTCAATTTGACAAGCTGCCGGGCCATTCTCTGCTATACTTCCCGCGCATTTGACTGTTCGCCAGCTCCGCTGAGATTTCCAGGAAGGCCCTTCCGACCTTCCAGTCCTCGAAGTGAGCTCGCACTTCCGACAGCTCAATGCAGGGGATTACGCGTGAAGAATATCTTTGTCGGCAACCTCAGCTTCAATACGAATGAAGACGAACTGCGGCAGATCTTTGAAGGCTACGGTCAAGTGGACCGCGTCAGCATCATGACCGATCGCGACACCGGGCGCTCCCGCGGCTTCGGCTTCGTCGAGATGACCAGCAACGAAGACGGAGAGAAAGCGATCGCGGCGCTGAACGGCTCGCAGGTCGGCGGACGCACGATCAACGTCAATGAGGCTCGCCCCAAGGCCGAGCGCGGCGGTGGCGGAGGGTTCGGCGGTGGCCGCGATCGAGGCGATCGCGGAGATCGTGGCAATCGCGGCGGCCGTGAACGCGCCCGCTGGTAAAAACGTGGTTAGTGATCAGTGGTTCGTGGTCAGTAGTCGAATCCAATCGTTACTGACAACTGACCACTGATTACTCTCTCACTGCTGCCCTGCCCGATCTAAGCCGTGGACTACGCGCGCCTTCAAGTCAGCTGAGCAACGCGGTACTTGATTCCTGCCTTATAACTCTGACGTTCCCTTCACGCTCGTTTGAGTCCCTCCACGTCTCATCGAATCGCCTCGCGGCGGTACATGAATTCATTCGCGCAAGCTTGTATTTGGCCCGGGGGAAAGGTTCTCCGGTCGAGAACCACGCCAACTCTTGGTGTTCTCAGGCGATCCTAGCGTGACCTCAGTCACTCGCCCCGGTGATGTCCTTCACTGTTCCAAGTAGTGCCCGGAGGAGAGCATTAGTCCAGGTGCTTCTATGCTCACCTTCGGGGGCGAGAGCCAACCGCAGGAGACCATTCGGATCAGCCGTCTGCGCTGACTCCGAATTCTTTGATCAACTCCCACGGGGCACCGGATTCTCCAAATCGGTCCCGAACCCCAACCGCGCCGGTGATCACGGGTACGCCGTATAAACTGGGTGAACTGGTGATGATCCCGCTCACCCGCCATATCAGCGCGCCAATCTGATGCTCCTCGGCAGTGATGATCATGCCCGTTTCCTTAACTGCGCGAATCACAGCGTCTTCATCGATAGGTTTCAACGTATGCATGTTGATGACGCGTGTCTCCCATCCGAATTCCTGCTGCAAAATGTAAGCGGCGCGCATTGCCTCGGGAACCATCGGTCCGCAAGCAATGATCGTCAGGTCTTCCGATTCGTTGCGATAAGCGGAGGAGAGTTGTGTCTCGAATGCTTCTGCAAACTCGTTGACTACCTTCCGCAGGCGGATAATGTTCGCCTGTCCGAACACAAACGGCGTCGTTTCCGTCGTGACAATCGGAGTTGCCTCGCGGGCAAATCGAAGGTACTTCGGCCCTTGCAGCTTTAATAACAAATGAGTGGTGGCTTTCCGGGTTTCAATGGAATCGCAGGGAACAACCACCGACATATTCGGCAATCCGCAAACGGCAAAGAGATCTTCAAGAGCCTGATGGGTCGCGCCATCGGGGCCGACCGAAACGCCACCATGAGCGCCTGCGATCAGCACGTTGAAATTTCCGTAGCAGATCGATGTTCTGATCTGATCCAAGTTGCGGGCAGCAGCAAAAGTCGCGTACGTCCCAAAGACGGGCAGTTTCCCTTCTCTGGCAAGCCCGGCGGCAGCGGCGGTCGCGGATTGCTCGGCGATTCCCATGCTGATCCAGCGCTTCTTGCGCTCGGGCTTACCGGCATAGAACTCACTGATGGTGATCGATCCGGAGATATCGAGACCCAGGCACACCACTCTCTCGTCGTCGCCATTCTGCGCCAGCGCGCGCCCAAATCCGGCACGGGTGGGCTCCATCTTCGCGCTCATGATGATTGAGTGATTCCACCAGTAATCGCGGCGGAAATGCGGCATCTTCGCATTCAGTTCGCGCGTGGCCTGCTGCTGGTATTGTTCCGCGTATTCCAGCAGACTCGCGTACGGCACGCGGTCGAGAAGACCCAGTTCGCGCAATCCCTGAATCATTTCTTCGTGGTTCGGAGTCTTTCCATGCCAGCCAGCGACGTTCTCCATGAAGCTGACGCCTTTCCCCTTCACGGTTTCGGCGATAGCCAGGAGTGGCTTGGCAGATCCGACCCGATTCACAGAGAGTGCATCGAGGACTTGTGCCATGTCGTGTCCATTGATGCGCACAACATCCCAGCCGAAGCTCTTGTACTTTTCTTCGAGCGGATCGATGTTCATGACATCGGCGACGGTCCCGTCGATCTGCAGACGGTTGTAGTCCACGATCGCGACCAAGTTTTCGAGCTTATAGTGCGCAGCTTCCATCGCTGCTTCCCAAACCTCACCTTCCTGCTGCTCGCCATCGCCCATGATGCAGAACGTCCGGAAGGTCTTGTCATCCAACTTGCCTGCCAAGGCAACGCCGACGGCAATGCTCAAACCTTGTCCAAGTGAACCGGTCGACACCTCGACCCCGGGCAACTTTAGCCAGTGCGGATGGCCTTGGAAAGCAGATCCGAGTTTTCGCAACAACATCACATCCTGCGGTTTGCAGAATCCCGCAAAAGCGAGGCCAAGATAGAGGCTGGGTGCCTTGTGTCCGCCGGACCAAATGATGCGGTCCCTGTCGGGCCATTGCGGATTCGCAGGATCATGGTTTGCAATTTTCAGATACAGGGCGGCGGTGACATCCATGATAGAGAGCGTCCCGCCGGCATGGCCCGATCCTGCGGCACAGAGCGCGACCAGGTCGTACCCTCGCATCAACTTCGCGGAGTCCTTCAGTTCCTCGATCGAGTAATCACGAATCAGCTTTCCAGTGGAAGAGTCGAGAAGGGCCATAGATTCCTCGCAAGCGAGACGTTAGGAGGCCGCGAGTTCGCAACACCGGTGGGTGATCCACCGGTCGCGGCGTGGCTCAAGAATGCCTCTGGAAAAGACAGTGATTCGGTGATCAGACTCCCACGCACGCGTGATCGTGCTCACGTGAGTGTGGCCGCCACGCCTAGTTGGTGAGGAACGATTCAGTGGCCAGGGATCGGATGGCTCAGTTCTCTAAGTCGTCGTTAGAAGGGCTAGCCGTGGGAGCGTTTGTAGGCTGTAGCGGTTGTGTTTCCTCGCTGCCGGAGCCGTCTTCATAGGCCGTTGTGCTCGAAAGAGCATGGAGAACTCATCCCATCAGTTTTCAACACCCATGTCACTGATCGCACAAGTCAGGCTGCTTTGAACCATAACAGATAAAACTTCGAAGGCTCGCGGCGGCGCAACAGACGGGCTTTTGCCGGACGGAGCGCCCAACTCAGGCCGTACCACGGCTTCCCCACATGCCAGTGAATCGCCAACCGCTCTGCCAATTCGTCTAAGGTCCTCTGCGTAAGGTACTCGCGGCTGTGATTGAGGTCGGAGCGGACGCCAAATTGCCGCTCAAACATTCCTCGCCTTTCTTCCAGCATCTGTTGGCCGCTCTCTTCACGCCAATAGAAAGGACTATCAGCAACGACCACCGTTCCTGGGCGGCGCAAGCAGCGCAGCACTTCTCTTAGGGTTCTCTCGTAGTCGGACGAGTAATGGAACGAAGCATTGAAGATCGCGACATCGAATTGCCCGCAGTCGAACGGGAGATGATCCATGTCCGCTTGAAACCGCTGGAAACTTCGTGGTGAGTGAGCCAAATAATGCCGAGCGGCACCGAGACCATCGACGTCGTTGTCTAGCAGGTCGACGGCAATCGGGAGGTAACCGCGCTTCGCCAACCGATAACTGAGCCATCCATTTCCGGCTCCGATATCGAGGACCCGGCAATCTGAAGAATGCCCACTCTCGATCTTGGGCAAAACATGGTTCTCGAGGTAGAGCAAAGTCCGGGCTCGGATTCGCCATATCCAGGTATGTTTGTTCGTCAGGTCGTGGAACGGCAGAGCAAGGTAGTAGCTCGGCGTCTGGGAGCCCCAACCTTCTTTTGCTCGGACCATCTCGTAATCGCGAACGAACTGTTCAAATTGTGTTTTGCTTTCGGGCGTCAAAGCACGCAGGATCCCGTTTACTTCAGGGATGGCAAATCCGCACGCAGGACAGGTTAATTGGAAAGGTTTCGTAACGTGGTTGGGGAATCCATGCCCGCAACTTGGGCACCGAAGTCGAACGGTGCGAGCACCTTGACTGTCTGTCACCGAGGTCGTAGCTCTCGACCCACCGGGTTGGAGCTGCGTCGCGCTCATTCGATCAATGATCCGGCAAATCGACCGGGTTGGCCAGCGCTAGTTGTCAAGAAGTTGTCAAAATAAGCATTCTCTTGGAGCTTTAGAGGGGCATTGGAAAAGACACCCTGACGAAATATCGCATCACTGACACCGTCGACAGTGTCAGTGATTTCTTGCGCACACTTCAACGAAGTAACCAGGAGAAGATCGCCATTTCCCTGTCTCTGTACGGTTTGTTTGCCTAACCCTTGATCGCTTGGAATTTCTCAGATCAAGAACTTGCGTCATCCAGTGATGGTATTCAGTGCGCCACTGGGGCACGTAGAAAGCGCAGCATGGAGCTTCAAAATTCCACACCATGCAGATCGTGCGGACCCGACGTCCCCGGGAAACGGCTACGCGCCTCCTCTGGATCGGCCACAAAAGGTGGATCCAATTATGGACCCAGGGACCCATTTGGACCACAAACCGAAGGTCGAAATTCTCGCGTATAATCTTCAAAATATAGGTCTGCGCCCGTAGCTCAGCTGGATAGAGCGGTTGCCTCCGGAGCAACAGGTCGGGAGTTCGAATCTCTCCGGGCGCACCAGTTCCGCATCTCGCTTCATTCCCGAAAGAGCGCCTTCACGTTCGGCTAAGGATTCTGCCAACCAAGTTCAGGACTGCTGCGCGAACAAAGTAAGAGGGCCGCCGATTTCCCCTCTAGAGTAGCGGCCCTTCAAGAACAAATCTGATCGTCAGATGGTTACGTTACCAGCAGTGTACCTTCAGTTCTTGGCGTACTTGCTGTCGAGAAGCTGGACCATCCCTTGCGCCGCCATAGGCGTTGGCACGGCGTTCGTCTGCACGATCTCCTGGGGAGTGATGGATCTCCCATAGAGCCGCTGGTTTGCGTCGTTATCAGGCGTAAGTGAAGCTCCACTCAATGAAACTCCTGCGAACAGCCCTTTGGCTTCCTTATAAGTAAGGACGTCATTGCCGGACACTGCAGTCGCAGAGGCTCCGCTTGGTCCTGCCGCCGCAGTTGCGTCCCGGCCCAACTCGGTTTTGCCATTCAAAATGGCGTTAACGCCCTTCTCACTCATGATGAGGAGCACATAGTCGCTGGACGAGGCGCCGACCTGTAGCCCGGCACTGACTCCGCCAACACTGTACATCGCCGGTGCAGACCACCTCCCTGTAGAGTTGATGCGGCACATCATAGGTCCACGTCCACCACTTCCGCCGATGCCGAATCCAACCTTCTTGACATTCGGCAGAACCATGACGCAATCAGCCTTGGCGATTACATCGGGCGGGATGTTCTGATCACTCAACATCTTCTGCAGTACGTTGGTGGCGTTTTTCAGAGTCTCTTCGTCTTTTCCCTTGCTTCCCGCCCACACAGGGAGGGCGAGCGCAATTACAAACATTGAGACCAGCCAAATGCACACGGACTTCTTGCTGATCCATGCACCGAATCTTTCGAATTGAGGTGATGACATAGCTTTACTCCTCTGGGAAAACAGCGATCCGCTTGGGGCCATCTTGCTGAGAGGCAGGGCCGCCCAGTCCCTCTCGAAGAATGGCGGCCCTTCTCGGGTTTGCAAATTGTCAAACCCAGATTGACACCGGCGAGTGTCGCGGGCCAACTCAACAAAATGGCAGACCTCCGCCTAGGTCTTTTATTGGTGACCTACTATCAGACTGGGATAGTAAGGCGGAAATGTGCGGCCACGAATTAGAACCGTGGCGGCTTCGCGTTGAATGTCGATAGGGATCTCGGCACTATAGGCGTAAGCCCGAATAGCATCTGCTGCGATAAAAGGGGCCCAGCCCATCCGCCGGGCCCGATTCCAATTTACGGCACGATGATCCTCGGATCTCTGCGTGGGGCGGCCGCCATGGCGGTTGCTCCACCTTCTGTCACGCTGGTCATGGTGATCGAAACGTAGTAGTCCGTTTCATCATTACTAGCTTGATCAGTCACATGCAGCCCCGCAGTCACTCCCTTCGCGAGAGCAACGTGGTACACACCAAATACATGGGGATTGGTAAAGTGCAAGACACAATCGGCATTCGCTACGAACATCACGAATCGGTTCTTGTGAGCACCAGCATTTTCAGAATCGCGGCAATGGAATGTGGCAGTCAATTTCTCCACATCAACATCAATCGCAATCTTGACGTTCTCTGAATCGGGTTTATCAGCCGGTTGGCCAACGATGTTGCTGGTGAGCCGCTTCTCAACCACCATGAGCGAATCGCCAAGAGATATGGTTAAACTGGGATATTTCTGCATAACTCCTCCTGGGCCGAATGGCCCGTCAATTTACTGAGAGAGTTTTGAGTGGTTTGTGTATTGTTGTGCAATCTCGCGAAAGCGAGAGTCCAGAATTAATCTTCGTTGGCCGGGATCGTTCTCCAGTTGCGCCAGAGTCCAACCTCGGGCCAAAGCCTTTTTGACGAGGTCGAGAGCACGGCTGCGATCTCCGAGATTCTCATAGGCCTCTGCCGCACTTGCCAGGACACTGGGATCTTCGGGAGCCCGGGCCAGTGCCGCCTCAATCGACGGGACGGCCTTAGCTCGAATCTTGTGCCTCGAATACAAGAGCCCCAATTCCACTTGGATTTCGGCATCATCGCCGTCACGTTTTGCGAGAGGTTCCAGACGCTCCAGTTCTTTATCGAACGCGTCCCTGGCCGCAGCTTCGTTGTTCAACCATTCATAGCCAAGTCCTAGATTTAGCCACGCACTCCAGTCATTGCTGTTGAGGGCGAGCGCCTGCCGTGTCATCGCCACCGACTCCTCCCAACGCCTCTCACGATAGTAAAGCGCGCCAAGGTTCGTATACGCGATATAGCTCGGTTGCAAATCCAGGGAGCGCTTCAGATGTGTCTCCGCTGCCGCGTCCTTGCCTAGAAGCTGCAGCATGCCTCCTAGAGTGGCGTGCGCCAAAGCATTATCGGGTGTGATCTCAAGTACGCGTTCGAATTCCCCGGCAGCATCGGCATATCGCCGTTGCCGATAGTAGAAAACTCCAAGCTCGTAGTGGCCGCTCCAATCCTGCGGACGCAGCACCGTAGCTGTCTTGTAAGTGATCTCTGCCTTCGCTGTTTGCCCCATGCTCGAAAGCACTGCCGCCTCCGCCAGCAGCGCATCTACATTGCGAGGCTCCAACTGCAACGCCTGCTGCACTTCCTGCAGCGCCAGATCGAACTTCCCTTTGCCGTTGTGAACCAGTGCCAGAGTCACGTAAACCGCCGGGAGCTGTCGATGCAGTTCTGCGGCACGGCGGCAATCCTGCTCTGCCTGTTCCATCCATTTCGGATCACGATCGAGTCGATACTTCGCCCAGTGTGCCTGGCCCAATGCGCTATGGCCCAAGGCAAAGGACTCATCCGCCGACACAACTTGCTCGAACAACCGAATGGCCGAGTCCAGGTTCGCAGTTTTGTCCCAGCGATTCAGATACTCCATGCCCGTCAAATAGGATTCGTGCGGAGCTGTCTTCGCCGTGACCTGCGAAGTCTGCTTGCTGAACAGAGCCTTGCGAAAAGATGTGCCCACTCTTACCCCTGCCAAGACGGCGGCGGCGACGGCGAGTGTGATAAACGGAGCAGCAATCCGGCGCGTCCATCGTGCCCGCATATCCGTCAACTTCCCGGAGGTCCGTCGTAGGTCCAATGCAATCTGTTCCGCCGATTGGTACCGTTTCCGGAGATCGCGATGGAGGCACTTTTCGATGACCGCGCAGAGTTGCGCTCCGATTCTTGGATTGAGCTTGCTTACCTGCGGCGGCGCATGATGAAGGATGGCTTCCGTCAACGCGGGCCCGGAACCCAGAAACGGGCGTCTTCCCGCCGCCATCTCATACAACACACAGCCCATCGCCCAAATGTCAGTACGGACATCGACCTTGTCGCCTAGTAACTGCTCCGGAGCCATATACGGCAACGTACCGGAGATCCCTCGCGTCTCGGCTACGCTCTCCGTCACGGCGGTCGGGCTGGTTTCGCCGCGTAGGAACATCGCAAGTCCAAAGTCGAGAATCTTGAGTCTAGCCTCCGGAGTCACGCGCACATTGGCCGGCTTCAAGTCCCGATGGATAATGCCATGGTCGTGCGCGGCGGCAATTCCTTCAGCCAGTTGCGCGCCCAAATTAACGATTTCCTTTCCGAGAGTGGCCCTGCGCTCAGCATCGTGTCGAGCGACAATCCGTCGATGAACTCCTCGACCAGGAAGTCGACCCCGTCTTCCGAATCGAAGTCGTGGACGATAGCAATATTCGGATGGTTCAGCTTTGACAGCGCCAGAGCCTCTTTGCGGAAGCGCTTGCGCGACCCGCTGTCGGTCAGCATGCCCGAAGGCAGAACTTTCAGAGCAACGTCACGATCGAGACGCTCGTCGTGCGCTCGATAGACGACACCCATCCCTCCGGCACCTATTTGTTCAAGAATACGGTAATGGGAGAGCGTGGCCTGCATGGGGACATCCTGGCCGCGTCGTCAGACTCGGTCCCCTGGCCCTGATTCACGAGATCCGCAAATTCGTCCGCTCGCGCGGGTAATCTCTTCAGTATGCTGCCGAAAACCAGGACGAAATGCAGTGATGACACTCACACATAGCAGTGAATAAATTGGACTTGTCTTGAGGTGGATCGGGCGTCGCGCTTACCGCAATTCGCCTACAGTAGGTCGCGGTAGTGTTCCAGCGCCACCCGCACCAACTGGCTTCGGGTCCGCACTTCGGTCTTCCCGAAAAGCTGCTGAAGCGTATTCTTGACGGCGCTTTCCGAAATCTCCATGCGCGAGGCAATTTCTTTATTTGCCAGCCCCTGCACTACCAGCTTCAGGACCTCCAACTCGCGCGGATTGAGCGTTGGCCTCTCGGCGGCTATGCCCGAGCCGGCAGCCGCCGAGTGAGCGCTCCGGTCTTCAGTGACGTCGGCGATGATGGCAGCAAGTTTAGGAGTATTTCCTTCTTTATATGTAGAGAACCACACCTCAGCCAGGAACGACTCCCCATTTCCGCGATGTCCATGGCACTGCATCGACGTTCGGAACTGAGGTCCATCTTCCCACCGCAGCGCGTGATGTAGCTCCGGGAGAAATGCCGACACGGGCTGACCGATCAGAGTCCCCGCTTGGGGTGCCATCAGTTCCCAGGCGGCGAGGTTTGCCAATTCGATGAAGCCTCTCTCATCCACGGTCACAATCGCCGCCGGGCTGGTTTCAACCAAGACGCGAACCCGCTGCTGATTTTCCAGGATTAGTCGACGGTTTCGCAGAACCTCAGAGGTCAACAATCCACAGCCGCAGAGGGCAATGGCTTCAAATCCAAACCGAATGCGGGCATCCGAAGGATCCAGATTGCTGAACCGCTCGCTTAGCAATCCACAACCAACCCCGAGAACCACAATGGCCCAGCGGGGAAGAAAGCCCGCCGCCAACATGATGGGGAACAGATACAGAAAGCCGAGGGAAAAATACGGTTTGGTCCACCCGTCGACCACCGCGATAACCGCAACGATGAGAGCGCTGATGAGCAGAACTACGCCCCGATTCCGCCGCTCCCAGATCCAGGCCAAGTCAAACATGAACTTTCAGTAGAGAATTGTGATTATCCCATGTGTTATGCCAATCGAGACAACCAATTAAATGATTTGTCCCGCCGTTATCGCATCCAGAATTCTGCGTGAGGACGGGGTCATTGCCTCTATGTGACCCGCGGTGGCCAACGGGACCGGCCCAAATTTGGAAGACGACGCCTGCCTCAGTGCGCTAGTCGAGGAGTTACTCAACCGGCACAAAGGGATTATCGGGGCTGCAACGAAATAGGGAGCACGTTGGCTACTCGACCGCCCAGGTCTTAGCGTTCGACCGCCATCGCCACCGCATTGCCTCCACCCAAGCACAGGGCAGCGATGCCACGTTTCACATCGCGGCGGATCATCTCGTAAAGCAGGGTGACCAGAACCCGTGCACCGCTGGCACCGATGGGGTGACCGATGGCAACCGCTCCGCCGTTGACGTTGACCTTGTCGGGATTGAGGTTGAGTTCCCGCATCACTCCCAAGGCTTGCACGGAAAACGCTTCGTTCAGTTCGTAGAGATCGACGTCTTCATTCTTCCAGCCGGTCTTTTTCCATATTTGCTGTACGGCACCGACGGGGGCCATCATGACCCACTTGGGCTCGACGCCGCTGGTTGCCTGGGCGACGATTCGGGCCATTGGCTTCGCGCCGAGTTCCCGTGCGCGCTGTGCGGTCGTTACCACCACGGCTGCGGCTCCGTCGTTGACTCCGGGGGCGTTGCCTGCAGTCACTGTTCCGTCTTTCTTGAAAGCAGGCTTGAGCGCTCGAAGAATTTCGATCGTTGTGTCTTCGCGCGGGCTTTCGTCTTTGTCAAAAACGGTGGGAGCTGCGCCCTTTTTCTTGGCTGGAATCTCGACCGGAACGATCTGCGATTTGAAGCGACACTCTTTGATCGCCGCGACGGCTTTGCGATGCGAGTTCACCGCAAACTCATCCTGTTCCTCCCGTGTGATGCCATACTTCTCGGCAACGTTCTCTCCGGTGATGCCCATGTGGTAGTCGTTGTAAATGTCCCACAGACCATCGTGGACCATAGAATCGATCACCTGAGCGTTGCCCAATCGATATCCCTTGCGCGCCTGTGGGAGAAGATACGGAGCGTTCGTCATCGATTCCATGCCACCGGCGACGACGAGCGAACTGTTGCCTGTTTGCACCGCCTGCGCCGCGAGTGCGGCTGCTTTCAATCCGGAGCCGCAAACTTTGTTTATTGTCATGGCACCTGTCGCGGGTGACAGTCCACCGAAGATCGCAGCCTGTCGCGCAGGATTTTGCCCGAGGCCAGCGGAGACGACGTTACCCATGATGCACTCATCCACTTGCGCCGGATCCACGCCGGCACGCTTGACTGCTTCGCGCACAACGATCGCACCGAGTTGTGGCGCAGTGAAATCTGAAAGGCTGCCCTGAAATTTTCCAACCGGTATGCGACAGCCGGAGATGATCACAGCATCGTCAAAAGTAGGCATAAATCGCGGCTCCAATGATGATTTTCGCTTCCACATTATAGATGACTGAAGAAGCAAGAGCGGTTCATCGCGTTATGCGCGACACAGCGCACGGTCACGCTCGAGAATCCAGCACAGATCCTTGCTGACACGTCCGTGCGCGCCGTGAAGAGTTGTGCAATATGTAAATTTGCACAGTGCATGGATGCACCAGCAGAAAATTACAGTTGACATTCGCGATGAAATTTCTGTCGGCGTGACTTTGGTGTCGCAACTTGCGCGAATTCATCATCATTTTTTTCTTGACTTCATTTTTCAATAACTCTATACATCAACTAGTTGCAGTAGAAGACCACTGCAAATTTCCATGAAGAATGGAAGGGAGAATAGAAACAATGGCAACCAAGAAAAAGGCAAAGAAGAAAAAGAAACACTAAGCCGGTTCAGTACGAAGTCAACAGGGGACGCAAAATGCGTCCCCTAAGTTTTTTGGGAGCGAGTTTCAAGGTTTCAATGTCTTTCAAAGACAAACACGAAATCGGCTCGAGCACTCCTCGTCGAGGACACTCACGCTTTCGCCGCTTGCAGACGCGGGATGCGCTTCTCTTTTTCAGGACACAGGCTGCGGTATGCGCAGAAATTGCAGTGCTGGCCTGGCTTGGCATCAAACACATTCTCCGCAATCCCCCTGGCGGTTTCTTCCACGCACACCCGCGCGGAAAGCAGCTGAGAGTCGGAACGCATGGAGATGACTGGCACATTTTCTTGCAGGTTGTGAAAGATCAGCGCGCCGACCTTGTATCCCCACTTCTCTTTCGCGGCAATCGCATAGAGCGATAGCTGCAGACTCTCATCCGCCGACTCCTGGTCACGCGGCTTGCCGGTTTTGTAGTCGACGATGGCAACCGCTCCGTCAGAAAGCTGGTCGATACGGTCGATCCGTCCCACAACATTGGTATCGCCGATCCTGATCTCGAACGATTCCTCGGTGTGCAGCACCTGGGAAGCGGGGATCGAGCGCGCGGCCGCGAGGAAGTCCCGCAGTTGTAGGACACCCTGATTCTCGTAGAGCTCGTGCTGATAGGATTCCTGGATTTTTGCGCTGACGAGGTCCATGCGGAACAGCTCGATCAGTTCATCGTCGGTCTTCGGACGTCCGAGCCGGACGGAGTCGAAGTACGTCTTCAGCACACGGTGGATCGCGGCCCCGTATTGCATCGCGGCAGCGGGCTTGGCGGAAATTCGCCAATCGCGTTCCAGCTTGAATTGCAATCCGCAACGCTGGTAGGTATCGACCGCCGAGGCGCTGAGACGCTTGTGAAGACCATCGATCACCGGTAAATCGAACCATTCGGTCGTCCGGCTTTGATCTGGGTAAAGTGAAGAGGCAGCAGCGGCGATGTCGAGAGTCGCCTGCGCGCCACCTGCCGGTAGAGCGCGGAACCACGAGGCAACGCTCTTGTTGGCAATCAGTTCTCGCAGGTAACCGGGAGGGGTCTTGTCGACTTTTCCGCTTCCCTCACGCGCATAGATACGGAGCGAGTCGCGGGCACGGGTCATGGCGACGTAAAACAGGCGGCGTTCCTCCTGATCGTGAAGAATCTTGTCGTCGGTAAGAGTGGAGTCGGCATCCCTCAGTTCCCGTGGAAAGGCTACGACCGTTTCGCGGTAGGCATTCGGGAAAGACGGTTTAATGGCTCGCAGAATAAAGATGTGAGGGAACTCAAGCCCCTTCGCGCCATGAACAGTCATCAGGCGAACGGCATCCTCGTTCTCGTTCGCCTGCAGAGGAATGACTCCACCTGCCTCGCGGAAATATGCGAGGTAGTCGATCAATTCCTCAAGGTCGGTGGTCTTGTTGATCTTTTTCTGCTCCCAGGTTTCGACGAATTGCACGGCTGCCTGGAGAATCGGCGAACTGCGGTCCAGAGAAAACTGACTGACAACAACTTCCAAGGCAGTGCGGCCCTTTGCACCGCGGCGTTGAATCTCTTCGCGTGCCTGTTGCACCGCAGCCAGAACCTCGGAGCCACCTCGTACGCGACCGAGTGCGGACGAGAGAGGGGTAACCTGAGCTTCACGATTATCACGGGAAATGTCGCGCAGGACCTGCCGCAACTGTTCCGGATTCACGTGAAAGCAGGGTAGCCCGGCGACGCGAACTAGGCTGACGTCGTCTCCGCTGGTAACAATTGCATTGAGGCAGGCAAACAGATCGCGCGCTTCGGGCGTATCGGAAACGTCCATGCTCTCGATCACGAACGGGATACCGGCCTCGGCGAGTTCCTGGACAAGGTCGTCGCGATGGGTGTGCAATCGGTAAAGGACGCCGAAGTCCGACCATTTGCACTTGAACTTTCGCCTCGCCTCGCGCAGATAACAGACGAGGTCGGGACCTTCGGTACCTCTATCTTTCAGGATGACGGCGGTCACCGGCTGATTCGACAATTGCGAACCGGCCTTTGAGGCTTCCTCGTCGCGCGCGGAAAATAGTGGTGCGCGCTGATAAGCAGGCGTTCCCGATCCGTTTTTGGCAAACACCGGCGGATTCTGGTTGATCACGGCAAAAGCAGTCTGCAGGATGGCGGTCGTGGAGCGTCGATTCTTCTCGAGCACAACGCGCTTGGCGCCAGGAAAATTCCGATAGAAGAGTTCGAAGGCCTCGCTCGACGCCCCTCTGAATCGATAGATGGACTGGTCGGGATCGCCGACGGCAAACAGGTTCCCATCTGCACCCGACAGACGAGCCAAAATCTTGATCTGGGCGAAGTTGGCGTCCTGGAACTCGTCGGCGAGGATGAAGCGTGCTTCACGCCGAGCCTGAGCCAGAATCGATTCATCGTTCTCCAGCAAAGTACGTGCCCGCGTAATCATGTGGCTGAACGTTCCGAGATTCTCCTCTTCCAGCCAGCGCTCCATGGTGGAAAAGACCCGCGCAATCTCACGACAACGGCCGAGCACCTCTTCCCTGTCGAGTTCGGTCTTGGATCGCATGACCCGGGGAATCGGCAATTCTCCACGTTCCAAGCGTTCTACATACTGCGCATACTTTTCAGGCGTAACCAGTTCGTCATGGCAGCGGCTCACGAACTCCAGCAGGTCATTCAGGAACTGTCCGATGTTGGCGGCGCGGATGTAGTGCTCGAGATGAAGGTCGCGAATGCGGCGACGGAGATAGATCCAGAGATCCTTTTCGTCGAGAACGCCGAAGTCCCTGCCGACGCGTTTCAGCAACTGCAGGCAGTAGTCGTGAAAGGTTACGGCCTGCACCGTCTTGCCGCCCAGAAGTGAGCGGACACGCTCATGCATTTCCTTCGCAGCGTTGACGGTGTAGGTGAGCGCGATAATTTCGTCGGTGCGGGCGTGGCCTTCTTTAATCAGCCGGGCGATACGATGCGTGAGCACCGAAGTCTTGCCCGTACCGGCGCCAGCCACCACCAGCATGGGCCCTTCAACGTGCTCGATAGCTTCGCGCTGACGCTCGTCAGGAGTGAACGCCGTGGAACGCAGAGTGGATTTCGAAACCGCCATTTCGGCTCAGGATATCACCAGCGAGCATGAGGAAAAGCCGCGCTACTTGGCGTTCGGGTCGACCTGGAAGATTCCGAATGTGTTGCCATCCAGATCGACAAAATATCCCTGCCAGCAGGTGTTGGGGACAGCAAACTTGGGCAAAGCGACGACACCGCCGAGTTGCTCGATAGTCTGTGCCGTGGTATCGAAATTCGCGACTTCAAGCGAACATACGAATGCGTTAGTACCGCATTCTGGCGGAGGCGTCTTCGCCGGACGTCTCAGGAGTCCACCGCGCGATCCACCGGTCTCGATCGTCCAATACTGGATCGGAAGGCCCTTGACCTCGCTGAACTTCCATCCGAACACCTGGACATAGAATTTGATGGCACGTTGAGGATCATCGGCTTGAATTTCGAAATAGATATGACCTGCATTCATGAGTTCGTTTCCTTGGGAGCTGACTTCACTGTATCAGGAGAGCAGTGACGTTGTGATCGCTACGGCGGCAATCGCAGCAGTCTCGGCGCGCAGGATCGTTGGGCCGAGAGAGGCCGAGACCCAGCCCTCTTTTCGGAAGAGATCTAATTCGTCTATGGTCCAACCACCTTCTGGGCCAATGGCCAGGAGGGCATCGCTTGCGTTTTCGTTGGCGAGGATTACATCCCGAAGCCCGGCATCTTGCTCGGCTTCAGAGAGCACGATTTTCATCGAACCGGGAAGGCTCACAGCTGCCTGCAGTTTCACGGGTTCTGAGAGCTCGGGGGGAGCAGTGCGCCGGGATTGCTCTGCGGCCTGGACAACGATGCGGCGCCAGCGCTCGACACGCTTTACTGCCGCCGAGGCGAGATGTGCATCCGTGCGGCGAGCGATTACGGGGACGACTCGTGAAACTCCCAGCTCAGCCGCCTTTTCGATCGCCCACTCCATACGGTCAAATTTGAAGACGGCCAAGAGGAGCGTGAGGTTCGCCGGAGCCGGGCTTGAAGATATTTCTGGGCCTAGTTCGAATTCCACTTTGCCATCCATGATGCTCGAGATTCGCCCGCGGCGAACTACTCCCTCCGTGACGATGTCGAATTCCTGGCCGACGCGGGCGCGGAGGACGCGGACTAAATGTTCAGCGTGAGCACCGGTGAGAGAGGCTCTGTCTGCAGAGACTTCGTCGGCGATCCATCGGCGGCGGGTCATTGGTCCAAGTGGGTTCTTCCGCCCCGTTGGGGCTTTGAGGACTTTACATCAAAAAACCCACGACTCGCGTCGTGGGCTGCATTCTTTCGCCGCTTCGCGGCTGGCTCTTCGCCACGTCTGCCTTCGTTCTCTACTGGAACATATCCTTCATCTTTCCCAGTAAGGATTGCAGAAGCGGTTGGTTGTCGACCTTCGATAGACCTTCGAGTTCCTGTAGCAATTCTTTCTGCCGCTTATTCAGTTTGGTCGGCACCTGGACGCGAACTTCCACGTAGAGATCGCCCTTGCCGTGGCCATTGAGCACGGGCACGCCCTTATTGCGGATGCGGAACACCGTTCCGGGCTGTGTACCCTCAGGAACCTTGAGGCTGTGTTCGCCATCCATGGTGGGTACGCGGATCTCTGCTCCCATGGCTGCCTGCGCCACGGAAATCGGAACCACGCAATGCAGGTCATTACCTTCGCGGGCGAAGAAGGGATGATCTTTGACATGCAAAACTACGTACAAGTCCCCGGCTGGTCCGCCGAACTGCCCAACTTCTCCCCCACCCGCAAACCGAATGCGCGTACCATCTTCTACCCCGGCAGGAACTTTAGCATCGACCGTGCGCTGACGGAGGATTCGGCCTTCGCCCTTGCATTTCGGACACGGATCAGTGATGACACTGCCTGATCCCTGACAGGTTGGGCAAGTTCGCGCGATGCTGAAAAAGCCCTGCTGGTAGCGAACCTGGCCGCGTCCGTTACAAGAACGACACGTTGTGGGCCCTTTACCCGGAGCCGAGCCCGAGCCGTGGCACTCTTCGCAGGCTTCATGGCGGCGAACGGTGACCTGAGACTCAGTCCCAAAGAACGCTTCCTCAAACTCCAGAGTTAGGTCCTCACGTAAGTCTGCCCCGCGTTGTACGCGATTGCGGCGCCGGCCACCGCCTCCACCAAACATGTCGCCGAAGCCGAAGAACTCGCCGAAGATGTCACTGAAATCCTGGAAAACGCTCGGGTCGAATCCCGGACCCTGCGAGGCTGCACCACCGAGACCCGCGTGGCCGTAACGATCGTAGACGGCGCGTTTTTCGGAGTCGGCGAGCACGGCATAGGCCTCGCTGACTTCCTTGAACCGTTCCTCTGCGTCGGGATTATTTGGATTGCGGTCTGGATGGTATTGCAGGGCGAGCTTGCGATAGGCGGACTTGAGTTCAGTCTCGGTGACCGTCCGTGTCACGCCCAGTACTTCGTAATAGTCACGCTTTGCGTTGGTGGTCAAATAAGCCTTTCCTGGAACCAGCAGACCTCGACTGGCCCGGACAATTGAGACTCAGATTAGGATCTATTTCCCGGGATTCTTTGCGACCTTCACCATGGCTGGACGCAAGAGACGGTCCTTGAACTTGTACCCGCGCTGCCATTCCTCAAGCACTTCATGATCGGCTGCATCTGGCGTCTCGACCATCTCAATCGCCTCATGCACGTGCGGATCGAACGGCTTTCCCTTGGAGACAATCGGTTGAACTCCAAGTTTCGTCAGCGCATCCTGCAACTGCTTGTAGATCAGTTCAACCCCCGAGCGAAAATCAGCCGGCTCGGACTTCGACTGCAACGCCCGTTCGAAGTTATCGACGATCGGCAGCAACGATTTGATGACGTCGACGCTGGCGAAGTCGCGGAAGTCTTGCTGCTCCTTGATCGCACGCTTCCGGGCATTATCGAACTCGGCCTGCATACGAGCCAACCGGTCGACATACATGTCGCGCTCTGCCTTCACCTTCTGCAGTTCCGCTTCTGCACCCGTTGCCTCTGTCGATGTCGCCGCGCCCTGTGCTGCATTCGACGATGGCTCATCGCCGTCCGCTGGCGGAAGTTCGTGCTCCAAGTCGAGTCCTTCAGCTTCTCGTTTTCCGTTGGATTTCCCCATAACTGCTTTTCTTACTCCGATTCATTCAGAATTTTGTCGAAGAGGCGCGCGATGTATGACACCGCGGTAATGGTGTGCTGGTAGTCCATACGCGTCGGACCAATCACGGCAAGCGATCCCATGACTTGATTCCCGGCGTGCGCGGGCGTACCGATCAGCACAAAATTGCGCATTGATGGCATAGCTTCGTCGAGTCCAATCACCACTCGAACCGCTTCCTGCTTCACGTCGAGATAAGCGCCGAGAAGTTGGACGATCTTTTCCTTCTCCTCAAGCGTCTGCAGCATCTCCTGCAGGCGTTGACGATCTTGCTCTGCGGATAGCAGGTTCGCCGCACCTTCCACGAATACCTGCGATCCTTGTTCGGTTGCCAGAGCTCCCTGCTTGTAGAGAGCCTCCAGCGAGTTCATCAGGCGATCGTATTCGCTGCGCTCGTTTTCGATGCGCCGCGAGATTTCGTTGCGCATCGATTCCATGGTCCAGCCGCGAAAATTGTCGTTGATATACCGCCCCGCCAGGTCGAGATCTGCTTGCGGCAGGTCGAGCCGCAGTACGCGATCACGTACCAGGCCAGATCGGGTTACGAGTACCGCGAGAACCTTTTGATCTCCGAGGCGCGAGAAATAGACATGCTCCAGGGCATTCTTCTGGCCGCTGGTAGCGATGGTGACGCCGACGTTGCGGGAGATCAATGAAAGCACATGCGAGGTGCGCTCCATGAATTCCTGGACGTCGGTAATCCCGGCTAGCGAGTCGGAGATCATCGTCTCTTCCTGCGGCGCGAGGCGGGCATTGCCGGAAATCTGTTCGACGTAGTAGCGATAGGCCTCTGTTGTGGGCACGCGACCCGCCGAAGCATGGGGCTGCTCAAGAAACCCAGCGTCTGAAAGGTCAGCCATCACATTGCGAATGGAAGCCGGGCTTAGACCCTCGCGATTCGAGCGGGCGAGCGTACGCGATCCGACCGGCTCGCCGGTCGAGATGAACGTCTCGACAATGGCGGTCAGAATTTCGCGTTCGCGAGTCCCGATATTAGGATCAGCTGGCATACGTCAATCTGTCAGTTATCTCAAACCGAGCGGCCCGGGCCGGGGGGAGCAACTGCCTCTGAATCATTTCTTAACTATTTTAGATGCAGAAGCTTAGGTTTTGGATCGAAGTTATGATCCTGTTGCGATTCTAGGAACGGGGCGGGTGGGTGTCAAGAAGGGGGCTGGGAGCAAAGTTTCAAGGTTTCAAAGTTTCAAAGTCGGCTGGTTGTCGAGCCTTCAGAAACCTTAGATTGATTGCGGCCGTGAAAACCTCGATGCCTTTGAGCTTAGAGACTGCCTCACCTGCTATTCTCTTCCGTCTCACTCTGTCATTGAAAGCTTTGAAACGTTGAAACTCTGAAACCTGCGTTTTGCAAACTAAGCCTCATGTCGCGGTTATCGGCGCCGGAGCTTTCGGGGGATGGACGGCACTCCATCTCCTCGAACGTGGAGCGCAGGTCACGTTGCTGGACGCATGGGGGCCGGGCAACTCTCGGTCTTCGTCGGGGGGAGAGACGCGGATTATGCGCGGGAGTTACGGTCCTGATCAGCCTTATACCGAAATGGCTGCTCGGGCTTTGAAGCTCTGGGCGAAGTACGAGCGCAAGTGGAAGCGTCAATTTCTGCATCGTTGCGGTGTGCTCTGGATGGCATCGGGTCGAGGCGATGCGTTCGAGCGTGGTTCGGTCTCGATGCTCCGGATGGCCAAGATTCCATTCGACGAGCTCTCAGCTACGCGGATGCGCAAGCGCTGGCCGCATATCAATTTCGAAGGGATCCAATGGGGCATCTTCGAACCGCAATGCGGTTACCTGGATGCGCGGGCAAGCTGCGCCGCCGTAGTCGAAGCGTTCATCGCCGCAGGCGGCGAATACCAGCAAATCGCGGTCGTACAAAGGCGTGAGGCATTTCCCACCTACAAACGAGGAATCGTGCTATCCGATGACTCGTTCGTTGCTGCGGACCATTACGTTTTCGCGTGTGGACCTTGGATGAGTAGACTATTTCCCAAAGCAATCCGCGATTTGATTCGCCCAACGAAGCAGGATGTCTTTTTCTTCGGTACGCACTCGCGAAACAGCATCTATTTCACCGATTCGCACTTGCCCGTATGGGCGGATCACCGCGATCACTTCTACTACGGCATTCCAGGAAGCGACCGCCGGGGATTCAAGATCGCCGACGATACCCGCGGGCCGGACTTCGATCCCACAAATGGAGAGCGGGTTATCGATCCTGCAACACTGAAAAGTGTTCGCGAATACATCGCCTTCCGCTTCCCCGCAATGAAAGACGCTCCGCTCATCGAAACCCGCGTCTGCCAGTACGAGCAGACCCCCGACAGTCACTTCATCATCGATCGGCATCCGGACCATGAGAATGTCTGGCTAGTCGGCGGTGGGTCGGGACACGGTTTTAAGCATGGCCCTGCGATAGGAGAGATGATGGCGGAGTTGATCTTGAATGATCGGGAACCCGCAGCGGTGTGGCGACTGGATCGATTCCAGAAAACGAACGCATTGTCATCCTGATGGCGCCGTTTTTTGGGCGCCGGAGGACCTATGCAACTCTGCCTGCAGTGCTCATGTGACCGGGGGCTGCATACAGGTCCTCCGGCGCGCAAACGACGCGCGCCTCAGGATGACATTGCTGGGTCACATGGCAGACGTTTATTGAATCTGAATCACATTTGCTGGAGCAGCCGCTTTGATCTCGCCAACGCGATCAACTACCTTCCGGGCAAAATCGTAGATTGATTTGGCGTGCGGTGAGTTCTCTCCCTCGAGCACGACCGGCTTGCCGCTGTCGCCCGACTTACGAACTTCGGGGTCCAGAGAAATGTTTCCTAGGAAGGCCACGCCGAACTGACTCGCCATCTTCTCAGCGCCGCCGCGCGAGAAAATATCGACTTCATGCTGACAATGCGGACATACAAAGTAGCTCATGTTCTCGACCACGCCGGCCACATCGACCTTCATCTGGCGAAACATTTCGATCGCCTTGCGCGCGTCCTGGAGAGAAACATCAGATGGGGTGGAAACGACAACCGCTCCCGTCAGCGGAACGGTTTGCACCAGGGAGAGCGCAACGTCGCCCGTGCCTGGCGGGAGGTCGACCACCATGTAGTCGAGATGTCCCCATTCGACCAGGCCCAGGAACTGCCGGATGATCTGGTGCAGCATCGGTCCGCGCCAGATCACAGGCTTGTCACCAGGATTGAGGAATCCCACGGAGATAACCTTGAGCCCAAACGCTTCGATCGGTTCAATGCGGTTCTCGCCGACCATGCGCGGCTGTGCGTTGGTGCCCAGCATCAGCGGCACGTTCGGCCCGTACACGTCGGCATCGAGCAGGCCGACTTTGTGTCCCATCTTGGCGAGCGCGACGGCGAGATTCACCGACAACGTGGTCTTGCCGACTCCTCCCTTGCCCGAGCCAACGGCGATGATGGCGTCCACCCCGGGCAGAGGTTGCGGCCCCTGCTGCGCGGGACCATGTCCATGCTGATGCGGCATATGTGCACTCAAAGGATTGCTCCTGGCAACGGATTCAGAGGTCCGAACGGAAGAGATGAATGCAGAACCCCAAAAGTTGATTATATACGGATTTGCTGGTTCACCTCGCGACCCCAAATTCCGTGAGTTGCCTTCTTGCAGGATTGTGACTGGAATAGGCACGAAATCGAACATCACTTGATGCTATAATGCATGTAGAGGAATTCTCATGCGAACCACCATTGCTCTCGACGACGATCTCATCCGTACGGCTCAGGAGTTTACCGGCGTAGAAGAGAAAACCGCCCTGATCCGAGAGGCTTTGAAGGCCCTTATCGAGCGTGAAAGCGCTCGACGCTTGGCCACTCTTGGAGGCTCCATGCCCAGCCTGAAAAACGTTCCACGTCGCAGGCCAGCCAGACAGTGATTCTCGCCGACACTTCGGTCTGGATCGAGCATTTCCGTTCGGGAAATAAGGAACTGGAGTTCGCCCTGAATCGAGGACAAGTTGTGATCCATCCCTGGATTATTACTGAGCTTGCGCTGGGATCGCTCCAAGATCGGCGGAAGACCCTTTCGATGCTAGACATGCTGCCGCAAGCTCGCGTGGCGGCGACGAACGAACTGCGACATATGATCGAGACGCGTCGCCTGTTCAACCAGGGTATCGGTCTAACCGACATACATTTGATCGCCTCTGCCCTGCTGAATCCGCCGACGCTGCTCTGGACAAAAGATAAACAACTCCGTAAGGTAGCTGAGGCCTTACAGCTTCACGTCAATCTGCCATAAGAGCTGTCTTTAGCGCTCGTCAGTACCCTCCGCCCTCTAGGCGCACCTTGCCCCGGAACATGCGAAACAGGAAGAAGAAGTAGCCGAGGGCAAGGACCATGCCCACGCTCCACCAAATGAATCCAACCGCGAGGCCGTGGTCGCCTGCCTTGCTGTTGTAGATCGTCAGATTGAGGGCCGGGTCGGTGCTTGCCGGCAAGACCACCGGATACAGGGCGAATGCCGCTCCCACCAGCATGCCGACGATGTAAACCGACGAGGCAACGAAGGCGACCTTGTCAGATCGCCTGATCATCGCGTGCATCATGACAGCCAGTGCGCCGAACACGAGTACGGGGATGATGAATCCAATGGCGTGATGCTTATAGTTATCGAGGACTCCAGGGCGGATCGAGACCGTAGCGATCAATCCGACGACGGTTAAGAGTAGTTGCACTGGCCAAACAGCCTTTGCCACAGCACGCGCGCGACGGTTTACATCATCTTCCGTTTTGATTGCGACGTAGAGTGAGCCGTGCGCGGTTAGCGTAACCAGTGCGATGACTCCGGTGAGAACGGTGTACCAGTCGAGAATGCCGTTTTGGGTGCCGACGCCGAAGTTCGACCAAAGCGGCTCGAAGAAGTACCCATCCGGGCCGAGCGGGACGCCGCGAACCACGTTCCCCAGAGCCGCGCCGAAAAATATGCACAGCAGAATACTTGAGACGCTGAAGACAACATCGAAGAATCCCTGCCACACGGGATTATGTAAGTGGTGGCGGAGTTCGATACCGATACCGCGCAGCATCAGCAGCCAGAGCACCATCATCAGCGGCAGGTAGAAACCACTGAAGCTTGAGGCATAGAGCAGCGGGAATGCGAAGTAAAGGGTGCCCCCGGCGGCGAGAAGCCAGACTTCGTTCCCGTCCCAGACAGGGCCGATGGCGCGCATGATGGTTTGGCGTTCAGGAGTGGTACGTGCTGCTCCCAGATAGATGACTCCGGCACCCAGATCGAATCCATCTAACACGACATAAGTGGCAACCATGACTGCGACGATCATGAACCAAAGTGTTTCCATAAGTTCCTCAGGGGCGAACGCCTCGACGGGATCGATTTATGAATTGCTGTTTACCATTCCGCTTTGTCATCCTGATGGCGCCGTTTTTTGGCGCCGGAGGACCTATGCAACTTGTCAGTAGCATCGGCGCTGCCTGCAAAGTGCATAGGTCCTCCGGCCTGCAAAAACCGCAGGCCATCAGGATGACACCGCGGTCGATTACATCAAAAGCTAAAAATGCTCCATTCATTGCGCGAATCAAGACCCGACATCCGGCACGATACGAGGTCCTACTTCCCGGCAGCGACCAGATTTCGCTCATACGGTGAAAGCGCTGGCACAGCTTCAACCTCCGGCCCATGCTCGATTTCGCGGCGCACGAGAAACAGGAAGAAGATCGCGAGCACGGTGTACATGCCCATAAATCCCAGCAGGGTGAAGATGCCATTGCCTGCCGACACCCCCTTGGAATAGCCGTCTGCGGTGCGCATCAGTCCATAGACGAGCCATGGCTGGCGGCCGATTTCGGCCGTGATCCACCCAGCAGTATTGGCGATGTAGGGGAACGGCAGAGCGAGCATGAGAATCCACAGCATCCAGCGGGTCGTAAACAACTTCTCGCGCCACAATAGAAAAGCAGAAACCAGCATGATCGCGATGAAGATCGTGCCCAGCCCGACCATGATGTGGTAGCTGAAATAAAGCAGTTCGACACTTGTCGGCCACTCATCGGTCGGGAACGCGTTCAGTCCTTTGACCTCGGCCTTCCAGGCGCGATATGTCAGGAAACTCAGTGCATTGGGGATGATCAGCGGATTGTCGATCTCCTTCTTGTCGACATTCGGTTGACCTATGAGCACCAGCGGCGCGCCGGGTTGAGTGTCGAACAATGCCTCCATGGCGGCGAGGGTCACGGGTTGGTGTGTGGCGATCAATCGCCCCTGGCGATCGCCCGTGGGAAATAGTTGGAGCACGCTGAAGATGAGACCAGCCACCACTCCGACCCGAACGAAGATGCGTCCGTGCTGCTCGAACTTCTCCCATAACAGGTAAAAGGCGCCTACCGAAGCCATCACGAAGGATCCCGTGATCACGGCGCCACTCATATTGTGCGCGTATTGCCACCATGCCCAGGGATTCAAGACCAACTGCCAAAAGCTGGCGAGTTGCACGGAACCATCAGCTGCCTTGATGTAGCCCACCGGATGCTGCATCCATGCATCGGTCGCGACGATGAAGAAGCCCGAGAGCCATGAGCCTAGGAATACCGCGACAGCCGCCCACCAATGCCCTCGAGGCCCAAGCCGCTTCTCGCCGTAGAGGAATAGGCCTAGGAACGCCGACTCCAGAAAGAACGCAAACATTCCTTCCATGGCCAGAGTCTGGCCGATGACTCCACCTGCAAATCTCGAAAAGTGCGACCAGTTTGTGCCGAACTGGAATTCCATGGGAATTCCGGTAACGACGCCGATCACAAAGTTAATCCCAAAAATGCGGGCCCAGAAGCGCGCGGCCTGATTGTAGGTCTCATCATTGCGGCGTAACGCAAGCGTCTTGAGCACTACGATCAGAGGCGCAAGGCCCATGGTCAACTGCGGGAAGAGATAGTGAAAAGTAACGGTAAACGCGAAGTGAAGACGATGAACAAGGAGGGCACTATCCATAGATTCCTCGGAAGACTTCCTAGACTAATTTCCGGGAAGTGCACTTGAAGTGATTGTAATCACATTCTGGAAGAGATTACTGTGATACGCGGCGTCGGCGTTCCAGTTCGGAACGCCGGATCTCCCGCCGCCGCCCCGCGTCGTCATACCGCCGTCGTTGCTCGTCGGTTTCAGGCACAACCGGCGCGACCTTGAGATTCTTCCCTTCCTTGTCGACCGCGACAAACGTCAGATAGGCCGACGCAACGTGCTTGGCTGTATCGGAGATATAGTTCTCCACGAACACCTTCACTCCTACTTCCATCGAGGTATGAAAGACGCGGTTCACCGAGGAACGCAGGATCACGAGATCTCCGACACGTACCGGCACGAGGAAATCGATGTGATCGACCGATGCCGTGACAACGTAGTTGCGGGAATGGCGGTGCGCAGCCATGGCTCCGGCAAGATCGATCCAATGCATGAGGCGCCCACCTAGAAGTGCTCCCAATGGGTTGGCGTCGTTGGGCAGAACGATCTCAGCCATCTCCGACTGAGAATCTCGGACGGGGCGCGGGACGAGGTTGTCTTGCAGCATGATCTTCCCCTTTTACAAGCCTGTGTAGCTTTTGAAGACCATCGACGGTCTTTTCAGGCCTTTTTCTTCAAATAGGATTCCAGGAAACACTGGGCCATTTTCTGGATGCGAGTATCAACATGGGGATTCAGCCACATCGCCTGTGAAAGGTCATAAGCCAATTCACCGTGATCGACAGGCCGGTTGTCGCGTTCGCAAATGTAATTGAGATGCAGGGCGCGGGTCTGCGCATCGACCGCCGTTTTCGCGTTATTGCGTCTGCCCGGCGGCGCCGTCACGGCAAAACGAATCGCATCCCACCGGCGTTCTGGAGGAGCCCAACCGCAACTGCTCGCGTAACCGAGATTGCAAAAGGCTTCAAGAATGTCTTGTGCCGGCGTCTGCTGCTCGTGTCCAGGAGCCGTGCAGTGGCCGCTCCATCCGCAACCCAATGGCAGGCGCGCGGGATGCGGCCAATTGCCATTTTCGATTTTCTCTACTGGCATGAAATACGGGCAGGCCAAACTGAGCTCCTCACGCTAAGAGAATAATAGGGAACTGCTATTGTAATCGACAGTCTCAACTTGACCAGCCTTTCACGCCATAATCGTGCGGCGCTTTGTAGTAATCTCGTTGCAGGGGCGCTCGACCATGGACCGCATCTCCGCGCTAAACGACATCCTGACCGAAAATCCGAAGGACGCTTTTGCGCGCTACGGGCTAGCGATGGAGTATTCGAAACAGGGCGATTTCGATCGGGCGCTCGCCGAGTTCTCGATCCTGATTGAAAACCATCCCGACTACACCGCGGGATATTTCATGGCAGCGCAGACATTGGCGCGTGCCGAAAGGCCTGAAGAAGCGAAGGCGATGTTGCAGGATGGCATCGCGTCGGCACGCCGCACGGGAAATCTGCACGCGCAGTCAGAGATGGAAGCAATGCTGGCTGAGCTTTCGTAGATTACTTCGCCATCTTCGCCATCGCCCACTCGACCAATCCTGGGAACAACTGATACAGCTTGACTGGAATGTGCATCGTCCAGGGAACGATCACCTCGCGCTTCCGTTTCAAATAGCCTTGCAGCGTGGCGCGCGCAACACGTTCAGCGGAAATCCCCTTCACAGAGTTTGGACGCACTTTTTTCAAGTCGTTTCCCTGCACGGCATTCTGGCTAAACGCCGTTTGCACATAGCCCGGACACACCGTAAGAAC
>Ga0126370_10000036_pt1 | contig 36845 bp, 40 predicted proteins | sample PanSoiMetaPlot_3_FD_92586 | JGI IMG/M metagenome (GOLD analysis project Ga0126370, IMG submission 92586) | Tropical forest soil microbial communities from Panama - MetaG Plot_3 | ecosystem: Environmental > Terrestrial > Soil > Tropical forest > Bulk soil | place: Panama | collected 2016-02-17 | reverse complement strand
ACTCGTGATCCATTGGTTATTCCGGCTCTAACCGCAATGTATCCAAGATCTTTAGGATATACAATCTGAGTTCGTCGTTCTGATTTCATTATGAAATCATGAATTGTGGGCTTTATGAGATATACAATTTTACCTAATGGGGTATAATGAATCGACCCATATTTCATACCAATCAGAGAAGATATGTCTATTACACCAAGATGGGTATGCAGTTTCTTTTCTGAAGTTACTTTTACGAGCCATTTCTTACTTCGATTGTGAAACAATAAAACATAAGAGCCCTCTTCGATAGTCATATACGGTACCCGAACACTTTCTAGATGATAAAAATCTTCTTTCAGACACTGGATTTTGTGGGCAAGTTTATAAAGCCATCATTAGATTAGTCCAAACACATTGATAAGATTGGTCTAGAATACCGCAGGCGGATAAGCTGATGTCAAGAGTTCTAATATAAGATTTATCGTCTTTGTTGGCCATATTAGTAAAGTGTTGAATGGCTATGGTACAAACTGAAAATCATTAAAGAGGCGTATCAGATTATCACGAAATCAGATTTCTAATATACGTGATACAAAGTCAAAACTTAATTTCATCTACAGTAATCGTGCGACAAAATCCTGAAGTAATGAACATTAGAAAATTCTGTCATAATTAGAGCACACGGCTACAGATGTCTAATAAGTCAGGTACCGGCTGCCGCACAGAGTTTGCGAAGTCCTCGAAGTTACCTATAAAAACATACGTTATGAATCAATGGTGATGAAAATATTGGATTCTAACTGGTGCGGTTGGTAATAAAGAACTTTGATATCTGCTAGATAAATTCATATCGGCATTTCTTACAAGACATAATCAACCCCCAGTAAGTCTTAAAAATTTATTCTCTTTATGGATAGCCTTTCCAACAATGGAAACGTAATCGAGATTAGCTAGTGCAATTTTAGCTGATTTTCTCACCTCCTCACTGCCGTCGCTAAGCGCTTCATTCAATGCGTTTCTAGCGCCTTCAGATCCTATGACGCCCAATGCAATTGCTGCTTCATGGCGCACGAAAAAACTGGGATCAGATTTAACTGCGTAAATCAAGGATTCGATTGCACTGGCAAAACCTAATTGACCCAAAGAAAACGCTGCTTCGTGTCGTACCAGAGGTTCCGAGTCGGTTTTGAGAACCATGCTAATTTCATTTACTACTGATTCAGACGAAATATCCGCTAGTATACAAACAGCTCTAGTACGAATAATCATGTCATGATGTTGCAGTAGCCGCATGAAGTAGATTTCATTCCGATTGTCGAACTGTTGTTCCATCTCTCTCAAGGTAACCATCCTGCGATTTGTCACTTCGGTAGAGTCAAAAGCATCCATAAGATTTGTCTAGTTCAAGATGGTCACCTATTTTTTTGTTGTGATATACCGCTCTATGTTATTTCGACGGTTTAATAAGGGTCAAAATTAGATAGAATAGAAATGCGGATAAGATATTGGAGATTGGGGATATCAGAGGTGATGAAGGCCGAGTACCCGGTAAACAAAGTAAACCATTGGGAAATAAAGTGCATGATGGGTGATTACCAACATTTCGGAGTTTTTTGGTACAGATATGGCACTCCGTTTGACAAAGAACCCATCCCAGGAATATGCATTTATTACAATGAGATTCCTCGTTTAACTGTAGAAGAGATCGTTCAATTTTTACATATGAATTATGGGGGTAATATTATTTACCGACAGACAAGGGCATTTTTACGTGGTTCAAAAGAATTTGCCGCGGCAGATGAAATTGGAACACTAGCAAATCAGCTAAGCCTAAAATTCAATTGTCCTGCGGAGATAAGTATTGAATTTGAAAGGATCACTGAAGAAGAAAAAGTACAACAATCAGTTAGTCTTCCATCCTCCAAAGCACTACCAATAGTGGGCCCTGATTAAATATAAACTCGTGCCCAGATAAAAACAAGATTCTTCAGGGCCAAACAGCATAAAATCAAGCTCTAGCAAAATTTTTGTAGCAAGCTTTTCACTATGAAATATTGATATATAAGAAAAATAAATCGGAATGTGGATAAAACGGCAAATGTGTCGTTAGACGATGCTATTCATTTATTGGAGTTCAAAATTACAAATTTTAATCTGTGACGATTCAGAAATTTGAGTAGAAATTGACATCATTGTAAATGATTTTTCAAATACTAATATTTCTGATGCTTGCTTAAATGGAGCATTGTGCATAGGTTCAAAATTTTCTGGGGTTGAAATGTCTCGCACAAACTTAGTTCAGGCTGATCTGACAGGCGATGATTTGTCGAGGGCAGAACGTTCAAAGGCCTCACTAGTAATGGCAGAGATGAATCGACGTAAGCTAGTTGGTATCAAGTTAACTGCCTTCAATTAAATGGTAGCAAATGATGACTAACGCATTCTTTCCGGAAGCAAAATGGAAGGAACAATCTTAATTTAGGCAGATCTTAAAAATACAAATGTAAGCATCAAAGATTTGAGTCAGACATGTACACCAACTTCAAAATTCTAAATCTAACAACAGTTTAAATTATATCAACATAACTAAAGTCAATTGAGTTTTATCGCCACTAATATTTTTTAGTTTTCATTTTCGTGTGAAGGATTTTGATATAATCTGAAGATATTGCTTTGTTGACACGATTTCAACTGTAATATTAACTGGGTGATAAAAGGCTTATCTTAGTTAGGCTTGACTATTCAAGGCCATTGACTGTTAAAGACTAACCAGACAGGATAGGAAAGAGAGACATTAGATACTCATACATGCTGAAGATGCATATGACGAGTATTTTGAAATATACTATCCTAATTTTTACCACTTTGCTCGAATTATGCCTGGCAATGCTAAACATGAACTAGAAATCTAAGATCTCTGCCATTATTAGTCCTTGCACTGTCTGTTTCACGTCGTGTGTCCTGATAATATTAGCTCCATTTTTAGCGGACGTGATTTCGGCGACAATTGATCCAATGAGACGATCCTCTGCTTTGGAATTAAACAAATGACCGATGAATGATTTTCTAGAAATGGAGATACATATTGGTTTTTGAAAGGTTTTTAATTTCTTTAAATCGAGAATAGATTCTATATCGCGAATATAGTAGTCTGTACCATGAATTTTTGTGAAGAACGGATTTTTGCCTCCACCTCTAAAAAATCCAATGGAGGGATCGATAAGCATTCTATCTTCTGCAATCTTGGCCCGCCGTGCTATATCCAAACTTTCTTGTAAGTATCGTTTTGTAGCGGAAATCTGCCAAGAGTGAGGTAACGGATAGCCATAAGTCCCAATGACTACCGATGATTCGGTGTCTGCTATAATCTTGGCCATATTGGTATCATACTTCAATCCAGAAATATCATTGATAGCATCGGCACCTGCCTTTATCGCTTCATATGCAACAGTTGCCCTCGGCGTATCGGCCAGAACAGGAAGACCGCAACTCCCTTTCACTATCTTTATCGCTTGAATGATTCTCTTGACTTCTTCATGAATCGGGATGGGTGTGTCCAAATAAGGCGCTGTGGACATAGCTCCAATGTCAATAAAGCTTGCTCCCATATCTTCCATGGTCTTGGCAGTTTTCTTGATATCTTTTAATTTGATCTTGATTGATTTCTTGTAAAATGATTCCGGACTAACGTTAATTATTCCCATGACCCTTACAGGTGCATTATTACCTACGTATACTCCTCCTAGAAAAGTCATCAGCTGGGTTCACGAACAATTCAGAATGTCATTTTTATATAAAGAGTTTTGTCTGTTTTTAGCATCTGGCTACCTAAAGTTAATATAGAACTCGCAACACTCCTCTAGGTAAAATAACCATGATTTGCTTTGAATTGCAGTATGATATTTTAAATTGGTTCTCGCGAAAAATTCACTTTGTCTAAAGTAACATGGTAGAGATACCCAATGGTCAGAACGCTTGACAAAACCCATACCGTTCTATCCTATATTGAGGGAAGCCTCAAGAACGTTACTATCGTAAGTGGTCAAACAAGACATCAAGGTTTAATTTTTTCTTTGCTGAATCCACCAATACCATTAGGTGGAAACATCGTATCACTGGATATATATGTAGATGAAATTCCTATCGCAAAAAAATCAATTTTTGTCGCTACTTCTGAGGATGTGGTCAACGCTGCCACTATCTCTGAAGGTAGACCAATATCTTTTAGACCGTTTCAAAGTGCCAGATTTTTGATAACCAGGGATGAATCTTTAGACAGAAGCAAGAAGCATAAAATAGTAATTCTTAGCAAGCTCGAGGGTTTCGAGCAAATAATTATACCATTCACTTTTAAGGATCGCGCAGGGGATCAGAAGGAAAGAATCTTTATCCCATCCAGCATTTTTGATGAAGCAAGTCTTGACAACGAAAACGAGGATACCGTTTTTAAGAATTTTACAAGTCCATTAATTCTCTCTGGCAGAAAGGCGTATATTGTGTGCTCATCAAACGCAAATCTTTCAGCAAACTGGACATGGATGGGAGCAAGATATGACAATGGAGGACTCTATGTGCCTCCGGCTAGAGCATTCGGAAGGATAAACGTTGAAATATCAATCGAAGACCAAGTGCGAAAAAGACTACCGAATTTTGTTGCGTCATCGAAACACGAAAATGGTGTTCTTTATACTCGACATGAAGTTGCAGGCTTGCAAGTCAAAAGAACCCTATTTTTGCCTCTGAGCCACAGAGGATTTGTAATGCGCCTTGAGCTATCTGACAAGACGCTGGACTATAAAAAGCTGGGACTAAGAGGAAGGGTTGGTAAACGGCAAAGGAAGATTAGAATGCATTTTTTGATAGATGGGAATATAACAAGCTATGGATTAGCAGCAATTTCGCAACACAACTCATCTGATTTGATTGAACGGGAAAATTGTCTTCTTATCCAAACAGCTGCTAGGAGAGATATTGCGCATTACTATGGAGTGATTGGAGTTTCTCCCAAAACATTGAAACCCTCCAAGGTTTTGACTGATTCCTTCGACAATGATTTAGAGATTTCTTACGATTTAGAAGTTGAATCAGGAAGAAACGTAGAAGTTGCACTTGTCGGAACAGGAAGCTACATCAGTTCACAGGAATGCCTCAGTGAATATGCATACTTAAGAGAAAATTATCCACAATTACTTCAAGATACAGAGAAGTATTTCAGAGGCTTGTCTTCCTCCCTTCTTAATATTCAATCCACTCAACATCAGAATTCTACTTTTTCAAAGCTTATCAAAGCGTATGAGAAGGCCAGAATGAGTATGGAGTATTTAAAGGCGGACTATGATGAATTGGGTCCTGGTATATGTGCAGGCCTTCCTAGGTTTCCAAACTATTGGGCCAGAGATACTGGTTGGTCACTGAGGGGATATATATCTCTCGGTGATTATGGATTTGTTTTGGACGTCTTAGAAAACTTTTTTAGGCATCAAGCTAGGAGAACGACCGAATCAGCTACCCGAGGGGAACTTCCTATGATAATTAGTGGAAAGGCATTTCTTCACAACACGACTTTCGGCTCAGCTGATTCTACATTTCTGTTTCCTTGGATTATTCGCGAATATGTGTATTCTACAGGAGATTTAAAGTACTTAAGGAACAGATGGAAAAACATTACCGATCTCATAGAGTGGGGATTTTCGAAGGATATTGATGATGATGGATTAATTGAACATGGTTTTACAGGAATCGCTGAGAAGCTTCCGATTCAGGACTCGACATGGATGGATCATATAGACCGAAGAAAAAGCGCAAATGATGTTCAGGCCCTTTTTTATGAAAGTCTGAAGATTGGAAGTGAGCTAGCAGCATTAGTTGGCGATGACAGTAACGAAAAAAAATGGTCGATTAATGCCAAATTATTACGTGATCGCATAGATCGTGTATATTGGAATGAGAATATCGGATACTATTATGATACTGTCCGTAGGGATGGAAGTAGAGATTCGAGTATTAGACCAAATGCACTTATCCCGATTTTAACAGATGCAGTTAGTGAATGCGAGAAGGCTGAATCCATTCTGAGAAGGATTGAAAAGAGCGATATGACTACACCTTGGGGAGTTCGCACATTAAGCTCTCTAGACCCGAAGTATCATCCAACATTGTATCATGATGGGGCTGTCTGGCCACTCGTCACAGGATGGGCCGCAATTAGTGAGATCAAACTGGGCAGAAGTGAACAGGCACTGTATTATCTAGAATGCATGGCAGAAAGAATTCTGTCAGAAAATGGCATGTTTGCAGAAACTTATAGAGGAGACAGACCTGAACCATTTAACTCGTGTATATTGCAAGCCTGGTCTGTTGGCATGTATATTTATGCCTTACGCGAAATGTTGCTTGGTATGAAAATCGACATGACTAGAAATCAAATCCGTTTCGATCCCCAAATACCTGAATCATTAAAGAACAATTCTGAACCTATTACTTTTGAACATACATTAATAGGCATTTCTGAAGATTGTAGACTGTCAGTGACTCTGGATCCACGTCGCGAAAAATTGTCAGTCAAATTCAAAGGTCATGAGCCAAAAATTCAACTGTTAAGTAGCTCACATAAAATAGAACAGAATACGAAATAGGTAACGTCTCACATTTTTCATCCTACTGATTTCATCTATCAAATTGTATAAATAAAAGTAAAAGATACGTGATTATTAGATAAAGAATATTGATAGACGTCAGTTGATAACTAGACTCTACGACCTCTACGTCCTCCAGGCTTCCGTGTTGTATCATGAGGTATAGGTGTAACATCGTCAATTCTTCCTATTCGAAAACCAGCTCTGGCAAGGGCTCTAATAGCAGCCTGAGCACCAGGACCAGGTATTCGAGGACCTACGCCTCCGACAGCCCTAACGCGAATGTGAAGTGCATTGATGCCTTTTGTCTTGGCAGTATCTGCTGCAGCTACGGCGGATTTCATAGCAGCATATGGCGAAGATTCGTATCTATCGGCAGTAACATGTCGTCCACCAGAACTAAAAGAAATTGTTTCTGCACCGCTGATATCAGTAATATGAACCAATGTATTATTATAGCTACTAAAAATATGCGCTACTCCCCACTTGTATTTAAAGACATCCTCGGTTTCGCTTGTCATACTAACATTTCGTTGTCCCCAGATATATTAACGTAAGGAGATGAAGATTGTTAGTACGATGCTGCATGTAAGTCGTTTATGATCTTTGGTTGATTGGTTGATTACCAAACAAATAATGCTATTCAATATCCCAAATGCTGTAATCCAATTTTTGGATTAAGCTCAGCTACGATAAATGAGTATATCCCCGATTTTCAAGCAGTAAATACTTGTCACACGTCCTAGTTCTAATGAATACATTCCCGGAGCCGTTCTTCACCTCTCCAATAGGTAAAAGTGGAATTCTTGATCTTTTGGCACATGAAATCGCTTCTTCGATCTTGGACCTTGGGATTGTACAGACTATTTCAAATTCCTCTCCACCATGAAATATCAACTCTCTGGAATTCAAGTTGCTATCACTTGCAAAATTGAGCAAATCCGGTCCACAGGGAACCTGATTTAGAAAAAAATCTACATTACTTTGCTTTGCCAGCTCATAGAGTGAAGTTGAGAGCCCGTCACTGGAGTCAATTGATGATGTGAAATACTTTGAAAGGACAGACCCAAATTTCATCCTAGGCTCTGGCTGCAGTACCGATCTAACGGCCCTTCTTCTAAATTTATCTGTAGCCTTAACTCCATCCATAATAATCTTCAGGCCGGCTGGTGGATAGCCAAACAATCCAGAGACAATTATTAAATCTCCTGAACATGCTCCGTTCCTGCCTGGGACCTCCAAGTTGTTTCCACTAGAAAATCCTATAATACAGCAATCTATAATGAGTTCTTTTGTCTGGTTAGTATCTCCACCTACAATAGTAAAGTCAAATTCTCTGGATGCTATGCTGAAACCATGGATGAGATCCGTTATCGCCTTTTTGGAATAATAGACTGGCAACCCCAGAGAAATCAATGATACATAAGGTTTAGCACCCTTTGCTGAAAGATCACTTATGACCGACACTACGCTCTTTCTGGCGATTTGCCAGGGGGCCATTAGCGCTGGTACATCTGTACTTTCTACTAGCATATCACATTTTAATACAAGGCCTTTTGAGAACGAGGCAGACTGCAGTACATGATTTGGAACGACCGTAACATCATTTTTTCCAAAATCTTTGAAATTATTTTTTTTTAGTCTGGTAATAAACAGCTGGATTATCTCCTTTTCATCTAATTTCATCAAATACCATCTTCGTTTTTGTCAATATATCCTTGAAAAGAGCACCAGCTTTATCTGATGTTGATTCAACTGAAATTCGTATAGCATGCTCTGTATTTGAGGATCTAATAAGCACCCATGAATTTTCGTCGATTACTAATTTGATTCCATCGATCTTTATTGTAGAAGTAGAATTAGGAGTAAAAATGTCGAACAATCTCTCAATTAGAGCTTTATGTAAGCTGGAATCCACTGCAAGCTTTGATCGTATTTGATGATATTTTGAGGATAATTCAGTGCACTCATTTATCGATTCGTTATCAAGTGAGGAAATAAGCACACCAGCCAGCAAACCATCTCTACATTTATTGAATTTTGGCAATATGAAACCTGCGCTACTTCCCTCACCGCCTGCATCTGCTCCCTCTTCAGCCATTTCCATAACTACATTTGCTTCTCCCACCTTTGAGAAATGCACTTGGCCCCCATGTCGGAGAATAAATTCCTTAACAACAGAACTAGTGTCTACACTTAGTACGAATCTCCTCATTCCGAGCTTCATTGCACTTGATATACAAAGGAGAAGAGTTAGGTCTGAAGATAGCTTTTTACCCGTCTTATCCATAACTACTAGCCTATCACCATCCAAATCTAGAGCAAAACCTAAATCAAGAGAACTCGACCGAACTAATGCCTGTAGTTCTTTCAGATCGTCTACAGTCGGATCTGGACTACGTGGATGGATACTTAAAGTATCATTTATGCTGGCTATTTTGTATCCTAAACTTCGAAAGACAATATTTGAGTATATGCAGGCGGCTCCACCTCCAGGATCTATTCCAATCTTTTTGTCGTTTTTTATTTGCATATCAGCTACGAGTTCTAATAATTCGTCTGTATAGGTTGAAATGCTATTCACCGAGCATCCATAACCTGATGAAGATTGTTGAACTGATCGCTCAAGCATCTCAGTCAGTTCTTTTTCATAAAATCCCCTACCATCAATAATGAATTTTAAGCCATTCCAATCTAGAGGATTATGAGAAGCAGTGATCATACAGCCTCCATGGGATTTTCTAGCTTCTCGAAAAACAACTGGTGTCGGAGATATTCCTATATTGAGTATGTCTATACCCTGTTTCATTATTGTTGATTCAAACACTCGAGATATGATGTGGCTAGAAGGTCTAGTATCCCTGCCTAAGACGCATTTTCTACCTTGATCTAAAAGACGTGATCCAAATAATTCTGCATAATTGCAAATCTGATAAAGATTCAAATCACTCCCGTAAATTCCTCTTAAACCAGAGACTGATATTTTCATAGGAACGATAGATATCCTTGCTATATTATATTGATTCGCTATTTATGGCATGGTATACATTAACGATTAAATAGAGATCAAGTAAAATTTTGCTATCTCGCCCTAGTAGCTCAGACTGGTTAGAGCGAAGGTTTCGTAAACCTTAGGTCGTGGGTTCAAATCTCGCCTAGGGCTTGAAATATGAACTAGTGTTTGAGGGGTGGCAGTTTGACTTTCATAAATCAAGATCTGGAAGATAATTTTTAACTTCCCTTCTCAAATAGTCTAAGGATTCGCTGATACGTCTTTTTCGATCGGATAAAGTTTTATCAATAGCCGACGCTTTGCGATTCAATCCATCTATCATTAGCTGTTGATATTTGGGATTGGGTGAGCCTTCAGACATTCGTAGAGAAACGGATACCTTGGGTGTAAAATTTGCTATCAGTTGCATCATATCTTCAATTTTGAGATCAGAATTTAATCTCAGGAGAACTTCCTTGATCTGTTCTTTTTTCAGTCCGGATAAAGGCATATTTCCACTTCTTGCCGCCTTTCCTACCAAAGCTCCAACTATTTTGTGCGCGGAACGGAATGGTATACGATTTTTAACTACTAGCTGCTCTGCAATATCGATTGAAATAGCGTAGCTCTTTAGAGCCATTTGTTCCATCCTTTCTCTATGAACGTATAACGAATCAATGACCACTTTCAATATCTGCAAGGAACTCTGAACCGAATTTGAGGCCTCCCACAATGCTGGTTTGATCTCTTGTAAATCTCTACTGTAACCTGTGGGCAATGACTTGACAATTGAAAATACACAGTTTAGATTCCCTAATAGTGACCCTGACTTTCCACGTATTATTTCTAAGGGATCTGGATTTTTCTTTTGGGGCATGGCGCTAGACGTGGAACTATTCTCATCCGAGATATCAATATATCCGAATTCTGAGGTAGACCATAGGATAAGGTCAGCAGCTATTCTACTCAAGGTAATCATAAGAATTCCCAATGAAGATACGTATTCGCACATAGCATCTCGAGAGCTAGTTGCGTCTATGGAATTAGTCACAAGTCCTCTAAACCCTAGTAAAGTAGCAGTTCGATCCCTATTGATACGTATAGACGAACCACCTATTGCACCCCCTCCTAATGGGCATGTATTAACTCTATCATATACCTCATTCAGCCTGTCGAGATCCCTTGAAAGGGTTTCGACATATGAAAGTAGCAAGTGCGAAAAAGTCCCAATTTGCGCTTGCTGCGAATGAGTATAAAATAGAATAACGGTATTGACATTTTCAGAAGCTCTTCTGAGGAAACTATGAATGAGATCCAACAGATAACTGCTTACGTTATTGAGGTCGTCTCTCATTTTCAGTCTCATATCCAAAACCACTTGATCGTTTCTTGACCTTGCAGTATGCACCTTTCCACCAATTTCAGCATTGGTCTGGTCGATTACAAATGCTTCGATTGACTCATGGACATCTTCAAAAGTACTGAGGTCAATTAGTGCAGGGTTCCCCTCCAGTTTAACCAAAACACGTAAAATTTGTTTAACCTCCGACACCGTTAAAATCCCGATTTCATGAAGCATTATGCAATGTGCCTGAGTTCCTAAAATATCATAGTATATCAATACTTTGTCTGCATTGCCCGAGGATAGGAATCTAAGTGTGTTATCTTCGAGATTTTTTTCTGATCTGGATCTGTACACGAGTATTGCGTCATGTGTACCATACATCATATATAGTGTTTGGTAGACGGTTCGGAGCTACTTACAGTTAGCGCAGAAAAATCCAAATCTAACTAGCAAAGGGCTTATTTTGGTGTGATTCGAATACCATACCTTCTCAGAAATGTAACAAAATGTCTTGCCAGTTTGCTATTGCATTGACAGGTTAATGAATCCAATTCTATCCACTCGAATTTTCTCTTCATATAGTGTGGGATTCGGAATGAAACTATTGTGTAGTTGGTTGTAAGATTTTGAAGACTTGTTCCATATACCAATCTTTCATTCATATGTGAAATAATCCTCCTGTTACCCAAAGTTACGTATTCAATTTGTTGCAGCTTGAGATATTTGGAAGCGTAGTTGTAAAAATCAGAGATAATATTTAACATGATATTGTGTTTTGCATCAACACGAAGTTCGTTATTTCTAGTATTTCTTACTACTCGTGCTGGTACTCCCGCAGCGAATACTCCAGGAGAAAGGCTTTTAGTAACAACAGAACCGGTTCCGATAGTAGCCCCTTTACCTATCGTGATCCCCGGCAGAACAGTAACGTTCCATGGGAGCCAGACTTCGTCTTTGATTGTTATATTTGCAAAGATATACGGATGACCATTTAATGCATTTTGCCATGAACTATGTGTAAAAAGTAAGCAGTAACCCCCAATACCGACATTATTCCCTATTACAACACTCCTAGTTGTATTTATATAGGAGCGGTAAAGCACAACACAATTGCTGCCAATTTTAAACGCGCTATCCTGGCTCTGCATCCCTCCTATGATCACATCCCTATCGATTATCGTACTGTTGCCGATTGAGATGGATCTGAATGCACTTATTACTGCTCGCTCCTTAATAGTGGTATTTCTTCCCAAGCATATCAAGCCATCAGAGAAAAGTTTACAGTTTTCCAAAGATGAACCTGCTCCTATGCGTACATTTCTGGCCTTTATTTGAACTTTATTTAGCTTGGCCCCATCAGAAATTACAACATTTTTTGCATCTATAGTAGAATCAATTAGATAAGCACTAGCTGCTATTGCTATATTTGAAGACATGATGTGTTAAGTATTTTGCTAAATCGATTCCTCTAAAAACTTTAACGTCAGACTGAGAAGTCAAATATTCAAGTATCTGACGATACATTCTGCCACCTTTCATCCTTAGTACATTGTCATGCCAAATTACTGTGATAATGTTGAAATCTGGACTTAAATTTCTTCCCTGTTGTATGGTCTTTATGAAAGTAGGAAGGACATCATCTTCCGAAAGGTGCATATAAGTAAACAAGTAAGCATCCATGATTGTTACAGGGAATTCCAAAACAGCATTGAATTCATAATATCCAAAATCCTCTGATTCGATTAAATGTTTAGATTTTCTTACAGTAGAATCGTACACAAACCCTAGTTCTCGGAGTTTACTTGGCAATTGTGTGTTAAATTTTAGATAATGGACTCTATTCGCTAAGATTTTTACCTTGGAGATTTCTTCTAATTGGGTTTTCTCCTTGAGGAGCCTTTCCTTTACATCAATAGATGACGGGTCAGAATGAAGCCCTATTTCCCATCCACCAGCTATAAGAGATCTTATATCATGCTCGTAATCTACAACTGTACCATTTTCATAAACTGTTCTGAAAAAAAATGTCGATCTTAATCCATACTTTTCTTCGATCTCCATATATTGCGGAATGTTATAGTATGGATTGATTATCGTTGCATTTCTGATAGTTTCGCTATCAAATCTACTTTCTCTTGCTTTTATATGTTCTAATGTAGGGCCTTGTATTCTCCAGTCTACGTCGTGACTAAGAAAAATGCATTGCAACACAATTTACAGATTGTTAGAAGTTAATTTGTATATCTACTAGTCGTTCAATGCGAATAAATAAAATGATGATGGGAGCTGTAGCCTCCGTTCTAATTCAGTGGTCATCATGCAATAGTTATATAGGGAATAAGTAGATCTTTTCCTTTATAATGAGCCAAGACCTCCAGCAAACGCGTAGGTTGATATTTGATGAATTAACCAAAATCGTTGATCCAGAGATTGGTATTTCTATAATGGAATTGGAATTAATTGATAAAGTTATAATAGAAAATGGCAAAGTCGATATTGATCTTCATTTAACCAGTCCTTTCTGTCCTGCGGTATTTGGATTCAAAATCGCACAGGATGTCAGAGACAATGTCTGTCGTCTTAATGGAATTGACAACGTGAAAGTGACAGTTAGTAATCATTTTATGGCTGAAGCAATAAACAAACAGGTTAACGAAAGCAAACCTCCAGAAAAATCTAAAAACCAAGCCATTAATGATTAATTTGCATATTTCACGTCTAGGAATGGCATACGAGTGTTCATAACTTAGCCATCGATTGTGCTGTAATCATCCCTATGAATAACTTCTAACTTTGCTTTCCTCACACCTTCTTTAGAAAATTTCATGAGATGACCTCTCAAGAGCTGTATTCCTAAAGCGAGATCTACGCCCTTGGGACAGAACTTACTACATAAACCATCAAAGTGACAACTCCATATTCCATAGTTGTCCTCTATGAGATTCAAACGCCTCTTACCAGCATCCTCTCTTGAATCATTTAAGTAGCGAGATTCATGTGCTAGTACTTGAGGACCAGTAAATTTCGAGTTACTTGCTACCGACGAACATGTAGAATAACACAAACGACATTTATTACAATACGAAATTTGCAGATATTTACCGGCATCTTCGGGAGTTTGTAGAGACCACTGAAGATCCGTCTTGTTGTCAATATCTGCAGATTAATTTTGTTTATAGGTGTTCTAGATTTTCATGATGCTTATTGTGTGAAATCAGTTACAAGCTCGTGTATTATAGGAAAATTATTCGAAGGTTCGCATGCTATCAGAGAAGTGTCGAGCTCCGGGACTTCAGTATAGCATGCTAGCCTATGGGTACTATTAGTATTCATGCCATAGGATCCCGCATGAAGTCGTTCTGTGCGAGTATATTCTGCCTCTATTTGAGTCCAGATAACCATATGCATAAAGTAAACCATCGAGTACGGTTGTCCAACGTTGAATAGGAAATTCGAACTCATCTTAATTTGATATTCCTTTCGTGTTCGCAATTGTTCAATAGATCCTTAGAGTGAGTGTTTTAGCAATTATAATAAAATCCCCTCAAATAGGAATTCCAATACTCATCTAATGGTACTAATGCTAGCTATGGACGCTACAACTTCAAGGTGCTGGCGATCATAATGGTTCGAGTGCCAAATGCTATGATAGCTATAGACGCAATTATTGTTCCATAGCTAACACACTTTTCCCATGTCCTGTTTTGGCGCAATTCTAGCAATATTATTCTTAAACCATTGAAACCATGAATTGCGATAAGCACGAGTATAATTTCAAGGAGAAGGGCATAAAATATATTGTGATAATTTCCGATTACATTATTGTAGGTCAAACTAGCAGAAAACGGCATAATTAGACGCATAATTATATGTATGGCCACAACAAAAAGTGCGCACACTCCGGTGATATAATGGATTTTCATAATTTGGCTTTCACGTAATATCAATCAAATCAATTCTCCTTTCTCGACGTTCAGTTCCTGCCTGCCTATCTATCCTTTTCCAAATAAGACTTGAACTCCAAACAACATTGCAAATGCAGCTAATATTAATGCAACCCAAATACCTGATTTCTGTCGATAGTTCAACGAACTAGGTGAATAAGGATAATCAGGTCGGCCAGGTTCTCCAAGTCCTTTCCCAAGATGTGTAAATATAAGTCTAATTCCGTTAGCCGAATGAAATGTGCTTGTGCCAATTACCAGGATCAGAAATAGGTGGCCAATGGGCTCTTGTGTAAATTCTAGCATTGAATTCCAAACATCTGGTCCACCTGTTATTGAACTAGTCTCAATCACATGACCGACAAAATAGATAAGCAGAAATACGCCTGTAATCCTCTGAAGCCAGTAAGAAACTCTTTCCCATCCGTATCCGAACGGATTGAGCCAAGCCTTTAGGCCTTCTCTATTTTCAGTACCCAGAATATGGGTACTGAATTTCAGGTCCTTTTTTGCGTTCTTCATTAGTATTTCCTTTCCACTGGCGCATACCGAGTGAATGCTATAGTATGCCATGCTATTTTCGGCTCTGCGGATGTATAATAGTTAAGTGAGTATTTCAAATACTTCGCGTCGTCTCTGATTGGGGAATCCAAACGAGCATGAGCTCCAGTTGATTCACGTCGATTCAGAGTATTCACCAAGACTACCTCCGCAACATCTAGCATAGCATCGATCTCCATAATGTTAATAAAATTGGTATTATATTCTTAAGCCTCATCATCCACCAGTTTCCAACTTTGCGATCTTAATTCTTTCATCTCCCTAAGACCATCGACCATAGTTGTTTTAGTTCTGGACACATATTCCTTATCATCCATAATATCTGTGAATTTTTTCTAACCTCATATGGGTTTGCTTCTCATCATCTCTCCTTTTTCAGAGTTTAGTGTAGGCCTCTACTTTTAATTGGCAGACTCAGTAACATTATAACATTCTTTGGTTTGCACCATGTAAAGTATTAATAAATACTTCCGGTATAAGGTATTGATTTAATCAGAAAATGCCTATTGAGTACAACGGAAAAATTTATTTTTCACCTAATTCTTCCGATGATGCCTTAGTTGAAAGATCTAAGAAAAGATTGGTCGATGAGGGAATAAATCCTAAAGATATAGAAATTAACTATAACATACAAGAGCTCGAAGTTGGTGATCTGTTTATAAACTACGACCCTCCCGAGTTAGTCGTTCGTAAGGTATATGAGAAGAAATCTAATGGCATAATTAAGATGAAAAGTTGTGCTCTGATAAGAATTTAGTATTTTGATAGCTTTTCTTGCAGAAACTCAGGTAGTTTATCAATTTCTTGAGTAGATTCCAGACCATCATGCATTGACTTTATTGTCACACGCCCAATCCTAGATTCTCTCTCTCCCACTATAACTGTGATAGCTGCTCCTCTAGCCGCAGCATCTTCAATTTGTTTCCTCAGTGGTCTACCAGAGAAGTCATAATCTGTAGCGTAGCCCCTTTCTCTTAAATCTGATACTATGTCCAATGCCCTAGCCTTGGTGTCATTTGAGGTGAATGCTACATAAATCATTTTATGTTGTTCTATATTTCGACTTTTCTTGAGTGCAACAAGTATTCTTTCAACTCCACCGGCGGCTCCGGAAGCACCTATGTCTTTTCTACCAAAAGCTTCTGTAAGCGTATCATATCTTCCACCACCTACGAGTGCACCTATCTTGACTGATGGGTCGCTCGCTTCAAATACAAATCCAGAGTAATAATCCAATCCGCGTACTATTCCGAGATTTATTTCTACATTCCTAACATTGCGTGATTTCAAAGAGTCGTTTAATTCAAATAAACGATTCCAATTCTTCAGCCGACTGGCCTGGGCTTTGGAATAAACCGAATCAATACTTCCGTGTACGCTTGATAGACTTATTAGGTTATTTAGAACTGAAAGGCTTAGCTTTCCATTGAATTCATTATATACAGCCTCGCTGCCCTTCTTAGGTACCTTGTCCATAGCTCTAAAAATTTCGTTAATAATTTGTTCGTCAAACACCTGGAGATAATCCTTTATGTATTCTTCTAATAGTTTGCGATCATTTAATTCGATTATAACATTCGTTAATCCTAGCTTTTTTAGCAGAACTGAAACAAACTGAATAATCTCAGCATCAGATTCAGTGTTGAATGTATCATATATTTCAACATCCCATTGATGAAAATACCTATATCTGCCAGCCTGTGGCTCATCATACCTCCAGACTCCATCAAATGCCGAAACTTTTATGGGCATCTTAAGATCCCTTCTAGATGTGGCGTATCTGGTTAGCCCGACTGTCAGATCGAATCTCAACGCTACATCTCGATTGCCCTTATCCTTAAAGGCATAGATCTCGTTCGAAATTGAAGGGCCAGCCTTTACTTCTAGTGTGGACAGCAATTCAAGGGTAGAAGGTGCGATTAATTTAAAATTAAATGCCCTAGAAGTATCTAAAAAGGCATCCCTCATTTCTTGGATGTTTATAGCTTCTTCATAATCTATATCACGCATGCCCCTCGGTATTTCGAATTTCACGATCGAATGCGAGCATTGTTCTCATTTAGATTTTGCGATTAGTTATAATATTTAATTATTTACAATCTATACGTTAATGAAAACACTCCAATTTCGATATTTAGATCATATGGCCGACACTATTGTAGAAGCGTACGGTGATAGTCTGAAGGAAGCTTTTGAGAATTCAGCACTAGCACTAGTTAATATCATGTTTGAAGTAGATAAAGTCGTTCCTAACAAGAGTTTAAGAATCAACATTCAAGAAAATGATATCGAAAACCTGCTCTATTCCTGGCTTGAAAAAATTCTATTGCTTATGCTAACCGATGAGTTCATACCCTCAGAATTTGATGCTAGCATAGTTATGGAAAAAAGCAAAATTTTGCTAATCGCGAATGTTAGGGGTGAAAATTTGGATTATCGAAGACATATTTATAAAATCGAGGTTAAGGCAATAACCTACCATGAAATGCGCATCAAACAAGAAAGAAATGACTTCAAGATACGATATCTAGTTGACCTCTAAAACTCGTGTATTTCCACATACTAAGTCCAGTTTAACAAATCTTAAATAGTGAGACAAACCTTTAAGTTTTCAAGTATTATGAGTGAGGATAAGAAAACAGGTGGCTCATCCCAGACAGGTGCGACTCCCTTGTTGGAGCTTTCGGAGAAGAATTTTGATGATGCAGTGAACGCAAATAAACCTATTTTAGTCGATTTCTGGGCTACATGGTGCGGACCTTGCCAATTTATGCTTCCAATATTTGACAAACTTGCAAAAAAATATGGTGAAAAGGTTTCATTTGGCAGACTTAATGTGGACGACAACCAAGGAGTCGCAATGAGATTTGATGTTTACGCCATTCCTACTTTCATCATTTTCATGAATGGCAAGGCTGTCGATCGAGCTGTGGGAGCAGTAGGCGAGAAGGGTTTAGAGGGCCTGTTACAGAAGTATCAATAAAATTTCGTTACCACAAGTAGATCATATATCCACAACTACGATATGGTTTTAAAGATAACCAAAGGCTGGATCGTCCTTTCTTTTTATCAGCAATATTGCTTCAAATACTTCCTTTTCTTCATTAGTCAATCTATAACTAAATCTCTCTATCAGCATCTTAGCATTTCGGCTACCTAGATCAGTATAAAAAAAATCCCCCTCGTTAATTTGTCTTCCTATTGTAGGCTCTCTAATCGAAATGGCTACTTGCATGCCTTTTGTTGCTTCATCTATAGTCTTGCCGCTATCTTGGATTTGGTGTACAGTTCCTACCTTCTTGCCGGAATCATTTATGACTCTAATCTTCTGCCTTAGTTTTCCAATCAGGATTTCTGCACCAAAAACTGCAGGGTTATTTCTCCTGAATATAAATCCCTTCATAAATTGGAATTTGCATATTGGCGGAATTTCATTGAAGAGAATAGATTCCTCATGTTCTTTTTGATATTTTGCCCAGTCCACATAACTACGAACAAGATTATATATAATTTGTTCATTGAATATTTTTATATCCCTTTCTTGTGCTTCTTTGAGTGCGTCTTCAAGAATTCGTACGTTGAATCCCAATACTACACCTAAATAGCGATCCTTCTCTTTTACTGCAGATGCTGCGATAACATCTCTTCTAGTAATGTAACCGATATCAGCAGACTGTATGGCTACGCTTTCCTTATTTAGCATATCTGTGATAGCTTCTATCGAACCTATGGTATCACACTTTAGAATTATACCATTAGATTCTGTACTTATAAACGCAGCATTTACCTCAGAATGCAATAGTGACTTAAGACGAACCTCATCCCCTTTTTTTTCTAGAACATAAATTGGGCTACCTGCAAGAACTCCCTCCAAATCCGGGGAGGTTATTTTTAGGCCAGCAGCTGCTGCTACCTCTGCTACAGGCATAAATTTATCGCGAGGATCACGCATCTCGTCCAAAGGTCTAGGTACCAATAGGGCTTTTGCTTTCGTGACAATCGACGCATCCCGTTTGGCAACAATAATAGTGGCCCCTTGCTTTAATATCCCATCTAATAGTATTATATTCGCAGAAGGACCAAGGCCTATCTCTTCATTGACCTCCAATACTATTCCTCTAGCAGAGCCCTCATGCCTTTCCAACTTTTGGCCAAGATATTGTTGGGTGAGACCGACTAGTACTACCAATAATTCAGGGATTCCACCACCAGTAACTGCACTTACAGGTACGATGGCAACTTCCCTAGTAAAGTCCTTGATACGCCAATATGCTTCTGAGGTGTAACCGAGCCTTGAAAGTGATCCTACCACACCATAGATTTTTTCATCAAGTATACTTTGAGTTATTTGGTCTTGTTTCCGGATTTCGTTACTTAGAGAGTGATCACCAGTCTTCCTCCAACCACTGATAAGATCTAGCTTGTTTAGGGCTATCACAAAAGGAACCTTTCGTTTCCTTAGGATTTCCAAACTCTCAATAGTTTGAGCTTCCAACCCTTTGTTAGCATCTACTACGACGATAGCAATATCTGCTGCTGAGCCGCCTCTGATACGCAAATTTGCGAATACCTCGTGTCCAGGGGTGTCAATAACGAGCAATCCTGGGACCTGCGCCTGAGATTTTGCTAGATTCAAGTAAAGATTACCGCTAATCTGTTTGATTATATCTATCGGAAAGAAGCTTGCACCAATGTGTTGAGTTATTCCGCCGACTTCACGGGCCTGTACTGCAGTCCCCCTTATTTTATCTAATAAAGATGTTTTGCCAGAATCTACATGTCCTAATACGACTACTACCGGTTGTCTGAGTTGCACTTAACTCCTTCCAAATATAATCTTGGACTCTTTTAAGAAACTTTCATGTGAATCGGAAGCGTGGATGATGTTATCAGTAACACCCAACCCATAATCTCCTCTAATGGTACCGGGAAGTGCTTCAAAAGACTTTGTTTGACCAATCATTTTTCGGACTACATTTATTGCATCATTTCCCTCCAGAATACACGCTACAGTTTTATCAGACGAAATGAAGGAAACCAGCTCGTGAAAGAAAGTTTTCTCTCTATGCACATCGTAAAACTCTTTGGCCTTCTCCTCGGAAAATAACTGCAATCTTAATTCGAGTAATTGAAATCCCTTTTCTTCAAACCTAGTTACGATTTTCCCGACTAGATTTCGTCTAATGCCATCTGGCTTAATGACAACAAGTGTTTTTTGTATCACCATTTTCTACTTTCTTACCTTAATTCCTCCTTTCACGTATTTACGCGTCCATTTCAACTTTCTAGCATCGCGGCCCAACTTTCTCGAATTTTTCTTGCACTTTGAAGAGCAGGTCCACTGAATCACGCCATCATTTTTTGCTAACATCAATCCGTGCCCAGTAATTATACTCTTGCCACAAAAGAAGCAGTTACGAAGTGAAATAGCTGTCTTACTCATATTGCAGCCCTACCATAATCTCCTAGTTACTTTATCTTACGAGCTTCTCGCTCAGTTTCTCTAAGCATAAGGATATCATTCATTCTTACTGATCCCTTGACATTTCTTGTCAGAATCCGACCTCTATCTTTTCCTTCTAAAACCTTCACTCTTACTTGTATTACCTCACCAGCAATTCCAGTTCGTCCTACAATCTGAATTACCTCTGCAGGAATTACTTTTTCTTCTGTTGCTCTACTCATCTAGATTCCCTATTCCTTATTCCTTTTTGCTTTTCATCGATGAGATGGAATTAATGACTTCGTCTAGTATATGCTGTGCTTCCCCAGCTTCCGTAATAGTTGCCGCTGCTGAACCAACGTCTATTCCAAGAGATGCACCAAGTTGCTGCTTACTTGGTACAAATATGTATTCCGCATGTCTATCCTCGCAGAGAATCGGCAAGTGTGCAACTACTTCTGGTGGCTCAACATCCTCAGCTATAACAACTAGTTTGCTATTTCCTCTTTCTATCGCCTTGGTCGTCTCATTAGTTCCCTTTCTCACCTTGCCGCTCTGTTTTGCTAAACGAACTGCTTCATAGATAGCATTAACCAGATCTTTTGGAGTTTCGAATTTCACATAATATGGCTTACTCATAATTTATACAATCACCCTTAGGGATCATTTCTAATTTCTTGTATGAGAATGATATGATATAATAATGTTGTCCATGCCTAGCTAATCTGCACTGGTCTCTCGTAAGACATTCTCTATTATGAAGCTGTATTCATGCACCATAGACGATAATCGTGATTCGTCCATAGACTCAGCATATAACCTCAATAAAGGCTCTGTACCACTAGGCCTCACTAAAAGCCAAGAATCGTTATCTGGCCAGATTTTTGCCCCGTCAATCGTTTCACTCTTAATGGGGTTCTTATAGGAAAGACACGACTCAACTGCCCTATTAGCAATGGTGTTTGTACCGCATTCGAATTTTGTTTTGTATTGATAAGTCTTAGGCAGCTTGTTCAGCATTTGGGATAACGATTCATTAGTTTCTGATGATGCAAGCATTTCTAATAGCAGTGCAGTCGTCATAGCACCGTCCCTTACTACATTTATTTTGCCATACATAAATCCCCCATTTTCCTCCATTCCTAAGATCGATCCATGAGCCAACATTTGCCTAGATACCTCAACGCTTCCAACTTTTGTAAATGTAACCTTAGACTTTTCTTCATCTGCTACTTTGGAAAGTAGCATAGTAGTATTTATTGGACACACTATCTCAGCACCGTTATGTCTGGATCTTAGTAGATATCTTACTAGGAGCGTTCCAACCTTGTCTCCTGTATGTGCAATCCCCATCTCATCACAAAAAATACTTCTGTCTCCATCGCCATCATAGGCTACTCCTAAATCAGCATCAAGATCTTTTACGATTTGTGATAGCTGACTTAGGTTGTTTGTAGTAGGTTCCGAACCACGCCCAGGAAAGGTACCATCCATCTCGCCATTGATTGTTATCACTTGACAACCTAGCCTTTGCAGCAGAAAAGGAGCAACCGTTCCCTGAACGCCATTTCCCAAATCCATGATTACTTTAAACTTTCTTCTGCGTATATTGTCAGCATTAATTAATGAAAGGACAGTTTCAATATATGGATTGACAATATTGTTTTCCTGAGACAGAACTCCACAACCATCCATTCTATCGTAATTTTTTTTCGAGAAAATTTCTTCTACCTTTAATTCATCATCCCTAGAGAGCTCAACACCATCTGAAGCTATTGGCTTTATGCCATTATATTCTGGAGGATTGTGCGAAGCAGTGATCATCAGACCACCAGCATATTCATATTTTTTTGTTGCAAATTGTAAACATGGGGTAGGAATAATCCCAGCATCCCAAACATCAAGACCAGCCGAATTTATCACAGAACTAACCAGTCTTGATATAATGGGGCTTGACAATCTTACATCTCGACCCAGCAAGATTCTTCCACTTTTAAAAAAAGTTGCTAGAGAATAAGATAAGTTTATAATAAGATTGAATTCGAAGTCTTTTCCAAAAATACCCCTAACTCCGTTAGTGCCAAAAATCCTTTTTTCAGATTCCATCTATATCAATTTTGGTTATAATTTGACGGAGACAATTTATTAGTATCTAATTATCTGGAATAATGCAAGAGTCCAGCTTGGACATTCTATCATAGTTGCTTCTGAATTTCCACATATATTTTGTGATTGGAAATAATAATGTTGGTTGCTTACTCTTATAAATAAACAAATTTAACTTACTAGTGACAGTAAATGGATAGTGCGGGGGTCGCCAAGCCCGGCCAACGGCGCAGGTCTCGTTTTTATTCTATTACGGCAATAAAAAAAGAGGGCGAAGCTTAGAACGAGCCAGGCTCCTATAACCCTGTTCCTCAGGGATTCGTGGGTTCGAATCCCACCTCCCGCATATGGTTTTGTCGTTGTCATCACCTAATTCTTTTCGAATATCAATAACAATGCCATAGCAACTTACGTGAGTTTAGTGCAAAGTTTTTTTTCTTTATGATCTTGGAAATGAGTTCCACAAAAGTCAGAACCACAATCATAACAGTGCCAAGCAGATATTGTATAGCAGGTTGTGCATTTACGAAAAGGCATATTATAATCAAAATTCTTTTTCCCCTTAGATTTTGGCTGCCGCTGCTGTTTCATAAGATCTGCGCACTAATAATAATTTCCGTAAAACTTCTTACCATATTCATTTGTCATATTGTTTTGCCTTCACCTTATTAAGTCTAGGGAGTACACGTATAATTTCAACTATAAGGTGACCACCTTATTTTGAATTTAAATGTTTGTCTGTTGTATTTTTGTGGAAGATTTAATTCTGGTATTATAGATTTTGACTTGGTATGGGTAATGATCAAGCACTAATCGAGCTTACTGTAATAGGAAAGGATCGAAAGGGTGTAGTAGCTGACATAACCAATTTCATATTCACGAAAGGGGGAAACATCGAAAAAGTTAACCAGAAAGTAACTCGCGGGCTTTTTGGAATGCAATTGGAAGCATCATTTCAGAAAATTGATAGGATCAGCCTTGATTCTGGGTTAGTGGCATTGTCAAAGAAATTAGATATGGAAATTAGAGTCCATTATGAAGAACCACACAGAATCAAAAATATTGGGATTTTAGTGACGAAGGAATCTCATTGTCTTGAGAAGATATTATTTTCTAAGAAAAGGAACGAAGTAAGAGCAAATGTTCCTGTGATAATCGGCAACGACTTGTCATTGTCCCAAATTGCAACTGAGTACGGGATTCCATTTCACTCGGTATCATATTCTGACGGGATAGACATTGCTGAGCAGAACATTCTGAATTTAATTGAACAGTACAATATAGACCTCATCGTTTTGGCTAGATATATGCGAATTCTGACTCCAAACTTCGTTTGGCGGTTTCCAAATCGGATCATAAATATACATCCGTCTTTGTTACCTGCATTTCCAGGGGCTTTAGCGTATGCTCAAGCATACGAAAGAGGTGCAAAAATAATTGGATGCACAGCACATTTTGTGACTGATGATTTGGATCAAGGTCCAATAATATGTCAAGATGCATTCAAGGTTCTTGAAAATGACACGCTAGATTCCATAAAGGAGAAGGGGAGAAATTTAGAAGCAACTACGCTTTTGAATGCAATTCAGTTATATTTAGAAGGCAGACTAGAGGTATATTGGGGGAAAGTATTTTCAAAGTCTAGTTTCTAAATTAGAAATCTCATGGCTCATAATTGATTTATAATATAGTCTATGACTATTTGCTATTATAAGAGCTCTGATAAACAAACCCGATTTTAAAGTTGATAAGCATGTACTATCTAGTTTTTGTAATTGTCTTTACATATCAACGAAATCTCTGATCAGGAATTTCGTATTGCAGCGAATCGAATTCAGACAGCAATACTTCCCATAGGATCGCTTGAACAACATGGTGAGCATTTACCAGTCTCAACCGATTCACTAATTATTGATCATATTTCTACTAAAGTAGCGTCTGAAATTCAGGCGTTTAAACTACCAGTGTTATCATACGGTATATCTTATGAACATACGCCAATGTTTAATCTATCCCTACAAAGCTCAACTTTGTTAGCAGCCTTAACTGACATCTGTTGTTCTTTATTAGAACAAAAAATGAAAACTATTATCATCCTTAACGGCCATCATGGAAATGCCGGTATATTGCCATACGTTTCACAAGCTGTAGGCGAAAAAGTATCACGAGACCCTAATATTTACATACTTAACTACTGGCAATTAATGTCAGATCAATTTGATCATGCAGGTAAAGTCGAGACATCATTGTTATTAGCCATTGCTCCAGACATGGTTCAAATGGAAAAGGCAAAGGCAAACTCCAATAATTTACAAAAATCTAGAATAACCTACGCTGCTTTTGGCAATTCTCCAGGTAGCTTTCCACGGTTGACAGGCAATGGGGTTTGGGGCGATCCATCAAAAGCGAATGCTGAGAAGGGATTTGAATTGTTAGTAGAAATAATCAGAAATATTAAATCCGTGTTATTCGAACTCATATAGAGAAAAATTCGCAATAATTTGATTGCGCAAGTCTGTCTTCTAAGTGAGCATATAAATTAAGTATAAACACTAACAAGCTGCTACAATAGTCTAGGTGTTAGGACAATGATATTTTAATATATCACCGTGTCACGCCTATTCTACAGGTAGAAATTAGTAATGTCAGTTGATATGGCCGTAAAGGTCTTGGACGAGAGCTTAGGCAAAGTTGTGCTTATAAAGCTAAAAGGAGGTAAGGTGATCAGGGGCAGTTTACACGGGTTTGATCAACACATGAATTTATTGCTCGAAAATTCTGTTGAGTTACTTCAGGATGGCAAATCTAATGATCTAGGAACCATCGTTGTGAGGGGCGATAATGTAGTCATCATTTCTCCCCCTCCTCAGTAGTAGTTGAAAAAAAGCGAGGTAGTTTAAATGACTAAAGGCACTACATCGATGGGTAAGTTTACGAGAAAAAAGGTTCACATTCGATGCAGGAGATGTGGACATAACTCGTTTCATAAGAGAGGAAAGAGTTGTTCAAAGTGTGGATATCCTGATCCAAAGATACGAAGCTATGGATGGATCAAAAGAAAAGTAATATGAACTAAAATAATTCGGATCAATGAGCTTATCTTTTTTAGTATAATTAGTGACTTGGCAAATCAGATTGCTTGAGATTGTCATCGTAACTTTAGCATCGGTTTTGGGAGCATTATCGGTCTCATTACTGCATAACAACCAGAAGATTAAGGATCGTATTTACAGATATAAAGTTAAACCAGTCTATCATTCGATCGAATCTGCGCAACACGAACTAGAGTCATTAAAGCTGGAAAGAGACGCCATGGGTGATAAGATCACAAGAGTATACGAAGCTAAAAATAAAGGGGTAATTGACTCCTATGACCTAGATAGAATTGTACTGAGTTGCAGAAAGCAACTTAGAACACAGAACTTAAGAATCCATGAACTTGAGGAAATTAATAACTATTCTGAGATTCTAAAACTGCGTTCAGAGCTGGTTGGTATGTTAGAAACCAGGATTTCTAATATCGATACTAAATTAAAAGATTTGTCTTCTAAACTAATAATAAATAGTGCTTCTAAACTTGAAACAGATGCCCTATATATCGATATGCATAATGGTAACAAGAAGGAAGAATCCACATTATGGACATCGATGGGAACACACATGAAAGATAAGCACCTAGCTAAGGAATATAGCTATGCTAAAGAACAGGTCCAGAAGATGGAACAAGAGATCGTTAAAGCGTTAACAGAGCTAGAAGAATCACCTGATCCTCAAATTAAGATCAAATTAGAGAATAATCATACTACTGACGAAAAAATAAACCCAAAAAAAATGAGATCTGGAGACGCCTTGTCGTTTTGTAATAGTCAATTTGTGAAGTATGAATAGTTACCTTTGCATCAAAGGAATACATTCAATCCTATAGAACGAGATTAAAAGTAGAGTAGTCACACAAGAGTGCAAATTCGATGTAAAGTCCATAATTAGAGACAAAATCCATGATAAGAGGCTCAAAAATAATATGCCCCTATGAGCAATCATGGTAAATCGAAAATGGTATATAATACCTTTGGTGTAGAAATATTCAATTCTCATTAACTGTGTTTGTAGTAAGCAAGAACTATTGTCACCCAACAGAAAGACGACATGGGTATTCAGTTACTATTGGCCAGTTGGAAGATCTGCGAGGTCTAACGATTATGAAACATAATTTGAAGATGTAAAGATATAACTGCAAGAAAATCTGCTGGATCAAATGCAAATAAATGGCGCTCTTAGTAGCTTTGCACCAAGATCAAGTCTTTCAAATTGAATTAGAAATTGCAAAGTTGAAAGGAAAACTTAAAAGTTTCATTGACTTTAACTTGTAATTTATGACTATGATTAACACTTCATCTGGAGTAGTAAAGGACATTGTAAATAAGTACATTGGGGAAAACATGACGATCGGATTGGGGAGTGGGGGTGCAGTAACGGAGATTGTTAAAGAAATAGGAATGATTTCAATAAAGGAATCTTTGTCATTCATACCAACCTCATTGCAAATCGGGATAGTTGTAGAGGAACTAAATTTGAGAATTAGTAATGAAACTAATATCAGTGAAATTAATATTGTATTTGATGGTGCTGACCAAATAGATTCCGATCTCAACATGATAAAGGGAGGTGGTGGGGCTTTATTGAAGGAAAAGATTATCACATCAGCTTCTCCAAAGCTGGTTATCCTAGCAGACTCTTCAAAGTATGTCAAATCTTTCACACGCCCTGTTCCCATAGAAGTCCATAAGTTTGCTAGAACTATAGTCCAAGAGAAGCTGAAACAAATGGGCGGTCGACCTCACTTAAGAACTATTGAGAAGGGTTACCCATTCATTACAGAAAGTGCAAATCTGATTTATGACACTATTTTCGAGCCTTATGAAAGCCAAAGCAAGAAGGAGAATGAAATTAAGAATATCCCTGGCGTCGTAGAAGTTGGACTTTTCACTCGTCGAGCCGATGCATATTATAAATCGAATACGGATGGCTCTTTTGAAATTATTCACGGCTATTAATAGGTCTGCGTATAAACTTTCCGTGGCCCAAGGTTGCCTTGTCTACTTCACCATCTTCCATAATGATGTTACCTCTGACCATAGTCAAATCTGGCCAACCCTCCAATTCCCAACCATCATATATGCTATAGTCGGAATAAGACATTAGCAAATCGGGGGAGACTTTTTTCTTCAGAGATAGATCAACGATTACAAGATCAGCATCAGACCCTGGTCTGATAGTGCCCTTTCTCGGATACAGGCCAAAGATCCTTGAAGTGTTATAGCTCGTTACCTCGACTACTCTTTTCAAGTTGATTCTACCTTTGTTTACCCCATAACTGAGGAGTACCGGAATCATAGTAGCGAGTCCTGGGAATCCTGCCAAAGCAGACCAAATATCTCCTTCTCCAACTTTTGTTGATAATCTATTAGCAACGTGATCTGTACCAATAGTATCAATATGACCCTGACATAATGCAGACCACAAATGATCGAGGTCGTTTTTTGATCTGAGAGGAGGAACTACTTTTCCAAGTATATTGTCAAAGTCAGTAGTATGCGTAAGATAATGCGGACATGTTTCGATGTATAGATTGCCATTTGTATTGCCTAGCTGCCGCTGCTCCAAGATCGTATCTAGTGCCCGTGCCGAACCTATATGCACAAAGTATAAGTCTGAATGAAATTGTCTTGCAAATGATGTAGCCCTAGTTACACTAGTTGATTCTGATATAGGGGGTCGAGAGCTTGACCATATTTCTAGGTCTGTAGAATTCTCTTGCTTTTTCTCCTTTTCCCTGTTCATGTATTTGGCACAAATTAGTGGATCTTCTGCATGGATCATTGTCAGGGAATCAAGTGTCTTTGCTGACCTTATTGTAGATGACAGCAAATCATCATTCATATTTACTTCTCCTTCATGAAGCTCATATGATTCAGGATCAAGATCCATAAGAATGTGATTTAGCTCTCCAGATAGATTCATATAAATTTTGAAGGAATTGATACCTATTTTCGTCACAAGATAGGGAATTTCTTGGATCTGGGAAGGATGTAGGATTGAAGCATGAATTGAATAATCAACGTGATGATTATTTTTGCTTGCTTCAAGTTGTTTTTCGATGTGTCTGTAACTTCCACACATCCTTAACATTCGCATAATAGTGGTTACTCCTCCTATCGCCGCTGAAGCTGACTCTGTTTTTGCAGATTCCTCTATTGGTCGGTATACTCCGTAATGAACATGTGGGTCTATGACACCGGGTAGTACGTACTTATCATCAGCGTTAATTGTGTGAGAGGCCTGGATGTTTTCAGTTGAACGCTGAAGAGATTTTATTCTCCCATTCTCTATTAATATATCCGTCTTAACGATCCCTATTTCTGGTACGACTACCCCTTTGGCATTCGTGATTAGGATGTCACAACTATTTTCCATAGATTAGATGCCAGTCGTTATGATAAGATTAGTATTTAATAACTTGTGTAGTCACAAATACATCATCAGTATAAATACTCAAGAATTCGATTTTACGAGCCCTCGATGAACCGGATTCGTAATTTACTGCTATTAATAATATCTGCAGAAAATTTACCTTTTTTAATTGCATACCACATCATTTATTTCATATTACCCACTTCTACAAAATACTATTGTGAATATCGTAGATTATGGCATTTTAACACGAAATCCAGATATAAGTGAATAATACTAGCCATACCGATGGCTAAAGACACATCTTCCGCCGCATCAAACATGATCCCGTTTCCAACATTAACGATTATATATATTCCAAACAAAGCCGATAGTCTAATCGGCGAGATTGGCGAAAAGTATTGTAATATGACAACCGAAGAATGTAACGGATATTTTCATGGGGGTGTTCAGAGGGAATATAAGAAAGTAACTATATGGAGCCAAGGAATAGATAGCTTATGGTTTAATGCTGTCATTGCTAAGATAAAAGAGCTATCCGACGTAGACTTCGTGCCTATCGTGTCTGGAGGCATAATGTATTCAGTTTAACTATTCTTGCACATAACATCCTTTTGTATTGATTCAAAGACGAGTAAGAATAGAATTGATTTATCAAATATCTCAAAGACCATACACTGAGGTTATTTTCCATGTCAACTAGCTTTAACTGAGAGGAGGTGATTCCGAATAATTCATGGTATTGTCTTACAGGTTCTTTCCAATTCTCAATATTAATAGCCCGGCCCAGATTCGAACTGGGGTCAAAGGCTCCAAAGGCCTCTATGCTTGGCCACTACACTTGGCGATGTCTAAAGACACCACTACCGGGCTTCCGGGCGTAATTTGTTATAATCTGCTACTTTATAATGTTACGCACAAGTGCTTACGAAGGATAGCAACTTCTGTAAGGGATCTTCCATATCTCCAAGTATTCGCGCCGCTATTTTTTTCTGCCTCATAGCATATACTTCGCTTCCAAGAATCATTCTTACTAGCGCCAACAATTCGCGGCCATTTGATGATCTCCTCGCTAACCCAGACCGGACGAGATATTTCTCTACATAGAAACGAAATGGTGAAATAGAAATAGTAGGCTTACCGAGAAGTGCAGCTTCTGTGGTCATAGTTCCGCCTGCCCCAATGAATATATCAGTTGATGATATCAAAGATACGCCATCAACTACATTTTTAAGTACCTTTGCTTGACCTCGATATCTCTGTTCAACTTGACGAAATTGATCATTGTACCTGCAGAGTATGATTATGTTCACTGACTGAAAGAGATTGTTTATGAGATCATCAATCATCAACACGCTGCTATTCAAATTTTTATCAGCTATATAAGATGCCTTTAGCTCTTCCAACCTTATTAGGATATTTTTTCTGCCCTTCTCCAAAATGGAGCCTGAGAGCTGCTTTGAAGGTTTTGAATATCGATCTCTCCTGAGCCATGCTACGGGATCTAATCCTTTATACCTAGCAATTAGATCCATAGAAATTCCAGAGCATTTCCAAGCTGAGATCGGTATAACCCACGGACAAAAGAGCCGAGCTAAAAGTGGGATCGTAAGTTTTGTTACGGCAGTTGCGTGTGGCGAGTCGTTATAACCAATGTGTTTGATACCAAGACCGAAGGCTACTCTACTACATTCAGGAGAAGAAAACGAGACAGCTACTGATGGTTCGAATTTTTTTATCTCATAAGCTAATTTAAATGTCCTGTTAGTACTTGCCCGAAGCTTTTCATATCGTTCAGCTCCACCGTGCTTGCCTATTATTTCTAATTCTAGATTCTTTATCCGAGCTAATTCGACTGCTTCCCTATATTGTCGGGAAGTACATAATATCTCATGTCCTTGCTCTTTTAATAAGTCGATAGCTGGCTTAAAAAACATCACCTGCTTAGGCGTTAGAATATCAAACCAAATTCTCAATGACAGGACAATTACGAGTTACAATCGCATAAAGCCTTTACCTAATTTCTTTTATATACATAAGAATGCATGAATAGATAAATGCATGTGGAAGTGGTGGGGAGAATTAATTGAATTTTCAGCAATCATCTTCGTTGTCTGTGACCGTATATGGTCTGAGTACGGAGGGATACAGAATAGCATCCTCCATCGCAATTAAAGGGTTAAAAGTCTCATTGATTGATGAATCGTCTAGAGTTGCTATATCGCTAAAGCCGGATATCGCGCGTAACTATCCAAATGTGAACTCTTTAATAGATGACGAATCCTTGTTGGGTCTTGAACCCGTTGATATTGCAATTAGTAATGCAACTCATATCTTTTTTGCCCCTAAAATTCGTAAAGTTGGTCAGGACGTAAAAGGTGACGTGATGTCCAAATTTAGAGATGCAATAAAATCATTAAGAAAGGGATCATCATTTGTCTACACTCTTCCTACAGGTATGGGCGGAAATGATGAAAACATAGCCCTAATAGAACATCTCACGGGAATGAGTGTAGGTACCGATATTAATTATTACTATATGCCAATTTTTGGTAATGGCATTTCTTCACATGATCTTTTGATCGGTTCAGTACAATCTAAACAAGATGCCCAGTTGGAGCGAATATTGCTAGATTCAGATAGTAATACGAGAGTGAATTTTGTTGATATAATTTCTGCAGAACTTGCGCATTCGATTAGAACTCTAGGTCATTATGCTGGGCTCGCAAGTGTATTGGAAGTATGTAAACTTGTGAATGATGAACGGGTAAGCAACGAGTTAATGTCCAATCCATTTAGAGATGTTTACATAGACGAAGTAGCAGACGGTTTGTACGATTTACGTGCAATAGCAGCATCATTAGGTGGTGCAGGTCCCTTAATGTATCTAGTCAACGGTACGATTAAGGGTACCGAAGGTTATGTAAAGCATCTAATCGATGAAATAAGAGATATTCTTAAAAAACGTGACCTTAAAGCAAGCAGGACAAAAGTCGTGATAAAGTGGAGACTTGATTTGAATGAAATGAGGGGCGACAAGTTAGACTTGCTGTTGTCACTAGAATCCAAATTAAAGGATTACATTGGAGATGTGGAATTACATAATGGACCTTCTGTGGATCTGTACCCTAATGACAAGACGATCATAATTATACCATGCACCAAGGAAGACTATGCAAAAATAGAAGCAGAAGGTGTTGTAAATAGCGAATGCATAATAATGAAGGCAAATCCTGTATGTGAGATTGTCGGCTAATATCATGATTTGATTTTTTTATCTGTGCGGGATAGGTAATTACCAGTCTTCAGACGCAGTTCGAACTTTGGGAAGATGTTTCAATCATGATATAGAGTTTTGACAATCATTTCATTCAACTTACTAAGCCAATATGTCACAGAATCGTCTACTATTTTATGTTGGTTCCTTATAGTTTCTGTCCTATGCGAAATATGAAGTTATTTTAACGTTTCCGCCTGAGAATTATTCCATCTCTCTCTTTTGACTTCGTATTCTTTCCTAGAGTATGCCACCCTCGCAGGATGACCTATTACTACCGTATCTGCCGGGACATCTTTGGTTACGACGGCGGCCATAGCAACTACGCTGTTTTTACCCACTCTGACTCCGGGTTTTATTACAGCTCTACCACCAATTATCGCGCCATCTTCGACGGTTACTCCGGCCATATATGGACTCATTGGATAAGGGTCATTAGTGAACGTTGCTCCTGGCCCTATGAACACATTTTTACCGATTGACGTCAACGGAGGGATATATACCGAGCCTTCTATTCTGGTGTTTTCACCAATCTTAACCGAATAGTCAATATGAGTAAGAGATCCTATCATAACATTGTCACTTATCTCCGCGTCTTTACCGACGTAGGCAAAATGCCAAATCTTGACATTATTGCCAATCTTTGCACTCTTTGATACATAATTTATTATCTTATCATCATCAACTTCTTGAATTCTGCTATTGCCATGTGTTTCTTTTTTCATATGCTAGCCATCCCCCAACTTAATATAATATAATTCTTCATCATATACCATAAATCATCCATCCATCAGTTTTCATTTAATACTTATCAATCTGGGAGCCAAAGTTTAGAGATGCCATGGCATTGCATTGTGTAGGACATTAGAAGGTATTTCGCCTCGCCATCTTTGTAAAAATTCCAAGTCCTTTTGTTTATCACGTAATTCATCTGGCAACATAACTGGGATTTGCTCAATTATAGGATAAAATCGTGTGCACTTGGCACAATACAATAATCCCATATCAATTATTTTATCTTTTGAATTATCTTCTTCTATTTTGGTACTGGTGAACTCGAGTAGCTCTAACGGATAATGTTTGTCGATCGGACAAGCCAAAATATCCAGCATTGATTTTTTCAATCTGTCTTTTTCAAATCCAAATAGATCGGAGAGCCAGTATTACTTGACAGAAGGGCTGCCTCAGCTACTCGCGTAACATTCACTGCGTCAGTGGCTGAAGCCAGCGGCGCACAATTTTCTCCGCTGATTGCAGATAAGAAGCTCCTCAATTCCAGGGTGAGAGGTTCCTGAATATGTGGCCTCCTAGGTATAAGAGTAGCATCCCCATGATCGATTTTGATCTCTTGAGTAATAAAATCTCCAGTGATTATACCTTCTGTACAAACTGCGCTAAACATTCTTACTTTTTTTGGAGTAATCCAATTTGAAGCGATAATCGCAACCTTCTGATTTGCAAATCCCAACATTATAGTGGCAAAGTCTTCATATGAATGAAACTTTTTTCCGGCTCTGGCAAAAACCATAGTCGGAGTGGAGTTAAATAGAAACATTGCCGTATCTATGTCATGAACTGAAGTGTCATAGATTATACCTACATCCCGAATGTGTGACGGCATTCTATTTTCTCGGTGAAACTCCATCATGATGAGGTCGCCGTACTGCTTTTTATCTATAATTTCCCGAAAATCTTGCACTGCTGGATTAAATCGTTCGATATAACCCGATGTGAGGACAACGCCTCTCTTATGCGCAGCTGTGACCATCTCTTCGCACTCTATTGTTGAAAAGGACAAGGGTTTTTCGACAAAAATATTAATACCGCTTTCTATTACTTTTTTTGCAACAATAGAGTGTGTTTTTGTGGGTGTACACACTATGCAAGCATCCAAGGAACGTTCCTTCTGAAGTAGCTCTTCGATAGATAGATAAGCATTGGTTTTATAAAGATCTGCTATTTTTTTTGTTCTCCCAGAATCTGCGTCACAAATTGCAGAAAGAACACCCATATCATGCAGGACTCTTGCGTGATTTTTACCCCAACCTCCAACTCCTATTACAGCAATATGCAGGTCTCTACTCTTCTTTACCATACTGGAGTTAACCATCTTGAGTATTCCTCAATTTGTCCTGTAACTATTTTTGAATAGGTTTCTCTAATTTGCTTAGTTATCGGCCCTTCTCTACCACTACATATTGAATGATGATCGACACTCACAATGGCGGTAATTTCTGCTGCCGTACCAGTTAAGAAGAGCTCATCTGCAAAATATAATTCCGTCCTCGGTATTGGTCGTTCCACAACTTCATATCCAAGCTTTTTTGCTATAGTAATAGCAGTATCTCGAGTAATACCTTCTAGTGCGGATGTCCCTATGTGGGGAGTGTAAACAACATTATTTCGTATTAGAAAGATGTTTTCTCCTGCAGCCTCACTTACATTACCTTCTCTATCGAGTAGTATCGATTCGTCATAGCCATTATTTTTGCTCTCTTGGGTTGCTAGGATTGAATTAAGATAATTTCCTGCGGCCTTTGACATTGGAGGGGTCGATGTATCGTGAATTCTCCTCCAAGATGAAATGCAAGTGTTAATACCTTCAGATTTGAAGTATTTGGCAAAAGGAAATACGATTATTGTGACATGAGTGGGCGAATTTTTAGTAATGTTGAGGTCAATCCCGTGTAGACCAACAAATGTTAATGGCCTAATATAGCATGATTCCCTAACGTTACTCTTTCTAAGGAGATCCAACGTAGCATCACAAAGCTCGTCGATACTGTATTTCACTAGCAAGGAATAAACACTTGCAGATCTATGTAATCGCTCCATGTGTTCTCTGAGCCTAAAGACATATAGATTATTCTGAGTGGAGTAGCCTCGAATTCCCTCAAATACTGCTGTACCATAATGCAAAGCATGGGTAGTGACCGGGATCTTGGCTTCCTCCCATTTCAGACATTCTCCATCAAACCAAATAAGATCTGCTCCTTTAGTTTTCATTTAGAGCAAATTCGATTTGTGCGCTATAAATATCTTCTAACTAAGAGTATAACCCGTCTCTCGGAAATTTCATACCCATAATCTTAATAGTTTGGTCATGGGAATTTGCAAACTGCTCAACTATCATCCAATTATCCTTAATTATATTGGCAACTTCAGATGGCACCATTCGTTCCCAATTGTTCTCAATTTTGAACCTTTTTGACTTGTTAGTTGATACTTCAAGATAAAGAGACTCCTTGACAGTCGATGCTGAGATGTCAAGTCTCTTGGCTTGTATGGGATGCATTAAATATAATCTCAACATAACTCGCTCAATTGCATCGCCAGTATAGGAAAAGAAGCGGCTTTCTTTGACATTTTCAAGGATCTTCTTTCTTAGAGACCAGGAATATGGCGAGATCAATGGGGGAAAATATTTTAGGAATGGTGATTCGAACGAATAGCTAGGCAATACAACTACATTCGTATCATGAAAAATCGAGTCTATCATGGCTTTCCTAATCCGATATGGAAAGGGAAAACTTCTTGTAGTGATCTCCATACCCCGTTTTAAGAAGATTACAGGTAGAACATATACATTATGATACTTGCTAAGTGATGAAATAATTTGTTCGTGGGCAGTTGTTAGTGGGTTTAAGTGTGCAAGTAGAATAATTGCAGATTCTTTCATCAGATTTAGCAAAAATTAGGGTAATAGAAACAAAAAGTGCCGAAATGACGATTATGAGCTTCTCTTTATTTCAATTTCTATGGTAGAGACGTTTCTAGTTCTGCCATCCTCTGACTGAACCGTCTCGGAGCCAATTCTTACTTCGCCAACTTTGTAACCTGCATTCTCCATTCTCTTCAAGATTATTTGGGAGACGTCCACTGCACGTCCTATGCTTAGGCCACGCGCTTTTATCGTTACACACGGTTGATTGGCCAACTGAATTAAAGTAGACGTAACATATGCCATCAAAGGTTTCTTTCCAATGTATATCGCATCACGTGGGGCATCTCTAAAGAACTGTTGATTTTGTTGTGATTGTGGTTGTTGTGATTGTGGTTGTTGTGATTGTGGTTGTTGTGATTGTGGTT
>Ga0126370_10000035_pt1 | contig 37118 bp, 21 predicted proteins | sample PanSoiMetaPlot_3_FD_92586 | JGI IMG/M metagenome (GOLD analysis project Ga0126370, IMG submission 92586) | Tropical forest soil microbial communities from Panama - MetaG Plot_3 | ecosystem: Environmental > Terrestrial > Soil > Tropical forest > Bulk soil | place: Panama | collected 2016-02-17 | reverse complement strand
GCAAAAGCTGTTCCGAAATATCGTTTGCCATCCTCCCTTCGAGATAGTCGATCATCATGTCGGTGTCTGACCCGCCAATGCGGCCATAAAAAAGAGGGGAGGGGCCTGTTAGCGCACAGACACTCTGGATGTACATTTCGCGCCAATCGGAGATAAATCGGATGGCCAGTTGATGAGTCCTTGTAAGGGTATCTGCTTGTTGACGATTATTTTGTATCGGCCACTGTTCCCAACGATTCTTAGATTGCCAGAGAGAGAATCCTGAGCCTAAATAAGCACTACGAATCGATTTTCATTTTAACCCTAGGACTCATAATCGATGTCTTCTGATGTCTCCTGGCGAGGCGTCTCTGGTTTGTGCCCCTTCCGGTAAAACAGGACACTGCGGTGTTGTTTTCCGGGACTGGCTCACTGGGTTCCTGTGGTAAGCTGTTGCCTAGGCCCCCCTGCACGACCAAGCACTGACATGGCTGTAGCTAACAAAACTGAGGATGCCGTTACCTCGGCGAGCGGAACTTCGGCGCAAGCCGCGACCAACGGCGGGCCTTCAAAGCAGATTGCCCCTACGACATTGGACTGGTCGTCCGGGACCGCGCCGGAGGGTTTTGACGAAGTAGCGTATCTCGCTGCTTTTCCCGATATCGTCCGTTCCATCAAGACGGGTCAATTCCAGTCTGCGCTTCACCACTTTCGCGTTCATGGTCAGCGCGAAGGACGTCTCAACGACATTCGCTATCAGCGGGCCTGCGTCAAAGGGAACACGGCTTCATTTCCCCCGGCCAGTATCGACGGATTAGTTGGCTGCATGACGGGACAATGCCTGATCTATGGCTGGATCAAGGACAATGATGTTCCCGTTGATCAATTTACTCTGCGCAACAATTTCGGATTATGGGCTACCACACAGACGGTTTATCGGTACCGTCGCAAGGATGCATCGGACTCTTTGGGACTGCAGGATGACAAACCACTAGGCTTCTGGGCACTCCTGAATGTCGAGAAGCCGGAAATGATGTTTGGACCGTCGGAACTGGTTGTCTCGGCCGGGCTCGAACGGAAGACATTTAATGCACAGGTTCGCTCGGCGCTTCCGGATAGGTTCCGTGAAATCGTGCTCGAGTATCTGGTCAAGATCTACCACTCAGGCGATACGCGTGTGGAAACCTTCTTCCACCTCGACAACGGCTTGGGGAATTCCCTGATTCAGCTCAATCTGGATATTTCCAAGAAAATGGCCCAGGGAGCGCAGACCGTTGAAATCGGAACTCCCCGATCCTCCGTCGATGGGTCGATCGTAGTGTGTTTGTTCGGCAGACCGGATCTACTTTCCCTCCAATGTGCGATGTTCTCGAAGTGTCGCGGGATGGAACGGTATGAGTTTGTTTATGTGTCGAACAGCCCCGAGATGGCCGACCGGCTGATCAAGGACGCAACTGTGGTCCACCGAGTGTATGGCATTCCGATTAGACTGGTGATCCTGCCGGGGAACGCTGGCTTCGGTGTCGCCAACAACACCGGACTGTCCGCAGCTCGGAGTGAGCGAATCCTTTTCGTTAATCCGGACGTTTTTCCGACCGAGCCAGACTGGCCTGCCCTGCACACTCAGCTGGTGAAGGATCGGCCGGCTGATCAGGTCGCACTGTTCGGTGTACCACTTTTTTATGACGATGGCTCCCTGATGCATGGTGGCATGTATTTCGAAGTGGACCGGGGCTTTTCGTTTCGCGATGGGAAAACAACCACTCGCGAAATGCTGCGAGTCGAACACTATGGCAAGGGGGCGCCGCCTAAGACCGAGGGTTATCTTTCGTCGCGCATGGTTCCGGCGGTCACCGGTGCTTTCATGTCGGTAAATCGTTCTTGGTTTGAATCAATCGGCGGTTTCTCACCTGAGTATATTTTTGGCCACTACGAGGACGCGGACCTCTGCCTGAAAAGTCTCCAAGCCGGCAAGCCAGCATGGATTCACCGGTTACCCTTTTTGCATTTCGAAGGGAAGGGGTCGATACCTCGTCCTTCGCTTGACGGCGCAATGCTCATCAACCGGTGGCATTTCACGACCGTGTGGAGTGAGGCGGTGAAAAATGGCCTCTGCGGCAAGAACCCTGAAGGGTTCCCTGCGCGAGGACAACAGTGACTCTTCCCATTGCAGAAGCGATTGCGCACGAAAAGTCAACGCAAGGCAAGAATGCCAAAGTCTTGATTGTCAGCCTGCACCATCCCGAGTTGATGCGTGGGGGCGCACAACAAGTCTGCTATGAGTTATTTCAGGGGTTGAAGCAGGATCCTGGGATCGAACCGATTCTGCTTGCATCGACCGACGCCGCCTATCCTGCTCTCTATAAGTCCGGTGCCTGCATAACTGGATTTGACGGGCGGAACAACGAGTTCTTGTTTTTATCCACCGAGTACGACACGCTCTGGCATAAGGCGGGATCTCCTCGATTGATCGAAGCGTTTGCGGATTTTCTGGAAACGATCCAGCCCGACGTCGTTCATTTCCACCATTTCCTGACCTTCGGGGTCAATTTGCTCGCTCTAGCCAGGAAAGTCCTCCCGAATGCGAAGCTAGTTTTTACCTTTCACGAGTTCCTCGGGATCTGCGATGCACGTGGGCACATGGTTAGGTTGACCGATCACTCTCTATGCTCCCACGCGTCTCCAGTTCGCTGTCATCAGTGCTTTCCGGAACGATCGCCTGAACACTTTCTGATGCGCCAGATATGGTTCAAGCGCCATTTCGACGAAGTCGATGTATTCACGTGTCCCAGTCAGTTCATGATTGACCGGTATGCTGCATGGGGCATCGATCGAAAGAAGCTGTTGCATATCGCCAATGGCCAAGCCGATTGCAGCAGGGGGATAAAGCTCCCTGTGCCTGCTGGACCAAAGCGTCGGTTTGGGTTCTTTGGTCAAATGATCGACGTAAAGGGCATCCAGATCATCCTGCGGGCGGTGGCCCTCCTTCGTGCCCAGGGCTTTACCAACTTCACCGTTGAATTGAACGGCGATAACCTCCGTTACGCCACGCCAATAGTGAGAGAAGAAATAGAAACATTTCTCGCTGAAGAAGAGAAGTTGCCGTATGCGCAGCGCATTGTTCAGAACAACGGATCTTATCAAGTTGATCAACTTGCCAGTCGCATGGCGCGCATCGACTGGTCCATCGTGCCTTCATTGTGGGAGGAGGCGTTTGGTCTCGTGGTTTCCGAAGCCTGGATGTTTCGACGGCCTGTCATTTGCTCTAATGTCGGTGGATTGGCTGAGCGGGTGACGAATGAAGTCAATGGCCTTCATTTCCAGATCGGGGATCCGCATGCTTTGGCAGCGGTTATGCAACGTGCATGCACTGAGGCTGATCTGTGGGAGCGTCTCTCGGCAGCAATTCCACAACCACCTTCCGTGACGAAGATGGTGTCGGAATATCGCGGCGCGTACGGATTGGCTGACGAAACGCCATCCGGCCTTCCTGACCATTAGACCGTTGGTTCGGCTTTCTCACGGCCCTGATTGAGCCAAGGGAAGGGAACTGGCGGTCTTTCCTTTCCTACTAATTTGCACAACTCATCCCACCCTCCTGCTGCAACATCACATTCGAGGAAACGATCCTTGGGTTTATCCCGAAAGAAGTTGCGCACTCGTTGGTCGTAGGCGTTGTAGGCGTCTTCGTAACTCTTGTGATTGAAATACATCGAGAGGTTTATGTTGGAAAACTCGGCGCCATAGGGCAGGTTCTCGCTTTGTGCCATCGCCGCTTTTGCCTCACCGAAATTGCGGACTCCATGATGGATCGAGTAGTACTTGTCCATCGATTTTCGCCAGCTTTCAAACGAGCGTACGGTATAGATGAACTTGGAATTCGGAAACATAAAGTAATAGGTTTCGAAATTCATGCACACTGGGGTATCGGTGAAGGCGTCAAACAGATGGAGATCGTCAGGGTGCATTACCTCGCGGGTAAATGGATTCAACCAATGAATAGTGTGAAACCCGAGAGCACTCAATGCCGCCGCCAGGGAAGTGGTACCGGTCCTGGATAAGCCCAGGCCGAAAATCTTGGGAGCTTGATAGTCGGGAAATATCGGTCCACTCAACTTCGAGGCCACGGAGAGTAAGCCTCGCCAGTGCTCACCAAGGTAGTGCTCATTCGTTTGAGCGACCACAGAAAGAAATTTGTCATAGTCATGCAGTGCGAGGAAGATTCGCGCATGCAGACCAGAAAAATGTAGCGACTTCGATTCTGGTGGTAAAGTTTCGATTTTGTTGAGCAGGCCGAGAAACGCGTCCGTCCGCCGCCACCCTGAGTAAAGTGGTGCGGTGTGTGTGAAGAGAACATTAAGAATGGACGCATCGTCCGTTTGCGACAAAGTCTGCTGAAACTCAGCTCTCGCTTCGTCCAAGCGCCTCAACATCGTTAGGATTTCGAACTTCTTTTCGATGACCGCTGCGATTTTGCATGAGCCGAAAGGGGAGGACTGCAGTTCAGTGAGCGCAAGGTCTGGCTTACCTGTGAGAATTAACAATCTGATGAGGCCGAGATGGGCGTTCAAGGAATCCGGGTAGCGCTGGATCGTTTGACGGAAGACTGATTCCGCTTCGTCTGTGCGGCTTAGTTCCAAAAGAACGTGAGCTCGGGTCAAGATCCAATTGGGATGTCTCGAGTCGGGAAAGCGCGCTATTACGTCATCCCACCGGTTCAATGCCATCTCCCATTCGCGCCGACGCATTGCGATCTGAGCCAGGCCCACAAACCCTCCAGGTTGAGTCGGAGAATCGTCTAGCAGCCGATGGAAGATACTCTCGGCATCGTCCAATCGATCAAGTTGACTGAGTACAGCGGCTCGGCTGGCTTCCCCATCTGGCGCTGCTTGTTGGCCGAACTTATCGATCGCTTGGTCCCAGAAGGCGAGAGCGTCCACCCACAGCCCACGAGACATTGAAAGCCGGGCTAAACCCACCACTCCATGGGGATCGTCGGCGAAGTCTCGAAGCAAGTCGCGAAAGACGTTCTCTGCTTCGTCAAACCTCCCAAGCTCCATAAGTGCGGTAGCAAAGCTCGCCAACCAAAAGGCCTGCTGCCTGGCGCCAAATCGGGCGAGAACGCTCTGCCATTGAACAAGAGCTTCGCCCCAATCCCACCTTTTCACGGCGACTTGGGCCATGCCAACAAATCCGGGCGGAGAATCCGGGAATTGCTCAGCCAAGGCTCGATACAACCAGTCAGCTTCATCAAGCAGTCCGGCATCGACCAGAAGGCGGCCCAGCTGAGCGGCGGCAGGGAGGATGCCGTCCTTTGATCCCAAGACAGAATCCAACTGCTGCACCAGGCGCTGGCACGCAGGATCCCGCGCAAGCCGCGCCGATATGTCACATAGCGCGGCGTTAAGCTTAGGTCGTGCGGTCGTTCCTGCTTTCGTATGCACTATTGAAATCCTGGTGCGCGAGACTTTTGTAGAATTGCCAAGGTTGGCAATCATGACATGAATGCTGCGACTATGCGAGCCAATCCATGGCATTTTTGAATCGAAGCGCCGGCTTTTCGGTCCTTAGAAAATGGGGGGAGAAGGACAGATGCAAAAAGTGACGATCGCTCTGAAAAATGGGCGCCACGTTACATTTGATGTGGATCTTGGCCTTGAGGGGCCGGCATTTTTTGTCTTTGGTATCCGCAAGAGCGGAAGCACTCTGCTCAATATCATCGCTGCGGAGATGTGCCGGTCCAACGGACGAATGTTTGTCAACGTTGGTGACAAATTCTTTCAAGGGAATGTTTTGGCTGTAGATTGGCAAACTGATCCCGCCTTGCATGCGCTCCTCCACCCCGGTAATACTTATGGTGGATTTCGGAATATGCCCTTGGCGATGTTGAAAAACCCTTTGTTTGAGAGCAGTCCGAAAGTATTGATCGTCAGGGATCCGCGCGATGCCTTGGTGAGCGAGTATTTCTCTGATGCATATTCCCACCCAATTCCTAGTGCGTCCTCTGACTCGTCCGACACTGCCACCCTGATGGAGCGTCATCGACAAAGGGCATTGAGGGAGGGCATCGACGGTTACGTCTTGGAACGTGCGCAATCCATGGTCCGAACAATCCTCGAATTTCGAGACGTCGTGAACGATCCCACGACCAAAGTGCTCAAGTACGAGGACTATGTCTTTAATAAGCGCGAACTGATCAACGTGATGGCGCAGCATTTCAGTTGGAGCGCTGACGAGAACTCGATCGCTGCTATTCTCAACCGCGTCGACATTCGACCGGCCAAGGAAGATCCGCAAGCGTTCGTTAGAAGAGTTACGCCCGGCGATCATCGTGAAAAGCTGCAGCCCTCCACGATTGCGACACTCGATGTTGTGCTGCTGGGCGCCATGAGATTGATGGGCTATTCAGAGGGTGGATAGCCTCGTTGTTGTTTCACTCGGGGAATTGCAGTGCCAGGAGCCGTTTGACTTGCGTTCCGTCTAAAACATGCTCCAGTGCGGCCAACTCTTCGAACCAGGGGACGCAGTTGGCACTCGCATACATCGGGTCCCAAGGTTTCGGGCGTTGCAGAAAATGCCTCACCACCGGATCGTTCGCACTCTTGTCCAGTTCGGTTTCCTGCCTTACGAATAAATTGAAGGGTTCAGGCAGGGGAGAGTAAGTATCCCGAAACGCAAGATTGAGGGCACATTGATCGACGAACGTAAGCAAATGCTTTTGGTTGAGCGAGATTTCGACGGCATGCCGCAAGGCACCGACCAACTTCGGATGCGACAGATCAAAGAGTAGTACTCCTGAGTTGAAGTATTCGCCGGGCGGAATAGCAAGCCGGGTAGCAGCGCGCCTGATTTCAGGTAGGGTGCATATTTCTCGCCGTGCACCTAGGGGTTTTCCTGCTAGATCGAAATTGAACAGTTCACCAAGCTGTGGCCCGACACACGTATCCGAGTCGATATATAGTGCGCGCCCCGCAGTGCCTTCCTCGATTAACTGCAATGCAGCGAAGATGCGATAGTACGCTGCTTCGGAGAGCCCGTGTCCGGGTGTAAATACTCCCCATCCAGTGCGAAAGTCCGATCCCGCCGAAAATAGCGAACTGGATGGTCGGAGATCCACTGGGACCGAAAAGGTGGCGCCCAATTGTGGGAATACGGCGGCCAAGTCCAAAATCTCGTCGGAGCAAAAGACGACCACTCTGGAACCTCGCAGGGTTCGATTGTTATGGCGCAAGAGCGAAGCCAACGCGATGACGGCGCCTGGGAGGTAGTTCCGGTCGGTGCAAAAATAAACAGTCTTGTCCGGCTTTAACTGTGCGACTGGATGGGCTGGCGGAGTCACCTTTTTGTGTGAGTGCAACAATCGCGAAACTAAGTCTGACCGCCACACCCGGAGGGGGTTCTCAAGTTCGAGAGTGTGATGGGATATGTCGTCGCCGTTTAATTGGCCAACCGCGCCTCGTAATCGCGCTTCTTCGATGAGTTGGTCTCGCAGATTCAATACCGCAGCACTGGATTTCTTGTCGGGCAGGCGATCGAGGAGCACCACGAGATCGGTATATGTACCAGTTGCTCGTGCTGCCCGGGAGAGAGCTTCCAAAAGCAATTCGCTCATGCTTGGTTTGTCCGCTCTTTCAATCACGCATTCACGAAAGAGGTTAAGCACGTCGATCCACCGTCCGCTTGCCGCATATAGACCGGCAGCAAGCCCGACCGCTTTGCTGGGGATATCTTGATGAGAGCCCAGCGATGAAAGGTATGCCGCAGCCTTCTCAAGTTGCAGCGTGCTACAAAGGTGCTCGAGTTTCTTCGTCTTGAATTCAGGATCGGCGACACGCGCGGGATCCTCTTCAACGCGCTGGAAGATGGCCTCAGCTTCGTCGATACGAAGCAATTCGCGCAAAGTGCTCGCGATCTCCAGTTGGGGCCTTAGCTCATCGGGAGCTGCGCACTTGGCAGCATTGAAGCGCACCAAGGCAGAGTCCCAGTCTGAGCGCCGACGCGCAATCAGCCCAAGACCGAACAGCGCCCCGTACTCGCTTGGTGATTCCTGCAATATCTTCTGATAGCAAGCCTCTGCATCATCGATCCGTTCCATCTGATAGAGAATGCGGGCAGTCGTCAATTGAATTTTCAAATCTTGTGGCTGAGCAGACTTCGCTGCCTCAAAATAACGCAGGGCGGCCGCCCAATCCAAGCGCCGAGAGGCTATGGACCCAAGTCCTAATAAGGATCCGATGTCGCCGGGATTCTGATCCACAATACGGAGGAACACCGCTTCGGCCTCGTCCAACTGTCCCAGATCGCGCAAGACATAACCAAGATCTACCACAACATCCAGCCTCGGCGGATTGATCGAGGCAGCTTTCTTGAAGAATGCCAGCGAGGCATCGTAGTCACGCCGTTGACGAGCCATAGCTCCAAGAGCGGCCAGAGCGCCGACGTGCTCTGGCACCTGTTCCAGGATCCTGCGACACGTTGCTTCCGCTTCTTCGAGACGCAACATTGCTCGAAGGGCGTATGCAATTTCCAATTGAATCTGGAGATCCTGGCGGCGTATGTCTGCTGCTGCACGAAAATACGCTAGCGCCTCGGGCCATTGCTCGCGACTGCGAGCAATGATGCCCAAGCCGATCAATGCTCCAGCGTGCTCAGGTTCTTTCGCAATGACGCCTCGATAGATGGCCTGCGCATCGGCGAGATGCTCCATCTCCCGAAGCGTTTGAGCAATCTCCATCTGGATATTCAAGTCTGCAAGGCGGGCTTCGCCAGCTGCCCGAAAATATCTGAGGGCGAGCTGCGCGTCGTCGCGGCTTCGGGCACTGTAGCCGAGGCCGAGCAAAGCCCCAACATGGCTGGAGTCGCCCTCCACGATACTGCGGTAAACGACTTCCGCCTCATCCAGGCGTTCCATCGCGCGAAGAGTCTGGGCGATCTCAAATTGGATATTAAGATCCGTAGGGCGCAACGCGGCCGCTGCACGAAAATACTGCAAAGCTGTTGGCCATTGCTCCCGCGTTCGCGCAATGTGTGCCAAGCCGACGAGCGCGCCCGTATGCCTTGGATCTCGCTCGATAACGCGGCTATAGGCCGCGGCCGCTTCATCGAAGCGAGACATTTCACGAAGAGTGTTCGCGATTTCGATCTGCAAGCTGAGATGAGAGGGATTAACCTTCGCTGCTGCCTTGAAGTGGGCCAACGCTCCGTTGGGGTCGGCGCGTTGCTTGGCAATATGCCCGAGACCAACCAGCGCACCGAACTGACTCGGACTGCGGTCCAGTACCCGCATGTACAAAAGCTCAGCATCACGAAACCGTGACATGGCACGGACAGTATTTGCGAGTTCGACGAGAATATTGAGGTTCTCGGGGGACGCGTCGCTCGCCTTTTCGAGCAAATGTTGTGCTCGGCTCAAGTCGCCATTTTGACGTGCGGCAAGAGCAGCTTGGATCAGCTGTGATGATCCTGGTGGGACAGTCCGCCCACTCGCATCATTATTATTACTATCATTACTGGGGTAGGGACTTTGCATTGGACTTGAATACATCGCTAGCTGAATCGCTGTCGAGATTTGGCGGAGGCCGTAATCTTTCAAAGGGGCGCGCAAACCGCTCAAAGTGAAGATTGTAGTAAGGATCGGCGATTTCACGGTCGCCCCAGCGTTCCCGGAAGAAAGCCGCCTCTCCACGATGACGTATCCGCTGACTTTCGGAGATATCGCGGCCTCGCGATTTGGATTCCAAGTGATAGAGAACAGCAAAAGGGTTGTAGACTACTCGGTACCCAGCCTTTCTCACTCGCATACAGTAGTCAACATCATTGAACGCGATCTTCAGGTTCAAATCCTCGAATCCACCTTCCGATTGTTGAAATAGAGAGCGTCTAGTAGCGAGGCAAGCGCCGGTGACTGCAGCCGCGCTCCGCAACACCTGGCTGCGACCAAAATAGCCGCCATCCACAGGGAGTTCGCCGACGCACTCGTGACCGGCGACACCCTCGACTCCCAGCACGACCCCGGCGTGCTGGACTGTTCCGTCTCCATAGAGAAGCCTTGCCCCGACGGCGCCGACATCAGGGCGAAGGGCGTTGCTGACTAACTCCACCAACCAGTCCGGCGTTAGGACTACCGTGTCGTTGTTGAGGAAGATCAGAACTTCGCCTTCGGCTTCGTATGCAGCAACGTTATTGATCGCCGACCAGTTGAAGGCGCCGCGAAAACGGACCAAGCGTATCCGCGGTATGTCCCCAAGGCTTTCAAAGTAGCGGAGAGTGGTAGGGTCGACACTATCGTTATCAACGAGCAGAATCTCGCATAGGCCCGGATAGAGCAGCACGGTATCCAGAACGCTATCGAGGCATGTGCGTAGCAGATCAACTCGGTCCCGCGTCGGTATGATGATCGAAATCTTGGGAGCAGCTGGCGGAAGGGACCAACGGACCCGTGTAGCGAAGTTTCGAGCTTGTCCAACAGGATCGCTATGTGGCTCAACCCTTGCCGCGAGCTTGCGATGCTCCAAATGATCCGCAACAGCGGCAACAATATTCTTTTGAATTTCGTCGGCGGTTGCTGGTGTTCGCGAGACCGACCCTGGCGTGACTCGCCAATGATAAAGGACCCGTGGCAGGTGGAGGATGTCATTTAGGGGTAGATGCGCTGCGACGCGGAGCAGAAGGTCGTGATCCTGAGCTCCTTCAAAGCCGGTACGCAAGCCCCCCACGGACGCGATCACATCATGTCGCAAGACCACGAGATGGCAAATGTAGTTCAGTGCCATCAAAAGGTCAGGATCAAAGTCCGGCTTAAAGAATGGCGTGTGGTGGAGGCTGCGGCCAGACTCACTCTCCTCAATCCGATCCTCGTCTGAATACAACAATCCGTAGCGGTGGTCCTGAAGTGACGCGGCGACGTGGTAGAGTGCGTCCGGAGCAAGTTCGTCATCATGATCCATGAAGGCTATGTACTCGCCGCGCGCAGCCACGATGCCGCGATTTGTGTTTGCGGCAATGCCGACGCGTTCATCGGCATCGAGCCAGCGGATCCGCTCCTCCGCCACATATCGTCTCCGCAACTCTTTCAGTTCGTCGTTTCCGGAAGCATCATCGGTGATCACCAGTTCCCATTGTTCGTATGTCTGAGTACAGACGCTCCGGATTGCACTGTCCAACAACCTGGTATTACTGTTCCAAGTGGGGAGAACGATCGAGATCAATGGCCGGTAAGTTAGGCGTCGGCTTTGGATGCGCTGGTCTGACAGCACTTCCGGCGTTAGGACATAGAATCGATGCCAATATTCGTCGTAGGCGTCGACGGGCATGCTGGCCACGCGGCTAACGTCTGCGAGGCGAAGTTCAATCCGGTCCAGTGCCTGACGGAGTTCCGACAATTCCTTGCGAGTGGCGCCAATAACATCAAAAGGCTGAGCTGCATCTGAGGAGACGACAGCGCTCGAGCCGATGGGCACGTGTGATATCGAATCAACAGCGACCAGCGTACGTCCCCGGCTGAAGGTAGTGCGATGAGCGGCCGAGATTTTGAACGTAAATCCATAGTTACCGTCGCCACCGACGTGGTCCAGTACGTCGGGCCGGGGTTCGTTACAGGTGACGGAACCGATAAACAAGTTATCGGCATAAAACTCAACAACCACTGGAAGGGACTTGTCGCACAAATCGACAGCCCATCCGCTGACCTCGAATCCTGAAACTGCGTCGACAGCACCAATGACAGAATGCTCGGCTTTTGCCCAGCCTTCGTTTTCTAGACGCGCGCGCAAGACGCTGTCGATCTCGGCTTCTATCAGATACGGCGCGATCGATACGAGCGACTCGTCACCAAGCAGCAACTCGAGCAGTTGTGCCCACGTGCGCGTTGCCCCGGCAGTTCGTCGTGTCGACGTGCCAACTGGTAGGCGGTGTTGCACCCAATCGATCATGGGGAACAATGCTGCGCCATCGGATTTGCCGTGGGGCAGTTCCTCGCGGAGCAACAGAGGTTGAAGAACTCCCGTTTTGAACTCTTGTGTTTCGAAGATTTCGCGAAGCAATTCTGGAATACTGCCGGAGTCATCGCCGTCGCCCCGAGCATTCGTCGGCATGCGACCAAGAAAGAGATTAAAGCAGTTGGCCACATCGCGAGGACCAAGGGAGTACTCGGTGGCGTGCCGCTCGAGTTCGGAATTTTGAATTATTTGCATGGTATTTCCAGTCCCCGCACTACACCAGACTGCACACGGTAGAAACAATGTTTGCCACCATGGCGTCCGTTAATTCCGGATACATAGGCAAACTCAAAATCTCGCCAACTAACGCTTCGGTTGTTTCCAGGCCGTTTGGGTCGCACTCAAGACGTCCCGCATATCCCGGCTGACGATGCACGGGAACGGGATAGTGAATGTTCGTTCCGACACCTCGGTCTTGAAGACGACTTCTAAGGTGATCACGGTCAGGATGGCGGACGACGTACTGGTGATAGACGTGCGTGGCTCCGGAATGCAGTGCAGGCAATGTAAGACCAGTACCGGCAAAGCCCGCATGGTAGGCCGCGGCGATTGCCACGCGCCGTTCATTCCCGGCTTCCAGAAGGGGCAGTCTCAGCCGCAGGATCGCGGCTTGCAGTTCGTCCAGACGGCTATTTACCCCGGCAACATCGCTTATATAGCGACGCTCCCATCCGTATTCACGTAGTGTGCGCGCACGCCGGATCAGAACAGGGTCGGCAGCAACCACCATGCCGCCATCGCCAGCCGCCCCTAGATTCTTTGTTGGATAAAAGCTGAATGTGGCCACGTCGCCAAAACTTCCCGCGAACGCGCCATTGAACCTAGCTCCATGGCATTGCGCACAATCTTCTACTAAACGAATGCCATACTGCTTTGCAATCGACGAGATCGCAACAACGTTTGCCGGTTGACCGTACAGGTGGACGACGATAACAGCCTTGATCGGCCCACGTGTCTCAACGGTCCGCAGCAGGCTTACGGCATCCATGGTGTATGTGTCTGCAGTGATGTCGACAAATACCGGCGACGCCCCAACCATCTCGATGGCGGCTACGGTGGCAACTGCAGTATGTGATACCGTTGCCACGCGATCTCCAGAGCCGACCCCGATGGCTCGTAGCGCCAGCGCGATGGCGTCCGTCCCGTTGCCGACGCCGACGGCTCCACCGAATTGAAAGTGTCGCGCAAACTCATCTTCGAACGCCTCTACCTCGCGACCCAGGATGTACCAGCCGCTGTCCACGACACGAGCGATGGCTGACATCACTTCGTCCCGGTGATCTTCAAAAAAAGCGCCAGGAGACATCTGCGGAATGCCGGGTAATAAACGAATTTCAGACATAGTCGCTTAACCGATCTCGGAAATAGCTAACGGTTCGTGCCAGTCCCTCCTCGAGCGTGACGCGCGGAGCCCAACCTGTTAGTTGGCGGAATTGTTCGTCATTTGCGAAATAGTCGCCGATATCGATCCGCTTGCGGTCGGGAGGAAACTCTTTGATCTCGAACCTACCGCATCCTGCAATTGCAACCAGGGACTCGGCCAGTTCTGTCAGCGTCAACGGGGGACTACCGCCAACGTTGAAAATACGCCCTTGGGTCTTCGAGCAGGCACCTGCCGTAAGAAAAGCTTCGACAGCATCATCAACGTACGTAAGATCCCGTTTTTGCTTGCCGCCCCAGACTTCGAAGACTTCGTTTTCCACTGCGCGGCGTATCCAGACGCCGAGAAAAGTCTGCCGGGAGTCTTTAACGCGCATGCGCGGACCAAAGGTATTCGTGAGGCGAAGTGAAACGGTCGGCATTCCATAGACGTTGTGATACAAACTGTGATAGCTTTCCGCCGCGTCCTTATTTATTCCGTTCACGTCTACCGGAGCTATTGGATGGCTTTCGTCGACGGGACAGGAAATGGGGCGACCGTAGATTTGCCGCGTGGAGGCGAACACAATCCTTGCGTCCGGGGCGCGGTGCCGGCACGCCTCCAACAGTACGATTTGGGCGTGTACGTTGGCCCCCATGTCGGATAGCGGATCAGTCATGGAGTCCAAGTGCGAGACGGTCCCGGCGAGATTGAAGATCACACTGTGTCCGGAGACCAGAGAATCAATCTGCTGCGCGTTTCTCAAATCAACAATTTTCACGCGCAACCTATTCTTGAGATCCTTCAGGTTCACGCAGTTTCCGCCGGTATTAGGCAGCAACGAATCCACGACCAGGACCTCTGCCCCTAAATCCACTAGGCGCCGGGCGAGGTTCGAGCCAATAAACCCGAGACCTCCGGTTACCAGTACTTTTAGACCGCGATAGTATGAGGCGAAATGGTTCATATTCACCGCTGATTCGTCTGCATTGCCAAACCGTGGTCTGGCGGTTGTTGAAGCGGAAATCGTCGCGTGACCAGCTCACGCAAAAGCCGGTTCCAACGCGGTAGAGTCACTGTTTTCAAATCGAAATGCTTCAGAGCTGTAGCGCGGGCGGCATCGCGGAGCGCTTGCATGCGGTTTGGATGATCGAGAACCTCATCGACCCGGCTGCAAATCTCATCTGTCGAAAAGAAGTCGACAGCGAGGCCATTTTTCTTGTCACGCAGTACTTCGAGTACTGGCGCCGTAGCCGAGCCAATGATCAGGCACCCGGCGGCCATTGCTTCCAGGAACGACCACGACAACACGAATGGATAGGTCAGATGGATATGTGCCGAGGAGACCTGGAGGACGTTTACATAAGTCTCGTAGGGAACCTGTCCAAGAAAATGCACACGGTCCATGTCGAGGCTTGAACCGACTTCTGCCAGTAACATCTCCCGATAAGTTGTTCCACTCGGCGGCGGATCGCTATAGCTCATGCCATCGCCGCCTACGATCAACGCATGTGCCCGAGGATGCCGACGCAGCATTTCAGGCAAGGAGCGCATGAAAATGTGAAATCCGCGATAGGGTTCCAGATTGCGGGAGACGTACGTAATGATTTCATCGTCATGGGTGAGGAGTATGTTTTCACGCGCCAACTTAATCCATGCGCTCGAATCCGGCCTGACTCGTCCGGTATCGACCCCCTCATGAAGTGAGGTAATGCGCGCCTGCATCTCAACCGGAAATAGGCTGCGCTGCCACGACGTCGCGGTATGTCCCCAGTCGCTGTGAGCAAAGCTCAGACGATTCACGGTGTTCCGGACTTGTAAACGTGCGACGTCACCATCTGTTCGAGGAGCGAACTCAGGATCGAATCCGACGTCGGCCCCCTCGGGGTAATAAAAGAATTCGAAATATGAGAGAAGGGGAACGTCAGGGAATATTTCCTTGACGAACATCGTCTCTCCCCATCCGCAATGTCCCACGATTATGTCCGGAACTACTCCTTGCTCGCGTAGTTGTCGGCAAACATCTGCTACGGCCGTTGCGGTGCGCACAGCCACATCGAACGAAGCGGTATAAGTGTGGCAGCTAGACACCATTGGGAGTTGGGGTTGATATACGAGCTTGCGGACGCCGGGCAATTCGCTGTGGTTCGCCTGAGTAATGAAGTAGATCTGATTCTCCGGCTGTGCGGCCAGACAGCGCACAATGTGCAGATATTGTGCCGGGAAATTCTGATGGATAAAGACGATAACCATATTCACAAACCAAGTCTGGCCATCAGGGAAGTGCGTCGTTCCGGGCTTGTCAGCGGCCTTTTCAATGCCACCGCTGCCAACTCCAGGTGGTGTGTTCTGCGGCGCAACACGATCTCAGCGAATCCAGCTTCCTTCAGATACTGAAGAAGGAGCGTTGGTGCAAAGCCGCAGTGATGCGCCATGGTGGTCTTACCTCGCGCGATCGCCTCACCAAACCCCCAGACCATGTCGTGACCGGTAACCGGGCCGGCAGGCGATTCGTAGATCGTTTCGTGCAGGCGGTCGGTTGCGATAAAGTGTGCGATCGCCTGCAAGTCGGGCACAATGATGCAAGCGAATCCGGTCTCGCACAGCACCCGGCGAAACTCGGCGAAAGCATGGGGCACTTGGTGCGCGTACAGGTGTTCGACACAATGAGCGGCCCACACCACGTCGACCTTTCCGTCCGGAATCGCTGAAAGATCAGCAATGTTCGCTACGATGTCCGGTTTCACGCCTGGGTCTACATCGACTCTTATTTGTTTCCACTTACGGAGAAACTGGGGAAACCGCCCCCGGCTTAGCGAACCACATCCGGCGTTCAGAAAGGTGCGGTGCGAACGCTTGGCCGATTTCTTGCGAAGCATTGATAGCACCTGACCTATGCGGCGTCGGACGAACACGCTACTTCCGCCGCTGGTTTCTCGACGTGGGCTCCACTTCGGGCGACGACTTGTAACTCGATTCCCCAAAGCGGATCGCCCGCAACATCAGACCGGCATAGTTCGCCAGCGCGGAACGGGCCGCGGGTGTTGCCGGACACGAACTTTCCGCTATAAGTGCAGTCATACTGGCTGGCAGTTTCCGGAGTTAGCCGTACGGCATAGCCGATGATTGGTGAGCCCTGGCCGCGAGTTCCGCAAAACGCTTGTCTGCTCGCCCAAGGCGTTTGAAAGCCGTCAGCGGTTACAGCGCTGTACTCGATAGCATCGGGTGCCAGATTGCCAAGAGACAGAATCGCGAAGCCCTCGATCCACAGCTTGTCGCCCAGACAACCGGCCCAACCTTCGTTGAACTGAATGTCACCTATGTTCCGGATATGCGTCACGATTCGCGTCGCGAGGAATCCCGATTGATCGGCTGGCGCGGTTGCCTGTTGTTCGGCTTGATTCAATACCGTCTGAGCATCTATTTTCCGAACGTCGATCGCCAGCACAGGGCTGTCTGGCAGTCGCAGCGAGGTTAGAAGTAGCGAGGTATTGCCGCCGGAAATTCTTACAACGACAACGTCACTCCCGGTAGCCAGCCACCGATCAAGGGTAGTTGCACCCGACAAGAATTCGGCCGTACCCAGCGACTTTAGAGGAGCTAGTCCGATTTGTAACGCAGGTATTGCCAATTGTTCTCTTGAGGTACTTGCCTGGGTGCCTTTGACTGTAAAGGCGTAGGTACCCACGGGGAGGTTCAACACCTGCACAGATGTTTGGAGTTCCCCAGACAGAAGTTCACTGCTAGAGGTCGGGCTGTCGGTTTCGGTGGTGGCCATAGCAAGCTCCTTGGATTCTCCATTCGAAGTATTCATCCGGCGCACGAATCGCAATAATGCATCGTTAATCGCCGGCGCAGCCGTCGATGACGGAAGCAGTTCAGCGACCTCGTACGTTCGCAATCTCTCGGCGATTGCACCCAAGTCGAAGGCGAGGATGGGCATCCCCCGACTCAGAGCGTGTGTGAGAGCGTAGCTCCAAGTCTCCGGGACGACGGAAGGAAAGAAGGCGATGTGTGGGCCTTCACGGTCGAGAAGGCCTGCGACTTCACTGTCCTGGTAAGGACCAGTGATAAAGACGCGCTCTGTCTTCAGAAGTTCGTCATCATCATGGGTATAGCCGATCACCACAAAGTCCAGATTGAGACCGCGCGCGGCAGCGTCGCGAGCACACGCGAGAACGACATCGTAGCCTTTCGGGATGCTTATCGCCCCAATGACGACGACGTGCACTCGTCCGATTGGTGTTGTACCAATGGCGCCACTGGTAACAATTGAATTTTCCCAACCGATGACCTCAGTGGAGCGTGTAGGGAAGTACCGAGCCATGCGGGTAGCAACGTCACGGGAAGGCACAATGACCCTGCTTGCGCTGCCGAGAATACGGGCACTGCGTGCTCGCAATGCTTCCACCGTAAGGATCTTGTCTAGAGCCGTGCCTAGTTTCTGGATGCAGGCCTCGCACTCTTGAACAGGAGGCTCGCCGCAATAGCCGCCATTTTCGCCAACGAGTGATAGACGCGGACAAATCCACGAATAATCATGAATGTACACGTCATACGGCACACCTAGATTCGCAGTCATCTCCAGTGCGCTCGCTGGAAGGCCAGCAAAGTGATGCAATTCGATGCGAGTAAACCTTAGTGCCTCGAGCAGAGCGCGCAACAAGGGGAGTTCGTCTGGCAACTTGAAGACAAGGTTGTCCAGTTCTCCGCCGTGGAGTTTCAGCACTACTGTGTCTTCGCTCGTCGAAGATTGGGGGTGCAAAGCGATGACTGTGTGGCCCACAGATGTTAATGCGGATTTCCGTTCTTCGACATGACGTTTGACTCCGCCGGGGAGTGCAAACGTAACCAATAACACCGGATTATCTGCCGCCTTCATCAGACGCTGAGTGTCAATAGCCCGACGGGCGTCGGCGAGCGGATCGGCCGCAATAAACTCCGAGATCATAGCGTCATAGCCGGGATGTCGAGCATTCAGAACGTGGCGATTACGTCTCATGAGTGCTTTCTTCCCAGCTCCAAACGACTTGCCGCCCAGGTGATGTACAAAAACATCGGTTGCAGCCAGATGCTTCCAGCCCTTCGCGCGAGCACGCAAGCAGAAGTCGTTCTCCTCACCGTATCCTCTGTCGAAAGCGGTTTGGTTGAATCGGCCGATTTCGTGGATGCAGGCGCGCTTAATGTAAAGGCAGAATCCGACCCCGACGGGCAACTCCACAAGTTTTCCGGCATTTACTTCGCGCGCAATGGCGTCAATCTCTTTGGCTCTCTCGGTAGTGATTGAGCGGGCTGTCTGCGCGGGATAGCTGGCGATCGCAGCGTACTCGCCTAGAGGTGTTACCGTGCCAACGTCGGACATAGAATAAGCGGCGCTTTTCAACCGCAATACCCAATCCCCGAAAGTCTCAGTGTCGGCATTCAGCAACACGACGTCACGATCGGGATGCAAATCCATTCCTACGTTCGCGGCACCGGGAAATCCTAAGTTGGTTTCATTGGTAATCAATGTGATCAGGCCGTCATCTTTCAAACGCGCGAGGGCGGCGCATAACTCTGGATCAGGGCTCGCGTCGTTGACGACCACGATCTCCGCGTCTCTTCGGGTGGTGGTCGCCAGCACACGCTCGATGCACGCAAGCGTCTCGTTACGTCCTGAATACACCGGAATTACAATGTCGGTTCTTTCGTCGAGCCGCAGAGCGAGTTTGGAAGTAAGCGCGTGTCCGCTTGACATGGTCGGAACCGTCGCTTCCGGTGCTAAGAGGACGGGACTTCCAATTAGGGGAGAGGATGTTCCATCGGGAAGAATCGCGCTAACGTCGATTGGAAAATCACGAGGCTCCAATTCACTCACATCAACGCTAAAGGGCAAGCTGATGTCGCTCTGGGAAGGCGAGACGTCCAAGCGCAGATATTCATTCCCGCCGCACCCTAGAGATATCTTTGCCGGTAGATTCGGCGCCCAGTCGAATTGAACTTCGCCTTTCACCTTGTCGTTATCCAGTACGACCCAACCGGAAAAGCCAAAATCCGGTGGCCATTTGAAATTAGAACCGAGTAATTCACGATCGCCCGAGACGCCTGACATCGTGCCCGAGAACCCGTGTGGCAATTCAAAACTCCATTCATCAAGTCCGAGTTCGTCGGAAGCAGAGAAGACCGGATTCCAAGTTCCGCCCCCACAGCGGAGGACCGGTTGACGCCCCTTCGATACGCGCCCGACCATGCGAAGGTTGCGGTCAACGCCGACCCACCCAGGTAACCGTCCAGGACAGTCATGACACAAACGTGTGGCTAGATCGGACAGACCCTCAACTGCGTCGATCGCAAAGTGCCTCAACAACGTCTCGCAAGAGGCGATCGCGACGTCCCAATGTCCTAGGCTGCAAAGCGCTGCGGCGCGGATCACTAGTGCTTCAGGTTCACTGCTGCCCTGCAAACAATCCGTAACCGCAGAGGCGGCCCCCAGTTGCATCAACAAGCGGGAGTACAGAAGAAGGGGAAAAGAACTGCTGGGCAAGAGCCGGCGTGCGCGATCCGCTAACCGGAGGGCCGAGTTGAGGCGGCCCTCCGATATAGCACGTGAGACTTGGCTGAAGAGTGCCTCGAGCCGACTGCTAGCCACGCTTGGCCCTACGACACTTTCAGTTTTAGTTGTCACTTCTCGATCCGATCCAGCGCCTGCGATTCAGCAGAATTGCCCGCACGTCACACCACTAGTGTGTCAGCTTACCGATGTCGTGCGAGGACACTCCTGTAATCGTAACTGTCGTCTTGTCTGCAAGCGTGATCGTATGCGAGTGCGAGGACGTAACATCCGTATGTCCAGCCTTCACGCTCTCGGCGGTCACACCAGCAACACTGATGGTGTCAGTGCTGAGACTAAAGTGTTGTCCACCGTGAGCACTGATAACATCCGATGTGCGTCCACCGAAGGTCGCCGCTGATCCGCTGACGACCGTATCGTTCCCGACCTCGGCAGGTGTGAACCCACCGCGTGCTCCTCCGATGAATGTGTCTTGGCCATGCCCTTGAAGGACGGTCGACGCACTCAGTCCGGCGGTCTTCATTGCTGCGCCACTGTAAACAGTTGCGCTGCGCATCGAACCGTCGAGATGACCGAGAACCCTTCCTCCACCCTTGAGTTTTGCTAATGCGTTTTGTGCAGCCTCGCGCTCAGCGTGAGTTAAAGCTGCAAGTCCATGATGCGCCCCACCACTCAAACTCGCCATTCCTGTCATAAACACAGTCCTCTTCTTGTGACTTGGCCCTTATTTTGTTTTCCTTGGGTCCCAGTCACTACTTATTAGATTGCTGTAAATTGTTTAACTCAGGGGAAAGTGCAGGGGTGTTCGTGCAGTATGCCTTTGGCAGTTACTCGTGTCAAGCTGAAAGCTGTGGAAAATGTCTTCGGACAAAAGAAAATACATCCTGGAGACAAGAATCTTTATTCTACCGACCTGATTCAACCGCCCGCGCATGGAATTAGTGAATTGATAAGGCGAACACCCTAAGGGCGCAGAAATGAGCAATCCAAGTTCTGAGAATCCCAAGAATGTGATTTACCAGCAATTTAGTGTAGTGGGTGACTGGAAGCCCGAGGACAAGTCACATAACACCGCTCCGTCGTACACATAATTCACAGACGGAGCCGATAAGGGGTGCTGCCGGGACAATATCTCAGATAGATGAAAGTCGATGTACAATCAATGCGTTCTACAACAAGATAAATCGGTCCCCAAATATACTCTCGTAACGTATCGCCCCCCTGCGGACAAGTTCAGCCTTACTGGAAAGACGAAGTGCCTTATGAGTGTCAGTGACGATCTGCTCCGCACAAAAGAAAGAAAGCGCCAACATTCCACTCCAACTGCGAACCGCGCATCGATGGGCGAGTATAAGTATTGCGACGCGATCGAGTTCCCCCACGTTGATCAATGCCGCTTGGACAGCAAGGCTCCCGTATGTGTATATGTGGAGCCGCCTGGAACATTGCGGAGATTTGTTCGATATCCGCCCGAATTCATTTCTGATCCGGATTCTGTCGGGCTGTTCCCGCGCTTTGGGAAAGACACTATTACGTATCCTCCGGCGTTCGTTGCCGTAGCACGAGATGCGCGAATCGTAGGATTCCGTACCGTGCTTTCCTCAAACGGATTCTTCTTCAACGACAGTTCAGTGATCGGGCAACAGCAGCGTCGGCGTCTCATGGCGGATCTGGCCGCCTCATATCCGGCCAACGAGGAGAACGGTTTCGTCACTACCAATACAGCCGATCGATTTAAGATCGATCCAGGGGGGCGCCCCACAAAACGTATCCGCGGAGCGACGGTCTTATTGACGTCGCAGGAGCCTTCGAATTATGGGTCATGGCTTTTCCGCAGCCTGCCAAAGTTGCACATTCTTGCACAAATCGATCTGTCTGAACCACTGCGCTATCTAGCGTGGGCTGGACTTCCCACCTTTCTAGAGTATCTGAGTCTGCTTGGTATCCCGGAAGATCGGGTTATCCATCATGATCCTTCAACAACCATCTACCATCTTGAGAAAGTAATTGTTCCTTCCATCCGCAACAATCATGCATTTCTCGATCGAGAGAGCGCGGCTCTGTTTGCTGGGCTGCGTGACAAGTTCGGTGTACCCATGAAGCCAGGCTCAAGGATCTATATCTCTCGCCTGCTTCAATCCCAGAATGGATCGAATCAGAGAATTATGCTCAATGAACCGGAGTTAGTTGAACGCCTTGTGGATCTTGGCTTTTCCATCATTGCCCCGGAAACTCTATCGGTCACCGATCAGATCTTGGCGTTCTCGTCTGCAGAAATGGTTGTAGGCCCATCAGGTTCCGGCATGTTCAATGTGGTGTTCTGCCATCCAGGAACTAAAATCATCGACATTGAATCGGAGCCGCATTGGATTCACGCACACCGCTGTTTGTTTGCCTCGTGCGGTCTTCGGTATGGAATCTTCGTTGGAAGTGCTGTGGATCGCAGTTTTGAAGTGCATCACCAGCCCTGGAAAGTAAATATCGATGCGCTGGTTTCGCAGATTGAATCCTTTGCGGTGGCTTAGGACTACGGGGTATAGAGCTTGTTACACCAAACAATGCGCTAAGTTGAGTCGTCTGCTTGCGATCTCAAACGCGGACCAGACGGCCTTGTCTCCCAGAACAGTGCCGATGAGCCCGAGTGGCGAAAGGCGTGCGATCGATAGAGTTCTTGGCCTGCAAACGGCACGACCCATCGGAACGTACGCCTTTCGATTCGCGCTCGCGATTCTGCTATACGCTTCGGGGAGTTGTGACCGTGAGGGAACGAGCAAGCTAGAAAGTCCCATCCTCATTCCGTCTGTCTCAGCCGAATTGAGCGGTCCGCCCGAGCCAGTTTTGGACACGCGGGATGGCTGCGATGACGTAGATGTCCCAGATGCATTTCCTCACGCATTTCGTGACGCTCAAAATAGTGTTCACCTCATCGCAAGCCATTGGGTCACACGTGCGCTGATCGGTCCGAGTCTGGATCAACTGAAACGAGATTGCCACGTAGTCTATCGTTCATCGCACGATCGCGACCCCGCGCACTTTCGCGACGAGAATTGGTTGACCTCGTTTTATACCGAGGACGGACTTAGAGTGGGAGCGCTAGTACATAGTGAATACCACGGTTTTGAACACGACGGCATGTGCGGTGATCCGCAGAGTCCTCGCCGAGCGGATGACTGCGCCTGGACCGAGATTACCTTCGCTGAGTCGCGCGACGGCGGAAACGTCTTTGAAGAAGCAACGCCGCCCACAAATCTCGTAGCCAGCCTTCCTTATCCATATGACAAGGAAAACAAAAGTGGCCCGCAGGGTTACAACAGTCCAACGAATATTCTCAAGATAGGAAACTTCTACTACGCGATGATCAACGTGTGGCGCGAATACAAGGCACAACGCTATGGCCCGTGCCTGATCCGAACGGACAACCTTTTCAATCCGTCTTCATGGCGCGCTTGGGATGGCAAGGATTTCAGAATCCGCTTCGTCGATCCTTACATGAAGCAAAAAGATAACCCGGCAGACCACGTCTGTCCGCCAGTGATCTTGGGAACCTTGGACAGTCTGGCGATAGACGAACAGTCCGGCATCTTCCTTGCAGATGTGTATGTCAAGGATGATCGCTATGGCCAGGGATCTGGCCTTTACATCACGGCATCGCGTGACCTGGTCAGATGGTCTGTACCGAAACTAGTGGCCAGTACGAATTCGATGTTGCGCCACGAGCCGCCGGGAAACTGGTCATACCTGTACTTTACGATCATCGATCCAGAGGCGAAGGATAGAAACTTTACCGCTGTTTCAAACACTCCATATGTCTACTACGTACGATTCGACGACAATCATCCACCTTACGCGCGGGTTCTTTTTCGTCAGCGAATTAAGATCTCGGTAAGGCAGTAGTATCCAGCCTAAGCGACGCGCGTCCTGAAATATCTAATCCGGGCAAATCGGCGGCATAGCGAGTAATCTTTGGGCAGCGGCAAGAACCTGATACGGATTCGCCGCCCACTCTTCGTTGTCAGAATGAGGAGAAGGGAAGGCTTCTGCCCAGTAATTCATTCCCATTGATTGGGCCAAGTTCGCGTAGCACGGATTGGGCTTTCGGTCTGCCATGATCTCGTAAAGGGTCGCGCCCGGTTCGCAGAAGACAATGTTTGTCAATCCGGCTCCGTGTGGACCGATCACCGCCTTCGCGCTGGAAAACTTCGCAACCTGTTCTTCCAGGGGATGGCACCCTGGAACTACTACTTCAACACCCTCGCGTTCCAGGAGTTCGATGATCTCAGGTTCATTTCGCATCTTTCTCGTCGCCGTGTCTAGGCGCGAGACGTAAATCACATCGTTGGCAGGACTTGACCCTCGCTTCGTATGAGCCTGGATCCTACGAAAGACTTCTCGCGCCTTCTGGGACGGGCGATATGTCGCCGCTCCCTGGGTGAAAGTTGTGTACACCAATTGATCCACAGCATACTGTCGACGGAGATCGACGGTGTACTTGTTTGTTACCGACAGCCCTGCCAGCTTCAACACGTGGTTCTGCCAGGGAGCGAGATGCGGCAGAGCACAGATCATTTCTGCTGGACCAGAGACCCGGAATGCCCAGAATATCGACGGGACGCATTGCGTCAGCCAGTGATAGTAGTTGTGATGCCAGGCATGAAAGCCGATGAGAATCGGCCCCGTCTCCATCAACGGGACGACGCGGCTAGGGTCGACGTTGAACGTGTGCGATGGTTGCGTGCTATAACGCGTTTCGGAGATGTGAATACCATTCTTGAAAACTGCACCCGTTTGTCCATCAAAGACTACATTCTCGACCTGGAAATATTCGATTGATGCGGTTCGCGGCGCGGGGGAAAAGCGGCCGCGGGAATCGATGGCGCGTAGTGTCGGTCCAATTTCAAAATTCGATCTGCCGGGAATGGGAACGCTTTCCTCGATCGCGACTCTGCGGAGGCTACAGTCTGCGATGGATAGTCTGTTGCCATTCATGTTCTAGTCTCATGCGGAATTGTCTGAGTCCAATCGGCGGCCTTTTGATTAGAAGAGACTATTCTTGTGGACATGTGCACCCAAAGGCAGCTTCAACCAGAGTAATTAATACCACCTCAAGTTCTGATACTGGCCCTAGTTGGCCTAAAGAAGCGCACAATCAACTTGGGTGCCTGACTAGTCTCGCCAGCGACCGAAAAGGATCGAGTCCAGCGAAAAGGGTCCAGATGTCGCGGCCGTTTTAGCAGCGCTTTCTACGCTGCCAATCGAAGCATTCTCAGGGAAGCGCAGCGCGCCGATCAGCATCAGTCGATCAACGCCATTCACAATTTTTCCATAGTACTGCGTGGCATCCGCACAGGATCCAGAATTCTGGGCACTCACAACCTTAAAGAACCCAGCATTTTTTGCGAAGCACGCATAGTAGCTGGTTGCCATTTCGATCGACTGGTTGTGGGAACCTCGATACCCATAGGGATCGTAGCCGGCATTGCGCATGATCTCTGCGGCGTCATAAAGACGCTCGAGAGTGAACATGGGATATCCAATGCCCTTCCCTGGGTCGGCATTTCGATATCGGTCATCAATTTCGCCTGGAGCTACAGTCGATGTTTGGAAAAAAGGTCTGCTGCTAGAACCGTCGGCGCCCTTGTTGGGATAACAGGCATTGGGAGTGTCTTTCTCGCCGTAAATCGCCCGCTGAAAAAACACCACCCATGGCAAGGTCACGCGGATCGTTGAGCCTTTGCCAGAGAGAATGGTTTCAAATGCTTCTCGATTGTCGAGAATGCGAGCTAAGGCCAATAGTCCGACCAACTGGTTCGCTGGATGGTTGCTATAGTGGTCGCAATCCCAGGCATGGTGCTCGGAGAAACTATAATTCAAAGCGTTCAAAAGCAGGTCGAAGATGGCGGTGTCGAACGCATTGGTCTGCTTCTGTTCTGCCGCGTTGAGGTCGCCCCGATATGTCAGCAAGTCTTGAGCCTGCACGTAATAGATGATTCCACGCGAAACAACCAACCCTGCGCCAACCGATGCTGCTTCGTTGAACTTTCCATCTCCATCACAAAACTGGTTTGCGGTGCTGAGTATGCGTCCCTGGCTGTCACGAAAACCGTGTGCGCTCCACGCGAGAAGAACTTCTTTGGCCAGAGCAGCGGCTTGATCCGGATTGGGTGCTCCTTTCGGAAGCTTCGCGCCGGCTTTCACCAGTGCGGCGTAGAGAGCATCCCGCGAAGCCACCACTGCCGCTCCGCCGGGGGGCTTTGCATTCGCACCTAGCCGCAGTTCCGCGCGGACTTTACCGGTGTGATCCTCGTTCTCAATGGTTTGGGGCTCGTAAGAGAATGCGTAGTTGTAGGTATCCGAGTTACATCCTGAGTATGCCGCGCTCCAATTCTTGCCGGAGGACATGTCTTTTTCAACCTGGGACGCGAGTTGATTGAATCGGCTTGCCGAATATGTACCGGGAGTGTTGATGCGTCGTACAAGCGCTTCCAATTCGCCGGGCGTATTGAAGACTCGAGGGTATGTGGACGAGCTTACATACGAACCCGAAAGGCCTGGTGCAGAAGCTTCGTTGCGAGTGGGAACTGTACTGGCGCTGGGAATTCGGAATCGCGTTGTGCCCGAACCGGAAACCGCGGTACTGTCTGCGCCCCCCCTGACCGGAATACCGCGGACAGCAAGAGTCTTTTCCGCCCCGGTGAAGGGTTCAGACGGCAGTTGAATTTGAAAGCGATGCTTGCCGCCTTGATCACGGCACGCTTGAGTTACAGCAGGTTCGTTGTTGTGGTCCGCCTTGCCCGCGACCAGTAACTTGTCATCGGCGTAAACCTGAACCTCGATCGAGTTACTTTCGCCTTGTTGGCATGCCCAACCGGCAATCGTCGGATGGATTCCATCGAACGTGATGTGATCGATGTGCCCCACCACGCGTCCCGCCTGAGCCCAAGTACGCTGTGGGCTCAACAAAATGCTGAAGATAAGCACGGTCAGCAATGAAAGGCGTCGAGATGAATTGGATTGAAATTGTTGCGTCAGGATGGACACACGAACCTCCAAATCGCCCGCCCCGATGGCTTGGGTGTCGCCAATCTAGAACGTGATGCGGGAAACGAAAATTGCCAGGCTACGACGAGAGATACAGGAATCTGTTTGTCCTAACATCAAGACGAATCGAGATTGAGTCCCTCAAGAACGGTCCTTAACCCAGCGCAATCGACGGTCATGTCCATATTGCCTGCGTGGCCTGGGTGTTGCGGATTCGGTTCAGATTTAGAGGAGAGAACAATGTGTTTGCCTTTGATCAAGGCGCTCAACTCAGAAAAGATCGGGACTTTGTACAGGCCACGGTCATGTAGAAATTCAACGAGATTTGTTCCGAGTCGAGAGAACACGATATTTGCCAATCCGGCGCCATGTGGTCCGATGACGGCTTCCGCTTCGCGGAATAATCTGATCTGTTCGCGTAGTGGTAGTTCTTCGAGGCACACCGTTTCGAACCCGAAGCTGCGAACCGTATCGACTACTTGCTCTTCATTGAGCACACGCCGCGCGGTCGCGAGCCTTCTTGAAACGTACACTCGGCGACGAGCATCGGTTCTAACTTGCGCCGCAATGTTCTGAAAGATCCGAAGCGTCGGGCCTATGAAACGGACAGCTACTGTCGGTACGATCGCCCGCTTGAGATGTAGTAGGTCGCCCTGAATGACTTCCAGATTCTCCTTGAAGCTGAATATATCAGCGATCTGAAGCAAGAGTTCGCCCGGAACTCGCCGAAGCCTGGCCGCCTGAAACTCCGTCACAAGAATGCGAGCGCGCGGATCGACGTCGAGAGAAAGCAAGATTCTAGGCAGGCAGTCAATCAGCAGGTGATAGTAATTCCAAAAACCGGGAACAAGGGCCGGGACCGAAATGCCATCGTGATGCTCGATTCTTCCGTCCCTGCGAGACTCAACAATCTCTTGAGCGGATATTCTAAATTCCGCCTCGAAGTGTTGTTTGGGCATCGACAAGAAGCTGAAGGCAAGAGCCGTCGAAGAATCGTCATACGCAATACCCTCTTTGCTCAGAAAAACGGAACATTCCCGCAATTCACCAATTGAGGGATTTGAGAGTTCAAACGTTCTGGTTTCGGTATCTCGGCCCTTGACGATCAGCGTACGAGCGTTCATCAAAACTCTTTCATTAGTCTTCGCCAGCGGCTCACGGTGAATAGCATCTGCATCAGATGTTGGGATGACTGGCATTGACTCGAAACCATGCACTTTCTAGTTTGCATCGGGAACCGGCTTGTATCCGCGCTGCGCCCCGACTTCCACGTAGTGATGCCTGAGGTCTGCAAACTCACCGTGGCCAACCTCGATCGCAGCCGCAGGATAGGTCATGCTGTACCAGAACTGATCGAATGCGAAAGCATTGCGGCCCTCCCGGAAGCCGCAGTTTACATAGTGCTCCCGCCCGTTCTGCAGGTTCCCGGCGCTCACCGCCGAGGCGATATCCGTGTAGGTACGCAGATAGTAGCCTTCATCAAAGCAGGATACGAATGGTTCGAGCCGCCTTGGTTGCCGTGGAGTCCTCAGACCGCGAATGATTTCTCGAGTCCCCAATCGCCAGTTGCCCACAAGGGCGCGGTGCGCCTGCGCGAAACGCGCCACGGGAACAGCGAAATTGATGGGAAAGAGATAAAACGAATAGCGCTCATCCTCAACCGGGAGCAGATCAATGTGAGCTTCCTGAAGGGGATGAAACATCCCGCTGATGGGTAGCACGATCCGGTCGGCCGTTGACAGCCAGCCGGCGAGCCACGAGAAGGCGCTAACTGACAAAACCAGATTCTTGGAATTTCGAAGAGTCTGGAAGTCGGCCAACGCTCCACGACTCGGAAGAAAAACCGCGTCGTTAAAACGGCTTCTCAGGGCGCCGCAATAAACGTTCTTGTCGATCTGCCCCATGAACACCAACTTTAATCCCAAGGTCTGAGCCAGTTCAGCGTAAAACTCAACCGGTAGCAGCACACGGTGTGGTTGACTGCCGTCGAGAATCTCTCCTCCCCTCACGTTGCACACTAAGTACTCCGACCCAAATCCTGGATAAACACTTTCATCCGGCGGGAATACGTTTCTGGAGAAATCAAGATCGGGGAAATTTGAAAGCCACTGCACAGCGGACTGAAAGGTGCCGCGTCCACAACCTGACAGGTTTTTCGTGATGGCTGGGATATCGAGTTGCTGTCGAGACCTCGACGGAATGATTTCGGAGCCTAGCGCCCCAGGCAAAAGTGCGTGCTCGATGCCCCAGTCCGGCAGAATCGCGTTTGAAATCTGGCAGCCATCGACGCCCGCCGCAATCCGAAGGGCAACCAGATATTGCATCATTCGGTTGGCGTAGCCGCCGATCAAATGAACGTCCAGGACGGGGCCGGAAGCACGCGCGCGGGCGGATGTTGGGTCCGGCTTCGTTTGTGAATCCTCTCTCTTGTCGAACTGAAGAGCCCCGGATTCTTTCTTCTCGCCGAGCCGGGCAGCATAACTGCTGGCCGTTTCGCGTTCGCCTTCAACTAAGGACGGGTAATTCACAATGCCGGCTGATTCCGCAAGCCTATGCATGCTTCGCAGCGTTGCTTCACAAAACCTCAAGATGCACTCGTCCTGTTCATCGCTGAAATGCTTGTGCGTTATGCTGCTCTCATTCCTTTTCCGCGGATGTGACGCCCGCCCGCGTTCGACCTTAGCGAGCCATTCTTCGCGAGACTTGGTGTAATAGTGATTGATGCGAAGAATGTCATAAGAAACTGGATAGCGGAACCCATACGGGTGTTTTTGTTCGCGGCCGTGTTCGTCCACGAGTATGCCGCCGTTAAGAAAAGGACGATGGATTCCTACTTCCCGAATTAGCTCCGGCCTGACAATGCACTTTACATGCTGATTTACTATGGATGCAGCCGATGCCGCCCTGGTAAAGCGCCGACAAACTGGAAGATTCCTTTTTTTGTCTTCTCCTGAGAAGCCGAACATGCGCCAATTCACGGCCACCCCACCAAAATTGCGATAAAGCTGGAGCGTCTCAGGAAGAGAGTTCCCCTTCATCGGCAAGAGAAACTCATCCGCATCGATGAATGCGACCCATTCTGCTTTGTTGCGAAGTCGCTCGAGTCCGTCCCAATACGCAGGGATTTGCGGGCGCAAGTAGGTTTCATGGGGCAACGGCCAGCTTGAACGATCAGGCCATTGAACTACTTCAATCCCTGAGGTTCCGTGCAATTGTCTGAGCAGATTTGTAGTGCCATCATCATCCTCACCACTGTTGTTGTAGATCAGGAAATGATCTGCGCCAACCACGCGGTGGTACGCGATCCACTCGAGTAAGTAGTCGCACTCGTTCTTGACGATTGCACAGACAGCAAGAGGGTGTTTCATGCACTAAGCCAAAGGCACGCCCGCCCTAATAAACCCGGCGGGCAATTTGAAGTTGTTGCAGGGGGGCGACTAACTCGAACCTTTCTGGATTGGCGGAAGAAATTACAAACCTTTTTCAAACCGCCCCAGATCAGCGGTGCGGAGAATGATATCATGTCCCCGCCTTAGTTATGTTGCAAGCAGGTTTGCAGGTCGAAGATTTTAGCTTTATCCGCGCGTGGATCGAGGATCAGAGCGGCAGCGGACCCTCGAGCGTCACCGTTCTCGTCGACGGTAAGCTTCACTGGTCGGGACTTCCGCGTCGCCTGGAACATCTCCGATTCGATCGCAACTCTCCGCGCACGCCTTGTGGAATTTGGGTGCCTTTGCCGTTGCCTACGGTAAGCCCGCAAATCGTTGACGTGAAATTGATGCAGGGCGATACGGTTCTTGACCAAGCCACGGTTGATCTCGCGAAGCGTTATGTCGGGTTTGTCGACAGGATCTCCTTCAGTTCCGAAGGCCTTGAACTGGAAGGATGGGTGCACGACTTAGGTCGCGCTTTGCAAGCCGTTAAAGTGGAAGTGCGCACTGAAGATCGTGTTCTGGGTTCGCTCGTCGCGGATCGCACTCGAGACGACCTTGCGAAGAGTCGCATTGGTCTGGGAAATCATGCCTTCACAGGATCGTTCCCTCGCTCTATCACTCACAAGGTGGTCGTCGATACAGTCGAAGTTCTCGTAGCGGGAACTGACATCCGGCTGCCTGCGTCGGACTCGTTGATCAATTCGAGGAAGCCAAGCCCAGCCTTGACAAGCACGCTGCCTGTCAGCACCCCGACAGTTGGGCCTGTCCTGCTCGAAGACAGCTCGCACACCAATTCTGAAGATCTAGTCGTCGGCATCTGCGACAAGATCAGCGACGAAGAAATTCTCGGCTGGGCGGTCGATCTTCAGGACAAGGATCAACCCGTCGTTCTCGACTTGTTGATCAACAATTTCATGGTGGCTACTACGGAAACGGATCGGTTCAGATCGGATATCGCGGTCAAGTATGAATGTAGTGGCTTCGCGGGCTTCCACTTTGAAATAACCCCCCAAATGCGGTTAGGAAAAGTTCTGAATGTTGCCGTCGCCGTGAGAAAGACCGGTCGGATCCTCTCCAACGGGACCAAGACGATTGAGCCAAGCTTTAGCAAGTCTCTGCTCTCACCTGGGCGAGGCGACAATCATGCCTTGATTGATCAATGGATGCTTTCGCCTCGTAAGGATCCGAGCGATCATGTCCCGTCCCTTGCGCTAATCGTTCTGAATAGAAATGGCGCAGGGCTGCTGGAACGCCACTTTCGAACCTTCGCTGAACACAATACTTATTCGAACTTTGAATACCTGGTGGTGGATCACGGTTCTACGGACGATTCGAAATCGATTCTCGAAAAATGGCGGGCTTCAGGTATTCCAATCACAAGCTTCGATCGTGGCGAGAACTATTCCTTTTCCGACTCAAATAACTTCGCAGCGCAGCACACTCAGGCCGAATACTTAGTTTTTTGCAATAACGACATTTTCTTCACCAAGGATGCTCTCCCCTCCTTCATGGATGTTCTGAGCCGTGAGGATGTAGGTATTGCGGGAGTCAAGCTCCTGGACGACGGCAGACCGGGGGACTACGGTCCGAGGCTCATCCAGCATCTCGGCGTCTTTTACAACACTGCGAAGTACGACCGCGTTGTCCATCCCGTCGAAGCTCGCTATCTTCCTATTTTTGAGCAGATCCAGAGCGAGAACTTCAAGGCGCCGGCCGCGACAGGCGCCTTTTTGGGCATAAAGCGAGAAGACTTCCTCAAGCTCGGGGGTTTCTTCGAAGGTTATTTTTACGGCTATGAAGATATTGACCTGTGTTTGCAGATGAAGCTGAACCTTCGAAAATCAGTTGCAGTGGTTGCTACTACCGAGGTGGGGCACTCTCGCGGTTACAGTCGCAAGAAAACTGGACTATGGGGAGGAGCCCCGATGCAGCGTAACAGCGCGCTGCTTTCTGGACGGTTCGGGCTGGCAGTCCGAAGGATCCTCCGTTCCAGCGTACTCACCGATCATGAGTATTGGACCGCTACCAAACCAATAGTCGGATTTGCCGTTTCCGAAGCCGGGGCTACCACCTTAGCCGGAGATTTCTATACCGCATATGAATTGGCTCGTGAAGTGGCGCAGGAGGTGGATGCCAAGATCGTCTTCCTCGAGGAAAAACAGAACTGGTACGACCTGAAAGACATCGATATTTTGGTCGCAATGACTCACAACTATGATCTTTCGTTGATCAAGCACCCAAAGCAGAATTTGGTGACTGTAGGGTGGGCTCGGAACTGGTTTAGCGAATGGATGAAACCACGTCGCCACGAGTTCGACTTCTTATTGTCGTCTTCGACGAGAGGGGCCGAGGCTATGCGGACGTCACTTGGCCATCCGGCAGAGGTCTTTCGTATTGCGACCTGTTCTCAACGATTTTCCCCGGAGCCGGCAGTTACAAAAACCGTGGATTACGTGTTCACGGGCAGTTTTTGGGGACACTCCCGCGACCTGATGTATTTTCTAGAGCCGGCGGCCCTGCCTTACTCCTGCGAAATCTACGGAGCGGGTTGGGAAACTGTGGAGTCTCTGGCTCCCTATGCGAAGGGATTTGTCAATTACGATCAGCTTCCAGGAATTTATCGACGGGCTCGAGTCGTCATCGACGATGCCAACACCGTCACGAAGGAATGGGGATCCGTGAACAGCCGCGTGTTCGACGCAATCTCGGCTGGAGCCCTGCCAATCACCAACAGTGCTGAGGCATCTCGCGACGCCTTTGAGGGCAAATTGCCGTCATATCAAAGCCGGGAAGAACTTGAAGAGCTCCTGCACCGGTTTTGCTCCAACGAGGACGAACGCATCGCGACGCTCAAGGCTCTCCAGGATATTGTTCAGAAGGAGCATACCTACGCACACCGTGCAAAACAGTTCGTCTCAGTGCTGAGGACCGGGCTGTCTAAGATGTTCCGCATTGCGATCAAGGTTCCCTGTCCGAGCGAGAATGAAGCCCATTTGTGGGGTGACTTTCATTTTGCTCAGTCTCTCGCAAAAGAGCTGCGGGCGTTGGGACACAGCGTGCGACTGGATTTCTTGCGTGAGTGGAACAGTGTAAACCGGTTGCGCGACGATGTCGTTATCTGTTTGCGTGGTCTCAGCCAATACACGCCAACTCCCGATCAAATCAACATCTGCTGGTTAATCAGCCACCCGGATACCGTCAGCGTCAGCGAATTGCGACAATATGATCGCGTCTATGTTGCATCCCGAAAGCATTTCGCGACTCTCGAGAAATTAGGATTAAAGAACGTTGAAGTACTCTTGCAATGCGTAGATACGACGACATTCCGGCAAAACGGCCACCAGCATCCCAAGGAGTTCGACGTGCTTTTTGTAGGCAATTCTCGGAGTGTTCTTCGACCGATCGTCCGTGATGCAATTGCCATCAATGTTCCACTAACTATCATCGGATCTGGATGGAACGAACTTGTGCCGAAACAGTACATTCTGCAACAAAGCGTTCCACATGTGGATTTGCCCGAGACCTATGCCAAAGCGCGCGTCGTATTGAACGACCATTGGGAGACCATGGGTGAACACGGTTTCATTTCAAATCGATTATTCGATTGTGTGGCCGTAGGCGCATATGTCGTCAGCGACCCTGTTGAGGGTGTGTCCGATCTATTCGGTCCTCTGGTAAAGCAGTACAGATCCTTGGATGAGTTGAAGTTTCTAATCGCGGAGGGCCTGACGGGTACAATCGCGCGCGAAGGGGCAGAAGCGCAAGCCATCGCGGAGGCTAATTCTTTCAAGGCAAGGGCAAAAACGATCTCAAACTATATTACGAGTTCTTACGATGACATCTGCCGTCAACGCCTCATCAGCCAGCCCACAAAGTTTGCCGCAAACGTGGTAGTGGATTAAGGATCCCTTCTGTGAGACGCGGATTAGGAGGATAGCATTATGAATTTCTCTCCGCCGCATGAGTCGCGTTAATCATCCGGTTATTTGTCAACAGTTTGTAACTATCTGAAAGGCACAAGCTATTACCGTGTATAATACGGTCCAACTTAGGCGCAAGAAGGGAAGAATCTCCTCTTCAAATGCGCCCGGGGTTCCCCTGACGAATTAGATCAACAAACACATAAAACCCCAGGTCGAGTAGCGCCCCAAAACAGGGTCCAAGCAGTTTCCCCAATCGAGACAGCCAATCCGGTGAAAGAGCGTGGCAGAGGTTTGCCGGAGGATAGAGATGTCAGAGTCAACCGCGCCGGTCGAAGTCGGCCAGAAGCACGACAGCACCGCTGTCCGTGCTCTAGTGCGCGTTGCTGCACACTATGGTCTGACCCTTACTCCTCAGCAGATCACCCGCGCGCACCCGTTCGATAGCGCCGAACCTAGCACCGCGGCCCTAATCAAAATGGCCAGCGAAGCTGGTCTTCGCGGCAAGTTGATGCGCATCAAACGCGGAGAGCTAGGCAGACTTGCCCGGTCAGTACCAGCGATCTTGCTGCTTCCGAACGGCAAAGCGGCTCTGATCACTCGAGTACAACAAGCGAAGGGCGCCAGCTTCGCTTTGGTCGAGGAATTTGAAACCGAACGCAGCGTCACCGCGCTCTACGATGAGCCCCGCTTGTTCGAATTCTGGTCCGGAGAAGTACTGCTGCTGCAACTTCGCTGGCGGGTAGTTGGTGCGGAGCGGCCTTTCGGGTTCCGCTGGTTGTTCGACCAGATTCTGATGGAGCGGCGGCTATTTCGCGACATCAGCATTGCCGCCGTTCTGATGAGCCTGTTGGGTCTTTTACCTGCGATCACTTTCATGGTTCTGATTGACCGCGTGCTGGTCAATCACAGCGTCTCAACCTTGAATGTGTTGGGAGTGGTCGTAGTGATTATGATCGGATTCGAAACGGCGTTTGGATATCTCCGACGCTATCTGATCTGGGTCACCACGTCACGGATCGACGCTCGCATCAACCTGTACATCTTCGACAAATTACTGAATCTGCCGATGTCGTTCTTCGAGCGACTTCCAACGGGATTGATCAATGCCAAAATCAGCCAGGTTTGGCATATCCGGCAGTTTCTGGTTCAGGAATTGTTCGGCACGCTTCTGGATAGCTTGACGTTCTTAGTGCTGGTGCCGGCGCTCTTTCTTTTGAATTGGAAGCTGGCAATCATGGTGGTTGTTTTGGCGCTTGCCATTCTGGCTGTTTACATCCTGTTCTTGCCAACGCTCAGCCGGCTCTACGGAAAAGTGGTGGACGCTGAACAGGCAATGGCTTGGCATCAGGTGGAAACCATCTATGGCATAAAGACGGTCAAGTCGTTATCGCTTGATGGCATGAAGCGCAAGCAGCGCGACGAGCGGGTTGCAAACGTGATCGAAGCACATCAGGAGTTCGACCGGATTGCCAATATTCCACAATCGATGGTCACTCCCTTGGAGCGCTTCATTTACAGCGGCAGTTTTTTCTTCGGCTGCTACATGGCTTTGACGGATAACAACGCGACTATGGGCTCGGTGGTTGCTTTTGCGATTCTCGCTGGCCGGGTAGCGCAGCCTATCGTGCAGATGGCGAATGCTCTCCATAGCTTTGAGCAGGCGCGCGGCGCCTTAGCTGAGGTGGCGTCGGTCATGAACGTTCCGCCGGAAGATGGGCGTTCCGGTACGGGTCTAAAGTTGCCGATCTCCGGACGAGTTGTCTTTGAAGATGTGCGGTTCCGCTACAGTGCCGGAGCTCCTTATGCACTAAACGGGGTCTCATTCGAAATCCCCAAGGGCACGATTTTCGGCGTCATGGGGAGAAGCGGTTCTGGGAAAACCACGGTTACACGATTGCTGCAAGGTCTCAATCGCGACTATGAGGGCATGATCAAGATCGATGGAATGGATCTGCGCGAGATTGATCTCGATCACCTTCGTTACAACATCGGCGTTGTGCCACAGGAGAACTTTCTATTTAAGTGCACGATCCGGGACAACATCGCTGCAGCGCGTCCGCGGGCCAGTTTCGACAGAGTCGTACGAGCGGCACAACTGGCAGGCGCCGAGGAATTCATCGAACGACTGCCGAATGGCTATGACACTGTCGTCGAAGAGGGCGCGGCAAATTTCTCGGGTGGACAGCGACAACGGCTTGCGATCGCTCGCGCTCTTCTGGTGGATCCGCCGATTCTGATTCTTGACGAAGCCACCAGTGCCCTCGACGCCGAGAGTGAAGCCATCGTCAATGCGAACTTGGTGCGTATTGCGCAGGGAAGAACCGTCATCATTATTTCTCATCGTCTCTCTATGCTGGCAATGGCCGACGCGATTTTGGTGCTTGAGAGGGGCAAGTTCTACGCCGTCGGGCACCATCAAGAGCTCTTGGGGAGTTGTGATATCTACCAATCGCTGTGGACACAGCAGAACCGCCACTGGCAGATAGAGGGGCAGGATGCAGTTAGTGAAATCCAGTCAATCCAAGCCGACTAGTCCGACCGAGGCTGCGGTCCGCACCTTCGAGTCCGCAACTGCTGAGGTGCTGGCCAGGCGAGAGGCATGGAAAGAACGTGGCGTCCTCTATGTTCTGGCGGGGATGATTATCTTCATCATCGGTGTTATTTCTGTGGTGAAGCTCGATCGCATTGTTACGGCGCCTGGGCGGCTTGTACCCGTTGAAGGAGCCATCACGGTTCAGCCATTAGAAAAGGCGATTATTAGTCGCGTTCTCGTGTCCGTTGGTCAGGTAGTAAGAAAAGGACAAGTGCTGGCTACTTGCGACCCGACATTCGTACAGG
>Ga0126370_10000034_pt1 | contig 38749 bp, 32 predicted proteins | sample PanSoiMetaPlot_3_FD_92586 | JGI IMG/M metagenome (GOLD analysis project Ga0126370, IMG submission 92586) | Tropical forest soil microbial communities from Panama - MetaG Plot_3 | ecosystem: Environmental > Terrestrial > Soil > Tropical forest > Bulk soil | place: Panama | collected 2016-02-17 | reverse complement strand
GCGCTTCTTTGGGGACAGCGCGCTCAGGTTGGTTCGAAGACAGCCCAAGGCGTTGTCGAAACTATCGGATTCGATCAGTGACAAGGAGATGTTATGAAGAAATCTTTCAGTCAGTGGACTGCACTCTGGCTCGTTTTGTTTTTCTGGGGCGCGACTCTCGGTTTTGCTGGCAATACGGCGCAGCAGTCGCCCCCGATCAAGCTCGGCACGAGCGGCAGCAATGTGAAGGACATCAACGCTTCTTTCTGTTGTACCGGTACGCTGGGTTCCTTGGTAAAGGACACGAGTGGCAACATGTACATTCTCAGCAATAACCATGTTCTGGCACGCTCCAATGCAGGCAAGGCTGGAGAAACGATTATGCAGCGGGGGTACGTCGATACCGTGCCGGTTTGCTCGAAGACTGGCACCATCAACGTGGCGCACCTGTCAAAGTTCGTCAAACTGAATTTCACCGGAGGAAACAACACGGTGGACGCGGCGATTGCCAAGATCATCTCGGGGCAGGTAAGTACCACCGGAAGGATACTGGAGATCGGTACGTTGAGTGCGACCACTCTTAATCCTTCGGTTGGCCTCAAGGTGGAAAAGAGTGGCCGCACCACGGCCTTTACAAAGGGCACGATCGGCGCGGTCAACGTCACTGTGAACGTCTCCGGATACGGGCCGTGCGGCCTTGGTACGAGCACGGCGAAATTTGTGAAGCAATTCCAAATCAATTCGAGTACCTTCAGCAGTGGTGGTGATTCCGGATCCTTGATTGTCACTCAACCGGCAACTGGCAAGAAACCAAATCCAGTCGGACTGCTGTTCGCGGGCAGTTCCACTTCAACCATCGGAAATCCGATCAAGTCCGTGCTCACAGCGCTTGGTGTTTCGTTCGTGGGTTCGGCTGCGGGGGCATCCATGGAAGCTCCGGCGGATCCAGAACTGGAGCACGTCTCGCAGGTTAAGGACCGCTACGACGACTACCTGTTGAATTTGCCGGGAGTCGTTGGCCACGGCGTGGCTCTGTCACAGGATGGTTCGGGAAGACGCGTGATTGTGCTGTTCTTGAAGGACAGTAACGTCCCGGTTGGAAGTCTCCCGACCACGATTGAGGACGTGTCCGTAGAGACTCAGGTCACTGGCGAATTCAAGACAAGAATCAACTGCAGCCATGCCCCTGGAAAACAATAAGAGCTGAGAAGAGCTTCATCATCCCGTTCTATGCCGCGTAACGACGAGTCGTTACGCGGCTTTTGTCATGTAACACAGTCTCAGAGCACTCCCGAAGCGATTCGCGGTTCACCTGCCGTCTGTTCTCCGTTGCGACCGAACCCGTCTGGGGTTTAAAAGAAGAGAGAGAGAAAAGGTGTGCATATGAACCGCCGTCGCAAGGTGATTGTTCTAGTCATGGTGATTTTGCTGGCCATCACCGTGGCGGGTACATTTCTGACTCGTGGGGTGATGGCATATCTTCCCTTCTTGCAAGCCCGGAAGGGGAGCTGGACGGGAGCCTATGTGCCGCTGGGAATTGTGGATCAGCGTCCGTGGCAAACCGCAGCGGCTCTAGCGGCCTTGGCGCAGTCAGCGGAGGAGAAGAAACTCGCCCGCGAGGCTGAACGCATTGCGGATCACGAAGTCGACCAGGCGTTCTCCCAGTCATTGCGGCAGGCTAGCCTTGTAAAGCCAACTCTCAGTGGCAAGGCATTGGCACTGCAGCAAAGAGTCAATGAGCTTCAGGAGACCATCAAAAACGATGAGGCTCGGATCGCGTCGTTGAGTGCCGGCGGTACTAAGCCAACAGCCGGTGCCGTTTCCAACGCCAGCGACCTGGAGATCGCGAAGGCACAGCTTTCGCTCGACCAATCCGAGCTGGCCGATTCGAACGAAGATCTCGCACGTGAAAGTGGAGATCAGAGAGTCAAGCTTCAGCAGGAACTGGCGGCGCGTGAGGCCGCCACCAAGCAGTACCGGGAAAATGCGTCCAACGACGAAGGGCAGACTGCTGTCGCCTCTGCCGAACAATACACGACGTTCGCTCAGCAGCTATCAACGTGGCGATCTCTGGGTAAGCGAGAAGACTTGATCGCGCAGGCGCAGCAGTTGGCAAACGCCGACGTGGCCGCGCTCACTGGTGACGAAGAAAGGATGAAGGCCGAGGCGTCTGCCCTCGCCGCCAAAGCCCCTGGCGAATCCCCTTCGGAACGAATCGACCGGCTGCAACGGCTGAGCGCGCAACAGAACATCCTGAGCATCCTGCATGATCGGCTTGAAGCGCAGCGCCAGCTCGAAGATCTCTACAGGCGTTGGGGAGCGCAAGTCGAGTTACAGCAAAAAATCGCAGTTCATCTGATTTTGCAGTCTGTCGCCACGATTGTGGCGATCTGCATCTTCGTGATCCTGGCGGGATGGGGTCTGCAACTGGCAATGGAGAAGATGGTTCGCGATCCACGCCAAAGGCAGACGTTGAAAACTGTTCTGAATCTGGGAACGCAACTGGTCGGCCTCTTACTAATTCTTCTCGTCATTTTCGGGGTACCGCGACAAATGCCAACCATCCTCGGTCTGGTGACCGCGGGGCTGACCGTCGTCTTCCAGGATTTCATCCTCGCATTCTGCGGCTGGTTTGTTTTGATGGGACCAAACGGAGTGAGGGTTAGGGACTGGGTAGAGATTGATGGGGTCGGGGGTGAAGTGGTACAGCTCGGATTGTTCCGCACCTGGCTGCTGGAGACCGGAAACTGGACTGCCCATGGCCATCCTACGGGTAGAAGAGTCTCTTTCTTGAACGGCTATGCGATACGCGGTAAGTATTTCAACTTCTCAACGGTAGGACAGTGGATGTGGGATGAGATTAAGGTAAGCGTTCCTCCCGGCATGAGTATTCATCCACTCCTCAAGGGGATCTACGAAGCGGCAGTGAGGACAACAGAAGCCGATGCGAAAATGGCGGAAGCGGAATGGAAGCGCGTAACGCACGAAGAGGGCTCGCCACAGTTTAGCGCCATGCCCTCGGTCAATCTCAGGCCGGCGGGAGCGGGCGTCGATATTGTTATTCGCTATATCACTCGCGCGGGAGTGCGAGTTGAGACTCGGAATCACCTGTTTGCCATGATTGTCGACTTGATGCAAGGTGAATCGAAAGAGAACAGCAATCCTGGCCCACTCTCGCCCCATCGGGGTTGAGAGGATGACTCTTACGGAGTGATATGCAGGTTCTATACGGCCTACCAGCGTATCTAGTGAATCTTGTTTTCGTCCGTAATGACAGGGACGCTGGCGAACTCCAGGCGTAGAGCTTCCGAAAATGGAGCACCTGAGACGAATCGGTCTAGCCGCATTACTGGTCTCGCGTGGTATCCCCCGCCGTACCGATTTCAATTTTGGGATTACGGTCAGCGAAAGTGGGGAACTGCCTTTTCCTACAGTTTTCGACGATGGAATGTGACATCTGCCCTTGTGCTCAGACGAGAGAAATGCGGATCATGACGGGTGTCTGGGCGGTGAATTGATCTGATCTTGAGCGCTAAGTCTCACTCACTCAAGACTTTGCCCGTAAGTGATTGTGCCCCATAGATTACTTCGCGATTTGCCGCTAACTCGATGATTCCAAAGATTAGGGAGGGGGAGGGGGTACCCTGCAAAGAGAAGGTCGTCCCAAAAACGGGACTCTTTGATTCCGTCGTTAACTCGCGAATTTGAGAATTCTGGTTCCGGCTTTCGATTAACTACTGGCCCCCAAGTTTGATGTCCCCGACTCCCACATGTGCTCTGAGTTCGTATTTTCCATCGCCGTGATACTTCAAGGTTTTCCCAAGCCAGCCGCTGGTCGAGCCATATCCATCGCTGTGCACATCGCCAACACCAGTGTCTGCGCGCACTGAGCGATAACCCTGCGGTTCTGTGGCGATACGAATGTCCCCGACGCCAAGGCTCAAATCTTTATCGCCGTCGATGTTGTCGACCGTCATGTCGCCAACTTTCTGATGGACGTCGATGTTCGTGTTTTGGGGAATCTCTAACTGAACATCGAAGTTCGTGTTCCCGCTCATCGGCGAATGAAACTCGATCGTCGCATCGCTGCCACGGACGTCGAAGTCGACATGCGCCTCTTTCACACTGTGTTCGCTGCGCGACTTGACCGTGTATTGCAGCTTGATCTGGTTGGAATTTCCGCGCTTGATGTGAATGTCGCCCACGCTGAAACGAACGTGCAGGTAACCACCGGAAACGAAATCGCGGGAATCGTTGTGCGTTTCCTCGTACCGCCAATCGTTCGCCGCGCAAAGAGGAGACAGCAAAAGGCACATCACGACTACCTTGTAAAGCGACTGAATCACAGACCGCTTCGACATGGAACACCTCGCAGGCGCAATGCGCCACTGAATGCTACGCAGGAGACGGCTCAAGAGTTCCGTGAAAGGCTAGTCCGAAAAGCTTTCACTTATTGAAGTCTGCCATGCCGTTCCACACCAGTTGGACGGCAATAGCCAGAATCAGGAAGCCAAAGATACGGTTAATCGCGCCCACCGCGCTTGGACCAAGCCTTCGAACCAGCGGTCCTCCCAGACAGAAGAAAAGCACCACGCTCAACGCCACTGACGCGATGCCAATGACCATACCAACGTAAGCCGCAGAGTTGTCGACGTGAGCTGCCAGCGCCATCACCACGCCAATTGCTCCCGGACCAGACATCAACGGCATCGCGAGCGGTGTGAGCGAGATATCTTCCTTATCTGCCGCTTCGTGGCTTTCTTCGGGAGTAATGCGCGCCTTGGAGGTCACCATGCCCCAAGCAGCATTGGCGACGATCAGCCCGCCTGCAATCTTCAGCACAGGTAGCGAGATGCCGAAGAAATAGAGGACGAACCGTCCAAAGAATAAGAATGTCACCAGAATCACGAATACCCAGACTCCGGTTTTTAGCGCAGTGCGATGGCGGTCACGCTCCGTCCACGTCGAAGTCATGGCAAAGAAGACGGGAATTCCGCCGAAAGGATCGACGATCGGGAACAGCGCCAGAAACGTCGCCGCTGCCGACGCAGGAAGCGTGCGCAGGAACTGTCCCAGCACGTGCGCCGAATTCATGCTTACTTGTACCCTTCGAGCGTCTTGGCCGCCCGCTCGAGCGCTGCGGCGAGAGTCGCCAACTGCTGCCGCGCACGGTCGCTGTCACCCTTGTCGAGTGCCTCGTTCACACCAGGGATCACGACCGCTGCGTAACCGGTGTATTCTCCCGGAGCGTAGATCGCGTGACGAAACCACGCACGATGCGGCAATCCCTGCTGCACAATCAACGCCCGTTCCGCATTCAACAAAACCTGATTCAGTCGCGACGCATCCTGCGGTGGATTCCTCTGCTTAGCCAGGATCTTTGCGCCCGCAGATTCGAAATGATGCGCCGCGGCTTCCACTGCAGCGAAGTCAATCGAATGCGCCCCGAACTTGTTTTCCGCGCGCTTCTGTGCTGCGTCGAGATAGGCAATGACTTCTTTCCCGTATTCCTCGTAGTCGTAGGGCAAAACGTCGGCATCCGCCATGCGCACTGCTTCCAGTCCCAGGACGCGCGCCATCTGCTGCTCGTAGACGAAATCGGAATCACCAAACTTCTTAAACCAGTTGAAGTTGTCAAAAACCGAGTGGTAAACGCCGTAAGGTCCGCTAGAACTGATGTCAGCCGATGGGACGCCAAGATGCTGCAGAAAAGCCGTATAGTCGGAACCGCTGCCCAGATCGCCGACCGGAACATCTCCCTTCACCTGTGCTGCGGGAGTACGACGACTGTCGCCAATCGCCTCCGTAGGCGATTGCGTTGATGAAGGCGTCTCTGGTTGCGACGCCTTCTGCCAAACGTCGTATACCGTCCCACCCTTCGGACTGGGAACTTCTTTCGCGATGTCACGTATGAACTGCTTGAGACTGGGAACAGAAGACGCTCCAAACTTCGGACCCGAGACGGCTACATCGACGTTGAAGTACGCCGGAGAATTCCGCAGTTCAGCCTCATGCTGCTCGACCCATTCGGTCGAGCCGATCAAGCCTTCTTCTTCGCCGTCCCAACTACCAAAGATGAGCGTGCGCTTCGGCTTCCATCCGGATTTGAGCAACTCGCCGACTCCATGGACCGATTCCAGCATCGCAGCCGTTCCGCTATTCGGATCGACTGCGCCATACACCCACGCATCGCGGTGATTCCCCACGACGACCCACTGGTCAGGAAGTTCACTGCCTTTGATCCGGCCGATCACATCCCACAGGGTGCGGAACTGATAGTCCTGCTTGAGATGTATCTTGACCTTCGACGGTCCCGGACCGACGTGATAAGTGAATGGCAACGACCCCTGCCAATCGCGTGGAGAGTCGGGTCCGCCAAGATGTTGCATGATCGGCCATGCATCCTGATAGGAAATCGGCGTCGAGGGAATCTTTGGCAGTTGTGTCGACTGCTCGGGCGAAACACGCTGCGAGTCAGGCAGCGAGGGCACAGACGCTATGCCAGGAGTGGTCGGATCACCGGGAAATTCGAACATGTATCCCACAGAGCCGCGCTGCGCACCGGTGTCAGGACGCCAAGGTCCATCCGGATATTTGTCGCCGCGACGCCACCCGTCGTCTGCGGGATCGGAATAGATGATCACGCCCGCAGCGCCGTGCTCCTGGGCATCGAATACCTTCACTCCGCGGAAGTTCTGGCCGTAGCGCACCAGAACAATCTTGCCCTTCACGTCAACGCCAAGCTTGGCCAGTTTGTCGAAGTCATCTGGTGTCCCGTAGTTGGCATACACGACGTCAGCCTCAACATCGCCTGAAGGCGACATGCCGTTGAATGGCATCACCACACGCGCATCGTCTTGATAAGGATCGCTGCTGACATGCTCACGCGTAGGTCCGTGCATCGCGACGCCCGCCGGCGCGGTCATGTCCACGCTGATCTCCAGCGGGTAGTTCATCCACACTCTGTATTCGACAATCTCGGTGTCGAGTCCTGCTTCGCGGAACTTCTGGGCAACGTAGTCGGCGGTCGCTTTGTCTTCCACTGTTCCGGCCATGTGCGGAACCTGCGTCAAGGTGCGCAGATGTTCCTCGGCAAGCTTGGGATCGGGCACGGCGAGGAACTGCTTTTCGATGGCTGCCTCCGCTGACGCGCTACGAAATCCAAAGATGGCAGAAGAGGGATCGGCCGACGAGGTCGCCTTCTTTTCGGCAATCGTGGAAGAACCGGAGAGCAATAGTGAAGATGTGAGCAGTCCCGTGAAGAAGAGTCTCATGAGTTTGCGTCGAAGATAGTAAGGTAGCACACGCTCTCGGGCGACCCGTCAGGAGCGTACCACTCCTGCAAAAGTTCGCCTAAGCTTCGCCTGTGTCACCATCTTCACCAAGATAACCAATTGGTGATATAATTCTTTCATGAAGCGCGCCACGATGACACTTCCGGACGACCTGGCAAAGGCAGTGGATGAATATGTAAAAGCGCAGGAAGCCCCTCCCGCCCTGACGGCGGTGGTGCAGGCAGCTCTGCGCGAGTATCTGCACGAACGCGGATTTCTACGCCCTCACACTCAACTGAAAATCACCCCGAAAGGGAACAGCGGGCGCAGCGATGTAAGCCACAACCACGACCTTTATCTGTCTGGTATGAAGAAATGAACCGCGCGGTGCTGGCGGATACCGGCCCCCTGTATGCCGCGAACGATGAAGGCGACGCCCATCATCAACGTGCCCTCCGGGAATTGAAAGAGCTGGCTCGCGAACAGCGCAGAGTCGTGATCGCCTATCCAACCTTACTCGAATCCTATTCGCTGCTGCTTTTCAGGCTTGGCAGAAGTGCGGCAACTGAGTGGCTGAACGAAGTAGAGGCCATACAGTTTGTCAGTCCGATACCTGCGGATTATGGCCGCGCGATTGCCATGGTGCGGGCCCTGGCAGACCAACGCATTACCCTGTTTGACGCGACCGTTGCGGCTTTGGCAATGCGTTTGGGATTAGAGGTGTGGACCTACGACCACCATTTCGATGTCATGCGCGTTCCCGTGTGGCGGTGATGTCAAAGCAAGTCCTTCGATAGAGAATCGCGCGACCGCGATCGGGGACAAGCTACCTTATCTGTCCACTTCCGATGATTTCGTACTTGTAAGAGGTCAGTTCGGTGAGGGCAAATGGGCCGCGGCAGTGAAGTTTCTGCGTGCTGATGCCCATCTCGGCGCCGAAGCCGAACTCGCCGCCATCGGTGAAGCGTGTGGACGCATTCCAGTAGACCGCAGCCGAATCGACGCCGCGCAGGAACTTGCGGGCGTTGGCTTCATCAGTCGTAACGATTGAATCGGAGTGCTTGGTCGAAAACTGGTTGATGTGAGCGATGGCTTCGTCCAGGTCGGCCACGACCGCGATTGCCATGCAGAGGCGAAGGTACTCTTCGTGCCATTCTTGTTCAGAAGCAGGCGCAATCAGCAGGTCGTGAGCCAGAGAGCAGGCTTCTGCGTCCCCTCGTAATTCGACGCCCGACTCTGTCAGTTTTTTGGCGATGCGCGGAATGTATTCGGCCGCAATGGATGCGTGCACCAGCAGTTTCTCGGCAGCATTGCAGACCGACGGCCGTTGTGTTTTGGCGTTGATCACGATGCGATCGGCCATGTCGAGATCCGCTGAGGCGTCGACGAAGATGTGGCAGTTGCCCGCACCGGTCTCAATCACGGGGACAACGGAATTCTCCGTAACGAAGGTGATCAGCCCGGCGCCGCCACGCGGAATGATCACGTCGACCAGACCGCGAGCTTTGATCAGATCCTGAACAGATTGCCGCGTTGAAGAGTCGAGCAGTTCGATCGCGCCTTGCGGCACGCCAGGGACAGCGCACATGATGTCGACCAGGCACTGGTTGCTACGCGCGGCTTCTTTGCCACCTCGGAGAACTATGGCGTTGCCCGCCTTCAGAGCGAGAACTGCGGTGTCGACGGTGACATTGGGCCGCGATTCGTAGACGATCCCGATTACACCGAATGGCACGCGGACTTTGCGGATATGCAATCCGTTCGGCTTGGTCCACTCGGCGAGCGTCTCACCAATCGGATCGGGGAGTGCCGCGACTTCGCGGACGCCGCGAGCCATATCTTCGATGCGCGACGGAGTGAGCAGAAGGCGATCGCGCATGGCTCCCTCGAGACCAGACGCTTCGACATCCTCGCGATTCGCCTTGAGGATTTCACTCTCGTTCCTCTCGATTGTGTCCGCAATCGCCAGCAAGATAGTGTTTTTTTCTGCGGTCGAGAGTAGAGCAAGCTGAGACGACGCGGAGCGAGCGCGCAGCAACTTTTCGTGCGTTGAGTTGGCGACCCTCGCGATCGTAGACATTCAACTTTCCCTCTGTGGCGGAAAGTACGTCCCGATCTTGCGTGCTATTCCCATCGGGATCGCGTGCGGATGCCTTCCATTCACGATGGCCACGTGAACTCCAGCTTCGCTGGCCAATTTGGCCGCTCGAAGCTTGGAGACCATTCCGCCGCGGCCGAGCGAGCTCTTACCGTTGCACTGAGCCTCCAGCGCAGGGGTCAGCTTCCGAATGACGCGCTGCAGCCGTGGTTTCTTGCGTCCATTGGGAACAAGGAATCCGTCGACATCCGTGAGCAGAAGCAGCCAATCGGCTTTTACCGCGGTCGCGAGCAGGGAACTGAGCTCGTCGTTATCCCCAAAGGCGCCTTCGAGTTCACGCACCGAGACGCTGTCATTCTCATTGACGATCGGGACCACTCCAAGCGAAAGCAATTGCGCCAAAGCATTCTGGAGATTGCGATAACGAACGGGGGAAGTGAAGTCATCGCTTGAAAGAAGCAATTGAGCCACAACTTTTTTGCCGAAAAACAGGCGCTCGTAGGTATGCATCAGCTTGCTCTGTCCGACAGCGGCGCAGGCTTGCATGCGAGGAACGTCGCCGGGACGCTTCTCGAGCGCAAGGCCTGACATGCCAGCCGCGATCGCGCCCGAGGTGACGATCAGGTATTCATTCTTCGACAGGTCCAGCTGATCGACGATGCCGCGAAGCAGATGGATATCGATCTGCCCACCGGGAGCAATGAGACTGGTGCCGACTTTTATGACTACACGCATAACGTTGTTCTGGCTGCGGCCGCGAATTCTTTGTTGTTCGCTTGCGCGTGACTCCAGCACGGAGACGTGGCGCGCCGGCAAGGAGGGACAACACCTCTATCCTGCCGTTAGAATGAGTTTCTTGGCAAGACGAAAATCTTTGTTGGGGTGATGATGCCTGCTTCGAATGCTACTAGCCGCTTTTCCGATAGGGTCGAGAATTACATTCGTTACAGGCCCGGATATCCGCGGGGCGCTCTGGATGCACTGAAGAGTGAATGCGGCTTAACGTCGAGTCATGCGGTCGCCGATATCGCTTCTGGCACTGGGATATGGACACGGATGCTGCTGGAAAATGGCAATCACGTGTACGCAGTCGAGCCCAATGTGGACATGCGCCAGGCCGGAGAGCGACTGCTCAGCGAATTTCCGAACTTCACGAGTGTGAATGGAAGTGCGGAGGCGACCACGCTTCCGGATGGGAGCGTTGACTTCGTGACTTCCGCTCAGGCTGCTCATTGGTTCGATCGCAAGCGAACCCGGAGTGAATTTGCGAGAATCCTCAAGCCAGGCGGTTGGCTCGTCCTGTTGTGGAACGAGCGCGAAGTTGACACGACGCCATTTCTGCGCGATTACGAGCAACTGCTATTAACTTTTGGCACGGACTATGAAGACGTCCGGCATGAGCGAACCACGGACTCAGTGAATGAATTCTTCGATCCGCTGCCGTATCAGGAACGAGTCTTTGCGATGCGGCAGCAATTCGACTATGCAGGACTCGAGGGACGCTTGCTATCGTCGTCGTACGCTCCGGGACCTGATCATCCGAAGCATGAGCCAATGCTGAAGGAATTACGACGTATTTTTCAGCAGCATGTGGAGAATGGGATCGTAACATTTGATTACAAGACACGTGTCTACTTTGGGAAATTGAGATGAATCCGAAAACTCTTGTATCGGAAGAAAAGTCGTTGCACATGACGCCCGAGGAGTTTCGCCGATACGGGCACGCAGTGGTGGACTGGATCGCCGACTACCAATCTCGTATTGAGTCTTTTCCCGTGCAGTCGCGGCTGAAGCCGGGAGAGGTTCGTGCGTCCCTTCCAGCAAATCCGCCCACGAAAGGCGAGGAATTTGAGGCGCTGCTGAAAGACGTCGAGCAGTTGATCCTGCCAGGCGTGACGCACTGGCAGTCTCCGAATTTCTTTGCGTACTTTCCATGCAACGCATCGGGCCCGGGAATTCTCGGGGATCTTCTGGCATCCGGATTGGGAGTTCAAGGCATGCTGTGGTCGACCAGTCCCGCATGCACAGAACTCGAAACGCATGTGATGGATTGGCTGGTCGGAATGCTGGGATTGCCCGAAAAGTTTCTTTCGACGGGCTCAGGCGGAGGAGTGCTTCAAGACACCGCGTCGAGTGCTGTTCTGTGCGCTCTGCTTGCGGCCCGCGAGCGAGCCACGGCGTACGTCAGCAACAAGGTGGGCTGCAATGGGAAGCTGATCGCTTATTCTTCAACGCAGACGCACTCGTCGCTGGAAAAAGCGGCGATGATTGCGGGAATCGGAACACAGAATCTGCGGTTGATTGAAGTCGACGAAAAGTTTGCGATGAAGCCCGGTGCACTGGAGAAGCAGATTGAGACTGACAGGCGCGCGGGATTCACTCCGATATTTGTGTGCGCCACGGTAGGGACGACCTCTTCGAATGCGATGGATCCAATTGCGGATATTGGAGATATCTGTCGTAACAACGATCTGTGGCTTCACGTCGATGCGGCAATGTCTGGAACAGCAATGGTGAGCCCGGAGTTTCGCCATCTGCAGAATGGAGTCGAACTCGCTGATAGCTACAATTTCAATCCGCATAAATGGATGGGAGCGAACTTCGATTGCAGTTGCTTTTGGGTTGCGGACCGAAAGGCGCTGATTCAAACCCTCAGCATCTTGCCGGAGTATTTGCGAAACCAGGCGACTGAGTCGGGGGCAGTGATCGACTACCGCGACTGGCACATTCAACTCGGGCGAAAATTTCGCTCGCTGAAGCTGTGGTTTGTGATCCGGCACTACGGCGTTGAAGGACTCCAGCGTAACGTGCGCGAGCATGTACGTTTGGCGCAGGAGTTCGCAGAATGGGTGCGGAAGGATGATCGATTCGAGTTAGCTGCGCCCGTACCGCTAAATCTGGTCTGTTTCCGGCATAAAGCTGGAGAAGCAGCGAATCAGGCGATCATGGAGCGACTGAATTGCAGCGGTGATTTGTTCCTTACACACACCAAGTTAAACGGGAAACTGACGCTGCGGCTCTCTATCGGGCAGATGCATACGCAAGCGCGGCACGTGGAAAAGGCATGGGAAAGAATTAAGGAAGAAGCGACCCGATTGTGAGTTCAGCAGAAATTAAAGAAGAAAACCCGCTGCGGCGGTTTCTTGTTCTGCGTTCGAGAGGTGTGTTATCCCTGTTTCTTCGGGCCTGCGGCTCTCACTTCAGGTGGAGCGTCGAAGTTTTCGAAGTTCTTGGCGAAACGGTTGCGTAAGTCTTCGGCTGCGCGATCGTATGCCAGCTTGTCGGGCCAAGCGTTACGCGGGTTCAGCACTTGCGGGGGAACACCGTGGCAATTCTTCGGAATGGTGAATCCAAAGGTCGGTTCGACTTCGAATTCGTGGTGGATTAGTTCACCTTCCACGGCTGCGTCAACCATCGCGCGCGTATGCGGAATGCTCATGCGGCGTCCTACACCGTAAGGACCACCTTGCCATCCTGTGTTGACGAGCCAGCACTGCGCGTTGTGTTCGCGTAAGCGGCGGCCCAGCATCTCGGCATAAACCTTCGGCGCAAGCGGAAGGAACGGCGATCCGAAGCAAGTAGAGAACGTGGCCGACGGTTCTTTTACCCCAGCTTCGGTCCCCGCCACTTTCGCGGTGTAGCCGGAGAGAAAGTGATACATCGCCTGCTCGGGCGAAAGCTTGGAAATCGGCGGCAGAACGCCGAAGGCATCCGCAGTGAGAAATACAACGTTCTTCGGATGCCCACCAACTCCCGGGATCACTGCATTGTCGATGAACTCAACGGGATAAGCGGCGCGTGTGTTCTCCGTTTTGCTGTCGTCGTCGTAGTCGGGAATGCGAGTATGTGAATCAAGAGTCACATTCTCCAGAACGCATCCGAAGCGCAACGCATTCCAGATCTGCGGCTCGTTCTGTTTCGAGAGCTTGATGCACTTGGCATAGCATCCGCCTTCGAAGTTGAAGATGCCGTCGGCGCTCCATCCATGTTCGTCGTCACCGATGAGATCGCGTGACGGATCTGCAGAGAGCGTTGTCTTGCCGGTCCCCGAAAGGCCGAAGAATAAAGCGCTGACGCCGTTGTGCCCGACATTGGCCGAGCAGTGCATGGGGAAGACATTGCGCGGTGGCAGGAGAAAATTCATTACGCTGAAGATGCACTTCTTCATTTCCCCGGCGTACGATGTGCCGCCGATGAGCACCGTGCGGCGCACAAAATTCAACAAGATGAAGACCTCAGAGTTTACGCCGTCACGTTTGGGATCTGCCTTGAACTCGGGTGCGGAGATCACCGTGAACTCAGGTTGATGATGTTTCAGTTCTTCGAATGTCGGGCGAAGGAACAATTGCCGCACAAAGAGGTTGTGCCAGGCATATTCGTTGACGATGCGGACAGGCAAGCGATAGGCAGGATCAGCACCGCAGAAAAGATCCTGCACGTAGAGTTCGCGGCCACGAAGATGTTCCATCACACGGGTGTAGAGGGCGTCGAACTTTTCTGGTTCGAAGGGGGCATTTACAGCGCCCCAGTTGACGGTGTGGTCCGTCATTTCGTCTCTTACGATGAATTTGTCTTTGGGAGAACGCCCGGTGCGGTTGGTATAGCCGACGATGGCCCCGTTGGATGCCAGTTTGGATTCGTTGCGGCGGATGGAGTGCTCCACCAGCAATGCTGGAGAGAGATTGAAATAAGTTCGCCCTTCGCTTAGCAAATCGGCTACGTCGCTCACGTGCATCGTGGTAGCCATAGGTAATTCTCCTGGGAGTCGCCCAACACTTGTATCGAGCCAAAACGTTTTATTCTGCCTTAAAAACTGCTGGCTTGCCAAGGAAAGGGATCACTTTCCGCCAGCAAAACGATATTCCAAAGCACTTACGCCATGCCGACGCACCACCTAGGAGAGATGCAAAACTAACACGTAGGAGTTGTCGATCGAGAACGGCAGAATTCAGGCTTTGAGCGTGCACCCGTCGCAAGCCGATGATTAGGACTGCACTAGTCGGAGGAAGTTTTGTAGTCGCATGCGGTGCGACAAGGCTCGCAGTACATGAGGCCGTCAGTACAGAGCCTGACGTCGATCACGGACTGGCAGAGGCAGCAATACTTTTCGCACATGCAATTTGCTTCGGATTGTTCGCATTGGGCGCAGCGAAATTTGGCGGTACCGGTTGCGGTGCTCATGGGGTTAATTTAGCTCCGGAGCCTGCCTAACAAGTAATGACGTTAGTAATTGGCTGGACGCATCTTGCCAGCGGCAATCCACAACGTGCTGATTCTTCGTGCCCTATAATTTCGAACGATGACCTTCCAACATCTGCTGGATGGCGTGGAGTTTCTCAGTCAGAACGGGAACCCTGACGTCACCGGAGTGGAATATGACTCGCGCCGGGTAAAGCCGGGATGTGTTTTCGTGGCCATGCGCGGCGAGAGTTCCGATGGAAATCGGTTCATCGATCAGGCCATTCAGGCGGGAGCGGTTGCGGTTGTCACCGATTCTTCAACAGAGAACCCGCGGCAGAATGTGGCGTGGGTGCAGGTGCCACACGGGCGACGTGCTCTGGCGCGGATCAGTGAGAATTTTTATAAGCGCCCGGCGGAACGGATTGCGGTCACGGGCATCACTGGTACGAATGGAAAGAGCACGACAGCTTTTCTGATTGAATCGATCCTGACAGCTGCTGGGCGAAAGAGCGCGCTGATCGGAACGATTGAGTATCACGTTGCCGGGAAAGTCTATCCTGCGCCGCATACCACCCCGGAGGCACTCGAGTTGGCTCTCATATTCAGCGAGGCGTTGGGACAGGGTGCGACTGATGCGGTGATGGAAGTGTCTTCCCATGCGCTCGCGCAAGAGCGCGTCTTTGGTATTCCGTTCGACGTTGCGGTATTTACCAACCTCACGCGGGATCATCTCGACTATCACAAGAGCATGGAGGAGTATTTCGCTGCAAAACGGGTGTTATTCGAGGGATGCGGCACGGATGCGCCGCGAGCGGCCGTTACGAACCTGGACGACGAGTACGGGTCGAAACTGGCGCAGTTCAGCCGCAAACGTAGTTCGACGGTACTGAGTTATGGATGGTCGCGCGGAGATTTTCACGCAGAGAACGCGGATATTACCCCGCGCGGTACACGTTTTGACATGGTTACGCCGAAGGAGAAGCTAGCGATATTTTCTCCGCTGATTGGGCGAGTGAATGTATACAACATTCTTGCGGCGAGTGCGGCCTGTTTTGCTCGCGGGTGTCCGATTGCATCCATTGCAAAAGGTGTTCTTGAATTGACACATGTGCCGGGTCGATTCCAGCGTGTGGATTGTGGCCAGCCGTTTACGGTGGTGGTCGACTATGCGCACACTGATGATGCCCTGCGGAACTTGACGTCGCTCGCACGAGAATTTGTGAGGCGTAGCGGCCTGGCAGCCAGGGTGATTACGTTATTTGGGTGCGGCGGCGATCGCGATCGAGCCAAGCGTCCGATGATGGGAGAAGCTGCGGGGCGCGGCAGCGATTTCGTGGTGCTAACTTCCGACAATCCCCGAAGCGAGGATCCTGCAGCAATTATTAATGACGCGCTCGTGGGCCTGCAAAAGACGGAAGTCAAGTACGCGGTTGAGGCTGACCGGCGGAAAGCGATTGCGCTAGCGATCGGAGAGGCGCGACCGGGAGACATCGTGCTGCTCGCGGGCAAAGGACATGAGAAGGCCCAGGTTACGCGCGAGGGGACGAATCCGTTTGATGACGTGGAAGTGGCGGGAGAGGTTTTGAAGGCGAGCGGATTTGAGTGTGAACCGTCGGCGAGCGCGGAGAAGCAAGGATGAAGCTGAGTCTGGCAAAGATCGCGGAGTTTATTTCCGCGTCAGGAGATTTTCCAAAAGACGAAGTTGCACAAGCTTATTCCATTGATTCGCGAACGGTCCGGCCCGGAGAACTCTTCATTGCGGTGAAGGGCGAGCGGCTCGATGGCCATGACTTTGTCGCGGCTGCGCTAAAAAAAGGTACGGTTGGTGCGGTTGTGCGCATGGACCAGTCCGAGCGATTTCTCGATAAGTCACGACTGCTTTTTGTCGAGGACACGCTTGTAGCCTTGCAGACGCTAGCTACTGCGGTGCGAAAAGTTTGGGGCAAGCCGCTGATCGGCGTGACCGGTTCGGCAGGGAAGACGACGACCAAAGAAGCGGTTGCGCATGTGCTCGGTTCCAAGAGCCGGGTGCTTAAGTCGGAGGGCAACTTTAATAATCATTTTGGATTGCCTCTCATGTTGCTTAAGTTGGAGCCTGGGCACGATCTGGCGGTAATTGAAATGGGTATGTCGCATGCCGGGGAGATTCGCGCGCTGGCCAAGATTGCGCAGCCGGAAATTGGTGTGGTCACTAATGTCGCGCCAGTTCATCTCGAGTTCTTCGATTCGATCGCAGGAATCGCCCGCGCGAAATACGAACTGGTGGAGTCGCTTCCTTCCACAGGGACCGCCGTCCTGAACGCCGATGACGAATACGTTTCGCAGTTCGGGCGAGATTTCAGGGGCAAGGTCATCAAATACGGCATTAAATCGATGGCCGACGTGAGAGCCGAGAACATCAAGTCACGTGGGGCGGAAGGTTCTGAGTTCGATATCGTTGTTGCTGGATCGCGCGAGCATGCGGTTCTTTCCCTAGTGGGAGAACACAACATTCTAAATTCGCTGGCTGCGGTGTCCGTTGGGCTTGCGTGCGGTATGAAGCCTGCGGAATCGGTTGCCGCACTGGCAACGCTCGCGGCGGCCGATAAGCGGGGCCAGGTTCTCCAGTTGGGTAACATCACGGTGGTGAACGATTGTTACAATTCGAATCCGAAGGCATTAAACGCGATGGTAGATGCGTTGGCTACGATGAAGGGCGCACGCCGCATCGTTGTTGCCGGAGAGATGCTGGAGCTTGGCCCGGCGGGCGAACAGATGCACCGCGATTCGGGACGGCATATCGGTGGGCAGCATATAGATGTGCTGATCGGAGTGCGTGGTTTCGCCCAGGCAATGGTGGAGGGCGCAAAACAGGCTGGGACTTGGGCGGAGTTTGTCGCCACTCCCGAGGAAGCTGGTGCGTGGTTGGCGCGAGAAACGCGCGATGGAGACGTTGTCCTGTTAAAGGCTTCGCGGGGCGTGAAGCTGGAGAAGGCTCTGGAGACATGGAAGGCGAAAATCAGTGGTTAGTGATCAGTGGCCAGTGGTCAGCGAAATCGCAGGAAACAGCTGACCACTGATCACCTGCCACTGACCACTCTTCGGGAGGCTGATTGCTCTATTGGCTGTTGTTCTTGAAGCTGCAACATTACGTTGCGCCCTTCCGCATCTTCCGCTACGTCACTTTCCGCACGGCATTTGCCAGCCTTACCGCCCTATTTACTGCTCTGATTGTTGGACCCCTGGTCATCGGCAGGCTGCGGGATTTCCAGATCGGACAATACATCCGCGAGGAAGGTCCCAAGGCACACCAGAAGAAGGCCGGAACACCGACTATGGGCGGCCTGCTGATCGTCATCGCGATCGTGGTGCCGACTCTTCTCTGGGCAGACCTCAGCAATCGCTTTGTGTGGATCGCGGTGTTTTCCACGGTGGCGTTTGCGGCCATCGGATTCACCGATGACTACACCAAGGTGACGCACCGTCGGAATCTCGGCCTGACCAGCCGGGCGAAATTCGGTTTGCAGATTGCTGCCAGCATTATTGTGGCTTCCATGCTGATCGCGATGCAGACCTACGGCATGTATTCGACGAAGCTCATCGTGCCGTTCTTTAAGCAATTCCATCCGGATCTGGTGATCGGATCGCTTGAGCGGCATCCGCATTTGTGGCCTCTGGCATTTTTGCCCTTCATGGCATTTGTGGCTCTCGTGATTGTCGGTTCAAGCAACGCGGTGAATCTGACGGACGGTTTAGACGGGCTGGCGATCGGATGTACGGTAATTGCGGCAGGCGCGCTGACCGTGCTGACGTACGTAAGCGGACATGCGACGTTTGCAACGTACCTTGAACTGCAACGCATGCCCCAGGTCGCCGAATTGACGATCTTCTGTGGAGCGATGGTCGGCGCATCGATCGGATTCCTGTGGTACAACGCGCATCCAGCGGATGTTTTTATGGGTGACGTGGGCTCGTTGGCGTTGGGTGGTGCCATCGGCACCGTCGCCGTGATCATCAAGCAGGAACTCCTGCTGCCGTTTATCGGCGGAATATTTGTAATTGAGGCGCTCTCGGTGATCCTGCAGGTGGGGTCTTACAAGCTGCGCAAGAAACGAATCTTCAAGATGGCGCCGATTCATCACCACTTCGAACTTCTGGGATGGTCGGAGTCGAAGGTCATCGTGCGTTTCTGGATCGCGTCTCTGATTTTTGCGTTATTCGCACTGACAACGTTGAAGCTGAGATAGCTTGTTAATTACCACCGGGACGCAGAGACACGGAAGAAGACAGTTATTCTTTTTCTCTTTGACTCTGCGTCTCCGTGATGAAATAGAGTCTGATGGAACTAAACGGAAAACGCGCGTTGGTGGTGGGTCTCGGGAAATCCGGCGTAGCATCTGCTTTGTTCATGAAGGCGCATGGGGCACGCGTGACGGTTTCCGATACCAAGAGCGGGGACGAATTGCGGAATGAGATTCCCGTGTTGCTGGACCACGGGATCACGGTCGAGACCGGAGGACATGGCGATCGCACTTTCCGTGGGCAGGACCTGATCGTCGTTTCTCCCGGCGTCCCGGTTGACGCGCCGCCGCTGGTGCAGGCGCGTTCGCTGGGCGAGACTGTAATCGGAGAGATCGAGCTTGCGGCGCAATTCTTGCCAGGGCCGGTCATAGCGATCACCGGATCAAACGGTAAAACCACGACCACCACGCTAGCGGGAGAGGTCATGGCTGCGGCTGGGTTCCCGGTGCTGGTCGGTGGCAACATCGGCACGCCGGCGATTTCGTTAGCGGAGCGCGCGAAGTCCGATACGGTGATCGTCCTCGAGGTGTCGAGTTTTCAGCTCGAGACGATTCAGACATTCTGTCCGAAGGTGGCTGTAGTTCTGAACGTAACTCCCGATCATCTCGACCGGCATCGCACATTCGAGATCTACGTTGATGCCAAGGCGCGCATTTTCGAGAATCAGCAAACAAGCGAATTCGCGGTCCTGAATGCTGATGACCCGACTTGCGTTGCAATGGCGAAACGGACAAAGGCCCAGGTCTTCTGGTTCAGTCGACAGAAGGAGGTCGAACGCGGCGCGTGGGTGCGCGATGGCAACATTCTGTTTCGTGACGGGACGGGGCAACGCGAGGTACTGCTGGTATCCGAGATTCCGCTTAAAGGCGCGCACAACCTTGAGAACGTGCTGGCGGCCGTTTGTGCCGGAGCCCTGATGGGCTGCGGTCCCGAGAAGATTCGCCAGGCGGTGCATGACTTTAAGGCCGTTGAGCACCGGCTTGAGTTTGTGGCGACCGTCGGCGGTGTCGACTACTACAACGATTCCAAAGCTACCAATGTCGACGCGACGATCAAGGCGCTTGAGTCCTTTCCGGCAAATATTCACCTGATTCTTGGCGGCAAAGACAAGGGCAGTGACTATACCGTGCTCAACGACCTGATTCGGCAACGCGTGAAGCGCATTTACACGATCGGGGCAGCGGCGGCGAAGATCGAATCACAGGTGAAAGGCGCTGAGGTCGTGCATGCCGAGACGCTGGAGAATGCGATTCGGAAGGTTCATGCTGTTGCGAAGGCCGGCGACGTGGTGCTGCTGGCCCCCGCCTGCGCCAGCTTTGATCAGTTCAAGAGCTACGAACACCGGGGCAGACTGTTCAAAGAGATCGTGCGCGGACTTGCGTCGCTCTAGGCGATTTCGGCAGTAAAAGCTTTTGACCGCAGAGGGCGCTGAGAATTTCCCCAGAGGACGTCGAGGAATTCGGCCCTTTATCTGGTTCCTTTCGCGAGCTCTGCGGCAGTTCTCGGCGATCTCAGCGGTAAAGATTTTTGGCAGGTCGCGCAGCGGGTAGACTCCTCCCCGAACCAAAACAATCAACAATCAAAATTCAACAATCAACAATCTCACTGTCCAGCTCCGTGATGAAATAAGTGTCCCATGGCGAAGCGCGTGAGTGTCGACCGCTGGCTCTTTACCGTCACCATGTTGCTTGTGTTCCTCGGGCTGGTGATGGTGTTTTCCGCTTCCGCGGTCATGGCGCGCGAGCGGTTCGGCTCACCCTACGCATTTCTCTCCAAGCAGTTGATTTGGGCTGTGGCCGGCCTGGTGGCAATGGTGGTCACCATGCAATTGGACTACAAGCGCTACAAGCATCCAGCGCTTGTGTTCTCGTTCATGGGTGTGACGACACTGATGCTGATCTCCGTCTTCTTCCTTGACCGATCGCACAATACGCATCGCTGGATCCATGCCGGGGGATTCTCGTTTCAGCCGTCGGAATTGGCCAAGCCTGTGCTGATTTTGTTTCTTGCGTATTTCCTTGAAAGCCGGTCGAAGACGATGGACGACGTGCGCAACACGCTGCTTCCGGCAGCAGCTCCGGTCCTAGTCTTTCTGGGATTGATCGTGGCGCAACCCGATCTTGGGACGGCGATTGCGTGCGCCGGCATTGCCGCTTGCATTCTGTATGTTGCCGGCATGCGGATGCGGTATTTCGGGTATGCCTTTGCTGCGTCGCTACTGCCCCTCTATTTCTTGATTTTCCACGTCAAGTTTCGCCGTGATCGCATTTTCGCTTTCTTGAATCCCTACGCCGACCGGCAGAAGGCCGGTTTCCACATCATTCAATCGCTGATCGCGGTGGGGACGGGTGGCGTTACGGGCACTGGACTGATGGAAGGGAAACAGAAATTGTTCTACCTGCCCGAGCCGCATACCGATTTCATCTTCGCCGTCACCGCTGAGGAACTTGGTCTTGTGGGTGCAATGTTCGTCGTGGTGTTGTTCACGATCTTTTTGTGGCGTGGGATGCGAGCTTCGTGGCGGACAGAAGATCTCTTTGGGCGCTATCTCGCCGTTGGAATTACGAGCATGGTCGTGCTGCAGGCCTTGATCAATATCAGCGTGGTGCTCGGCATGATGCCAACCAAGGGGATTCCGCTTCCCTTGGTTTCCTACGGCGGGTCGTCGCTTTTTGTGACGCTGGCCTGCATCGGCGTACTGCTAAACATCACCAAGCAGGCAGAATAAGGAAGGCTTACTCGATGCGCTTTACGTGCCCCCGAACCCATTCCAGAATTTTCGCAAAGCGGAACTCGCTTCGCGCAATCGATCCCTCGACGAAACTGTATCCCTCGTCGGCAGCCACATCCAGATAGGAACCATTGATTCGCAGAAAGACGTCGGCGGCGGCAAAGGCGATGCGTTTATTCCCATCAATGAAACCGTGATTCATTCCGAGCGACTCCATAAGGGCAGAGGCTTCTTCCTCGATGGAATCGTAATAACCTGTCTGTGGACGGAACACCGCCGCCTCGTTCGCGCCCGTATCGCGCACACCGTGCAGTTCGCCGAACAGGTCGATGAGGCGATGTTGCATCCGGTAGACTTCGGCTACCGTCAGGTATTCACGCATTACTTGGCCAAGCGTTCGAGCAGTTCACGGTTCCGTGCCACCGACTGCTCAAATGCGTCCATGACCTCGCGGCGCACGAGATGCTGCGACGGCACTACATTGTGCAGATAGAAGCGAAGAGCCTGTTCCAGTACGTATCGCTTGGTTTGCCCATTGCGCTCGGCCGTCTCGACCAGTTCGTTATAGAGGGCGGCGTCAATCTCGGGAGTAAATTTTTTTGTTGTTGCCATTTTGCATTGATCTTCAACCGTCAATTTTAGACGGGGTATCTTGATAAATCAAGATATATCAATATATCCGTAGATAATTGAAAAAAGATGGGTTATAGTCACAGCATGCGCGCAATCCTGGCAGGCGGGGGGACCGGAGGGCACGTCATCCCGGCCTTAGCCATCGCCAATCAGCTCAAGAGGGATTACAACGCCGAGTGCCTCTTCATCGGTACCGCTCGTGGCATCGAGAATCGACTAGTGCCGAGCGCCGGATATCCTCTCCAACTTGTCCGCGTCGGCGCGTTGAAAAATGTCAGCTTCACTACGCGATTGAAGACTGCGTTCGACTTGCCGCGGGCGCTTTGGGATGCCGGGCGCATGCTCAATGAGTTCGCTCCTGATGTGGTGATCGGAGTTGGCGGCTATGCCTCGGGGCCGGCGATGTTGTCGGCGGTGGTCAAGCACATTCCCACCCTGGCTTTCGAACCGAACGTTGTGCCGGGATTCGCGAATCGACTGGTCGCGCATTTTGTTTCCGGCGCTGCGGTTCACTTTGAAGAGACGGCCAAATATTTTCGCCATGGGGAGGTGACAGGTGTTCCGGTGAGGCAGGCGTTTTTTGAAATCCCGCCGAAGCGAGGAGGCACGCCGACTGTTCTGGTGTTCGGAGGAAGCCAGGGCGCGCATGCGATTAATCAGGCCATGATCCGGTGCCTGCCGGTGTTGCAACGCGAGGCACCGGGAATTCACATCATTCATCAGACGGGAGAGCGCGACTATAATGACGCGCTGGCAGCGTATAAGCCGCTCGGAGAGGCTGCAGAGGTTTTCAAGTTCATCGAGGACATGCCGGGAGCTTTTGCACGCGCCGATTTGGTAGTTTGCCGGTCCGGTGCAAGCACAGTCGCGGAGATCGCGGCCGCGGGGAAGCCGGCAGTTTTTGTTCCGTTTCCGCGCGCGGCTGACGATCACCAGCGGGTGAATGCCGAGGCGCTGGCAAAGCACGGAGCCGCGGTCGTGGTGGAAGAACCGTCCCTAGAAGGAGTCTGGCTGGCAGAAACCATTGCGGCGTTGCTGCAGGATCCGCGGCGGCTTCAGAGCATGAGCCATGCTGCCCGGGAACTGGCGCATCCCAATGCCTCACGAGAGATTGCAGCGATGGCAGCGAGAGTAGCAGGAATTGAGGAAGAAGATCAGCAGAGGCCTTGAGAGGGCGGAACATGGCTCCGATTCGCAGACTGTTGATCGGCACGCTCGGAGTAGGTTTGACTATTGTCGGTCTGGACCTTTTTCTAGCGATTTATGCACCTGATCTGTACGCTGTGCCTCTGGCGCCGTGGAAGCAGGGGATGCTGCTCATTCTGTGCGTCGCCGTTGGAGCAGCTGGAATTTGGCTGGTCCGCTTTTCTTTGAGGCGCAGGTAGAAACGCGCATAAATCCGTGGCGAAGCATTTGACTTTATGTTCGCGAAAATCCAACGTATTCATTTCGTAGGCATCGGCGGCATCGGCATGAGTGGGATTGCCGAAGTGCTGCTGAATCTTGGCTACAAGGTCTCGGGATCGGACCTGAAGAGTTCCGCGGTTACGCAGCGGCTCGCGAGTCTTGGAGCGATCACGTTTGAAGGACATCGGGCCGAGAATATCGTCGGCGCGGAAGTGGTGGTCACGAGTTCCGCCATCTCGAAAGACAATCCCGAGGTGGCTCAGGCGCACGAACTGCATATCCCGGTTATTCAGCGGGCCGAGATGCTTTCGGAATTGATGCGACTGAAGTACGGGATTGCGATTGCCGGAATGCATGGAAAGACGACGACTACGTCGATGGTGGCTGCGGTGCTTGCAGCGGGAGGGCTTGATCCGACTGTCGTGGTTGGTGGACGCGTAGATGCCATGGGCTCGAACGCGAGGCTCGGCAAGTCACAATATCTTGTCGCCGAGGCAGACGAGAGTGACCGGTCTTTCCTGAAACTCTCTCCGATCCTTTCCGTCGTCACCAACATCGATCGTGAGCACATGGACACGTACCGCAACATGCGCGACGTGAAGAAGACATTCCTTGACTTCATGGACCGGGTGCCGTTTTACGGGATGATTGTCGCGTGTAATGACGATCCAATCTTGCGCAGACTTTTGCCCGAAGTGCAGCGGCGCACAGTGACCTATGGCACGAAGCGTGGGTCAGACTTTCTGATTAAGTCGGAGGTAACAAAGCGGGAAAGCAGCGCTGACTCGCGTCCCTACAGCCGCTTTCACGTTACCTATCAGAAGCGTGACCTTGGCGAGTTCACGCTATATGTGCCTGGGGCACACAATGTGCTCAATGCCACGGCGGCGATCGCTGTAGGAGTCGGCCTGGACATTAGTGTGGATGCGATCCGTACAGCACTCGATCAATTCCGAGGTGTTGATCGGCGTTTTCAATTGCGTGGGCGGGCGGTGGGCATCAGCGTCATCGACGATTACGGACACCATCCCACCGAAATCAAAGCTACTTTGGCCGCGGCGAAGCAATGCGGCTTTCGCAAGATTCACGTCATCTTCCAGCCGCACCGCTACACCCGCACGCGCGATCTGATGGAAGAGTTCACCACAGCGTTTGCTGAGACAGACTCTTTGTTTCTGCTCGATATCTACCCCGCGAGCGAAAAGCCGATTGAAGGCGTCACGGCACAAGTTTTGGTGAATCGTATCTCGGAGAAGAGCGGCCAGCCAGTCCAGCATGTCGGATCATTCGCAGACGCGGTGAGCGCCGTCAGCAATGTAGCTCAAGAAGGCGACATGATCCTGACCCTGGGCGCAGGCAGCGTCTCACAGCTAGGCCCGATGATTCTTGAGAAATTGAAAGAACGTGAACCTGCGCCTGTGTAGGGGCGCCTCCTCGTCCGCTCTCGCCGAGGGCGATCGCATATTTGGCCACGATTGCGGCGCTTCCGTGATATCGTCTCCCATCCGTTGCTGCGCTCGGTCCTCTATCGTCACGAGGAGGCAATTCCATGGGCCCCTTGATTGCCCCGGTCGGACAGATACTGCGGCGGCTCACTCGCACCCCACTATTCACGGCTGTCATACTCATTACCCTCGCGATCGGGGTGGGTGCCAACACTGCAATCTTCAGCGTGATTGAAGGAATCTTGCTTAAGCCCTTGTCATATCCACATTCGGAAAACCTGGTGGCCGTGCGCCTCACTGCGCCAGGCATGAACTTGTACCAGGTCCCCCTCGCTCCATCCACTTACTTCGTGCTCCGCGAGCGAGGCCGAGTTTTCGAGGATATCGGTCTTTACGACTCCTATTTAGCGAATGTTACTGGTGTGGGTGAACCGGAACGGGTTCATGCATTGAAAGTGACCGATGGTGTTCTCCCAATCCTTGGAGTTCGCCTGGTGCTCGGCCGCAGATTCACACCTGCAGACGATTCTCCGAGCGGCCAGGATGTCGTGATTCTCGGATACGGATATTGGCGGCGGAAATTCGCCGAGAACCGATCTGTCATCGGGCGAACCATCACCGTCTATGGCAAGCCCGAAGAGATCATCGGCGTATTGCCCGCCGATTTTCGGTTTCTCGACGAACCGGATCCCGCGTTGATCCTTCCCCTTAAGTTCGATCGGGCAAAGACATTTTTGGGGAACTACAGCTATCACGGGGTAGCCAGGCTCAAGTCCGGCATGACCCTCGCTGATGCTGGCACTGATATCGCACGCGTGCTACCGCTCGTCCTGCAGAGCTTTGGTCCTCCACCGGGTTTCAGTCTTGCGTTATTTGAACAGGCGCATTTCGGCCCTAACTTGCATTCCCTGAAACAGGACGTAGTGGGGGATGTTGCGGGGGCTCTATGGGTGCTGATGTGCGGTCTTGGGCTGGTGTTGCTGATCGCGTGCGCGAACATTGCCAACTTGCTGCTCGTCAGGACCGAGAGTCGTCAGCAGGAGTTGGCGGTTCGCGCTGCGCTGGGCGCCAGCCGCCGTCGTCTCGCGGGAGAAATGCTTTTCGAGAGCCTCACTCTCGGATTACTCGGAGGAGCGCTTGGACTCGCCTTCGCAGCATTGGCTCTGCGCGTACTCGTCGCGATGGCGCCCGCTGGTCTTCCCCGCTTGAACGAGATTGCTCTCGACGGTCCTGTGCTGCTCTTTACCTTTGCTATTTCTGTCGTCGCAGGCCTGTTATTCGGTTCGGTTCCGGTTCTTAAGTTTTCAGGCACCCGACTTCAAACCGGGCTTCGAGAGGGCGGACGATCTCTCAGCGTAAGCCGGGAGCGCCATCGCGCGCGCAACAGCCTGGTCATTGTTCAGGTGTCACTAGCGCTCGTATTGATGATCGCTTCCGGTCTCATGATCCGCAGCTTTGACGCCTTGACCCACGTTGAGCCTGGCTTTTCCGGCCCGGTTGAAGTTCAAACGTTCCGCGTGATGATGCCCGACGCCGAAATTCCTGATCCCGAGCAAGTGATCCGCACTGAGGAAGCCGTCCTACGGAATTTAGCCGCGGTCGCTGGCGTCTCCTCGGCCGGAATTTCCACCAGCATCCCCATGGACGACAGCGGCTGGATGGATCCGATACACGCGAAAGATCGCGCTGATTCCGAAGGTGCCGTCCCGCCGCTCCGTCAGTTCAAGTTCGTTTCACAGGGATACTTTAAAACTGTCGGTATGCCCCTGATTGCCGGCCGCGATCTGACTTGGAGTGATGCCTATGGAAAACTGCCAGTCGCCATCGTCTCCGAGAACCTGGCTCGCGAGTATTGGCACGACCCCTCCAATGCACTAGGTAAGCAGATTCGCGGTGCAAACACTGACGATTGGCGGGAAATCGTGGGCGTGGTCGGCGACGTTCGCCACAATGGCGTAGACCAGAATGCTCCCTCCATCGTGTACTGGCCGCTGCTGCTCTCGAATTTCGATGGAAATCCGGTCCAGGTGAGCCGCGGGATCGCCTTTACCCTGCGTACGAAACGGGCAGGTTCGGAAAGCCTCATGAGTGACGTCCGCCGCGCCGTATGGTCGGTCGATGCAAATCTCCCTCTGGCGGAAGTCCACACACTCGATTATTACTACCGTAAATCGATGGCACGAACCTCCTTTACCCTGGTGATGCTGGCTCTTTCGGGAAGCATGGCCTTGCTCCTCGGCATTGTGGGCATCTATGGCGTCGTCGCCTACTCGGTCTCGCAGCGGCGGCGCGAGATGGGCGTTCGCATGGCGCTGGGCGCTCGTCGTGAAGAATTGGTCGGGTTGTTCGTGCGCCATGCTTTGACACTTACCGCGGTGGGAGTTGTATTTGGGATCGGTGCTGCCTGGGCAGTCATGCGCCTGATGTCGTCACTGCTTTTCGGAGTCAAGCCTGTTGATCTTGTCACTTATGCGGTGGTTTCGTTTGGCCTGATCGCGACCTCGGCGGTCTCCAGCTATCTTCCGGCACGCCGTGCTGCGACCGTGAATCCCGTCGAGACATTGCGCGCGGAGTGATTTGTCTGACATACAGGCGGCGCCCCCATTTTCCTATTTTCGTGCAGCGACCCCAAACGGCCCTGCCAGTTGAACTAGACTGTTCTTCTTATGAGATCCCAGAGGCTTATCCAATTCCTCCTCCTCGCATTCATCCACTCCGGATTGTGCTCGGCGCAGGCGCCTTCGTCGACAAAGCCCACTCCCGCCGAAGGTGACTACGTCAGCCGCGACTTCCACTTCAAGTCGGGTGAGGCGCTGCCCGAACTCAGGCTGCATTACACGACCTTTGGCAAGCCGGAACGCGATGCCAGCGGGAAGGTGACGAACGCCGTGCTGATCTTGCATGGTACCGGAGGGACCGGCCACCAGTTTCTCGCGCCGCAGTTTGCGGACGTGCTCTTCGGACCCGGACAACTTCTTGATGCCAGCCGTTATTTCATCATCCTTCCCGACAATATCGGGCACGGAAAATCGAGCAAGCCGAGCGACGGCCTGCGCGCCCATTTTCCACAATATGATTACGACGATATGGTCGCCGCGCAGCACGAAATGCTAGAGAAGGGCTTGGATGTGAACCATCTACGACTGGTCATGGGTACGTCGATGGGGTGCATGCATTCGTGGGTCTGGGGAGAAACCTATCCCGACTTCATGGATGCGCTGATGCCGTTGGCATGCCTGCCGGTGCAGATCGCCGGGCGCAATCGGTTGTGGCGGAAGATGGTGATCGAGGGCATTCGTCAGGATCCCGACTGGAAGAACGGCGATTACACCACACAACCGCGAGCGGCGCTGCAAATCTCGGCGGATTTCCTGCTGATTGCCGGCAGCGCTCCTCTCCCGATGCAGAAGAGTCTGACCACCCGCGATGCGGTCGACAAGTATCTCGACGATTCAGCGCGGCGAATCATGGCGACGCTGGATGCGAACGACTTACTCTTCGCTGTGAGCTCTTCGCGAAATTACGACCCGTCGCCCAAGCTGGAGACGATCCAGGCGCCGGTGATGTTCGTGAACTCCGCCGATGATTTCATCAATCCGCCAGAGTTAGGCATTGCGGAAAAGGAGATCAAGCGGGTGAAGCACGGAAAGTTTATGCTGATTCCGGCATCCGAGCAGACGCACGGTCATGGCACGCATACCTGGGCGGCAATCTGGCAGGGATATTTGAAGGAATTGCTGGAAGAGACGACAAAATGATGACGCTCGAACACTGGTGTGACTAGCGAGTTCCTGCGGTTCGAGATTGCACGTCCGTCCGTTCCACATATTGGGCGCGAGCGGGGCTGGCTTCGAATGGATCCGCAAAGTACTGCGTTTCTCGCGCAACCTTGTCGCCTCTGAACTCCATGATACTCACGGTATAGGATGGCTTGCCGTCATAGGAGAGGATGAACTCGGTGATCCAAAGGTCACCGCCGCCAATGAGTCGCTGGATGGTAAAGCGCTTCTTGTTCGGCTGGATCGTGCGGGTGATCTGTATATTGAGGCGACCGCGTATGCGCTCGCCCGATTGTGGGTATTCCAGCACCGCGTCCTCGTGATAGATGCGGTGTTCCGCTTCAAAATCGTTGGCATCGGAGGCCGCCCAATGCCGACCCAGTGCCGCACGTATCTGTTGATCTCGCATCGTATCCTCCTCCGCTAGAGGAGAGGTTAGACTCCCGCATGTGTGGTTTCAAGAGGACCAGATTTATCCTTGGTACGCCTCCGAGGCTGCCGGATTTCGAGCTGTTCCTGTGTTGTTTGGGGCAGATGCTGCTCTCATTTTGACCATGCCCTCGGAACTTCCGGCCCATACCCTGCGTATCTTTTCTTGCTAACAGAACGAAACAGCCTTCGTCTATCTGGCATAAGGGGTTAAAGGCAATGAAAACACAAGCATGGGGATGGCTGACCATCGCGGTTCTCGCCGCTGGATTGAACTCGAGCTACCACAACGGCGGCCTTGAATGGGCCCACCGTGTTGCAGACCGCGTGCAACATAACACGAGTGCAGTGTTGGCTTTGGCGACTGGAAACGCGGACCGGTTCTTGGCTGAGGCACAGCTGGCCAGCGCGCAGAATTCGCATTCTTGCCCTTTTGGCGCGGCTTTGGCAGCGGTGCGGCGGTCGATTGCTCCGATGCATTCCGAGGAGGAGCGTTTTGAGGCGATGACAGCCCGTGAGGAAGCAGCCTTGGCCCGCGTGGAAGCCCGTCGTGTCCGCATGGAGGCCCAGATTGCCCGCCTGAACATGGCGAATTTCAATCCTGTCGCTGTCCACGTACCAAGGGTGGTTTGCCCGCGAGTGCGCGTGAGCCTTCCCCGAATGCCGATGATGAAGATGCCCTCGACGCCTGTAGTGCACGTCGAGTATTCCGGAGCGGGGCCAGTTTAGATTTCGAGTATCTCTCTCTCCTTGGAAGCAAGCGGGCGCGGAAAACAAGCCGCGCCCTTTGCATTTTGTGGAACCCGCTCCCAATATTTTTCATTCCGAGCAGCGAGAGCGACGAGGAATCCGCTTATCGTAGGCCACGAACTGGAGACCTGCGGCTTGTGCCAGAGGAGGGATGCTTCGACTCCGCCGGAGTTCCGCTTCGCTGCACTTCGGCTCCGCTCGACATGACAGTGCTGTGGGTGGCGTACACGGGCCACAATTTCATAAGCTGCTCAAGACAACAGATTCCTCCTCTTCGCTTCGCGAATCGCCGGCAATGACAAAACTTTCTTCAATTCAAGTGAGAATTGGCGATAGACGTACCCAACCCGGTTCCTGTCTGTGCAAATCGCTTGATTTTTGGTCTATCTCATTTCGAGATTTGCCGTTATAGTGAAGAGGCTCAGCGATTCCCCGGCGACAACTGACCTGAAGTGATGGCGCGGAAGAGTCCCACCATCTTGCAGGAGGAGTTGTACCCACCGACGGGGCCCACGCGCGAGCCATTGCCGCGCGAGGAACTCGATGACGCACGCCTGATCGACCTCGATGTAGATGAAGAATCGCCTTTCCTCCGAGGACAAAAGCGTGTCTCGGCCCGCCGCGCCTCGATCCCAAAGAAAACTGCGAATCGGCTTTTGAGGGCGGGTATCGCCCTCGCGATTCTGTGCGTCGCCGCAGTCTCAGCCGCGGTGATCTACCAATACGGGGAACGTTCGTGGCGCTTCCGCATCGACTCCAGCGATAACATCGAAGTTGTGGGCATCGACAACGTCAGCAAGGCCCAAATCATGGAGGTCATGGGCGCGGACATCGGCCGCAATATTTTCTTCATTCCTCTATCGCAACAACAGGTGCAGCTGGAACAGATTGCCTGGGTCGAGTCTGCCAGCGTGATGCGGTTTGTGCCAAACCGTTTGAGAGTTGAAATTCACGAGCGGACGCCGGTGGCTTTCGCGCGCGTTGGTCCAAAGATTTTCCTGATCGATGCCGGCGGCACGCTGATGGAACTTCCCCCCAAGCACAAATACTCGTTTCCCGTGATTTTGGGAATGAATCCGGGCGAGCCTCTCTCGACGCGCGTTCCGCGGATGCGGGCTTACAACGATCTTGTCCAGGAACTGGATTCAAGCGGCGCGCATTATTCGCAGGACCTGAGCGAAGTGGATGTTTCGGATCTCGACAACGTAAAGGTTCGGGTCAACGACCCTGCTGGTGACGTTCTTGTGGAACTGGGTGCGACGGATTATCTCAAGCGCTATCGCACGTACGTGAGCCACGTCCAGGAATGGCGCCAGCAGTTCCAGAAACTCGAATCGGTGAACCTGCGGTATGACAACCAAGTGATCGTCAATCCGGATTTGGAAGGGAAGCCGAAGCAGGCTGCACTGACTCTGGCCGCGGCCAGGGCGGCGGCTGCGTCGGGGGTGAAACCTGCGGCTCTAATCACGAAGATCAACCCGCACGACAAGACGATTCCGAAGCCTGCGTTTGAGTTGACGGAGAAAAAGCTTGACCCGAAATCTGCTGCCGCAAAAAAGGTGGCATCGAGGCCAAAGGCGAAGAAGCCATTAGCCAGATCGGCGAAGTTGACGCCACCGAAGAAGGAAACGGCGAAGCACGCAACGACAACGACACAGCCAAAGGCAGCGCCCGGTCGCACGATGCCAAAGAAGTCAGCCGTGAAAAAGTCGACCTCTGTTGCGACGAATACGATTCCGAAACCGAGCGCGGCCGTGGCCAAGCCTTTCCCCGGCACGCCGGCGAATTGAGTTTTGAAGTGCGGAACTTATAAACATGGGGAACCAGCAGGGAAGCTTTCTTACCGCAATTGATGTTGGCAGTGCTAAAACGTGCGCGCTTGTGGCTGAGCTCACCGACGCTGGCTTACGCTATCGCGGACACGGTGTGGCCGACTCGCGTGGCTCGCGCAAGGGCGTCATCGTCGAGCTCGACAAAGCCGTCGCCTCCATTCAAAAGGCGGTCGAGGCTGCTGAGGATGTGGCCGGAGCTCCTATTGAGCACGCGATCATCGGCGTTGGTGGTGCTCATGTCCGCGGCGTGAATAGCCATGGCGGCATCAGTCTGGGTACCCGTCCGCGAGAGATTGGACGGGACGAAATCAAGCAGGCGGTCGAGCGCGCCCGCGCGATTCCGTTGCCCGCCGATCGCGAGATTCTTCATCTGCTGCCGCAGGAGTTCATTCTCGACGAGCAGGCAGGTGTGCACGATCCGCTAGGCATGATGGCGGCGCGCCTCGAAGTTCGCGTACACATAGCGACGGCCGCAACCAGCGCTACGCAAAACGTCATCACCGCGGTGAACAAGGCGGGCGTTCACGTGGATGACACCGTCTTTGAGCCCCTTGCTGCTGCGGATTCAGTCTTGCGCTCCGATGAACGCGAACTTGGCGTTTGTCTCGCGGACATCGGGGCTGGCTCAACCGAGCTGATCGTGTTTCAACAGGGCGCCGTTGCTTGGACGGGAGTGATCCCGGTCGGTGGAGATCACTTCACGAGCGATCTGTCGGTGGGCTTGTGCACGCCGCTGGCCGACGCGGAGAAGATCAAGAAAGTCTACGGCAACGCCATCGTGACGCTGATACCCGAGGGTAATGAAGTGGAAGTTCCCTCAGTGGGGGATCGACCGTCGCGGCTCATGCCGCAGCGACTGGTCGCTGAGATTCTCGAGCCCCGTGCTCGCGAGCTTTTCGAAATGATGCGCGATCTATTGCGCCAGTCCGGGATGTTCGAAATGTGTATCGCCGGAATTGTGCTGACGGGGGGTGCGTCGCGCCTTCCGGGGATTTTCGACGTTGCGGAGTCAGTGTTGCGGCGATCCGTGCGGCTCTCATGGCCTGCTCCGCTGGCCAAGATGCCGTCGACGCTATCCGAGCCGGAGTTCGCGACGATATTGGGGATGGTGAATTACGGCCATCGAGCGCGCATTGCCCGTGGCTTTCAAGAGGGCGGGCTGGGTTCGCGACTGAAGGCGATGTTTGTGGGAAAGGGAGCATGAAGGCAAAGTTTCAGAGTTTCAAGGCTTTAATGTTTCAAAGTTGAAGCGGTCGTGGTTTGTCTTTGAAACTTTGAAACTTTGAAACCTGGGCAAACGAAGTCCGTATTCCAAGGAGCAGTCAACATATGAGCAACGACATTCGCATCAGCTTTAACGAGGAAGCCCGGAACGACGCCAAAATCAAAGTTATCGGAGTCGGCGGAGGAGGCGGCAATGCCGTCAACCGCATGATTGACGCCGGCGTGGAGGGCATTGAATTCATCGTTGCCAACACCGATCTGCAGGCGCTGCGCATGTCGCATGCTCCCGTGAAGCTGCAACTCGGCGTGAAACTCACGAACGGACTTGGTGCCGGAGCGAACCCGGAAGTTGGACGCAAAGCCGCGCTTGAGGACTCGGACAAGATCATTGAGGCGCTCGAGGGGGCCGATATGGTCTTCGTTACCACTGGTCTCGGTGGAGGTACGGGCACCGGAGCCGCCCCGATTATTGCATCGCTCTCCAGTGAGATGGGCGCGCTGACCGTTGCGGTCGTAACCAAACCGTTCTCATTCGAAGGCAAACGGCGCATGCAGCAGGCCGAGCGGGGCATCTCGGAGCTCATGGAGTCGGTCGATACGACGATCGTGATTCCGAACGAGAAGCTGCTGGCAGTCGCAGAAGACGCAGGCTTCTTCGAGTCGTTCCGGGTTGCCGACGATATTCTCCGGCAAGGCGTGCAGGGAATCTCAGACATCATCACGATTCCCGGCATCATCAACCGTGATTTCGCCGACGTGAAGACGATCATGGCGCGCATGGGCTACGCGGTCATGGGAACAGCGACTGCTTGCGGAGCGAAGCGGACTATCGACGCGGCTCAGCGTGCGATTGCGTCGCCGCTGCTTGAAGCTGGAGCCATTGACGGCGCTCGTGGCATTCTCATCAACATCACGGGATCCACTTCGCTGAAGCTGGCCGAAGTTCAACAGGCTTGTTCGATTATCCAGAGTGCCGCGCACGAAGACGCCAACATCATTTTCGGCGCGGTGATGGACGAGAAGATGAAGGATTCGGTCAAGATTACCGTGATCGCGACCGGATTCCGCGAAGCTCCAACGACTCGGCATCGGCATCAGGAAGTGCGGACTTCATTCGCGACACAACACGACGAGGCGATGGATTTTCCGGAGGCATTTGAGCCGAGGGACTCGATGCCGGCGCCCCCAAAGCACATCATGTCGGAGCCGGACATATCGCGGGAGCTGGCCGACGACCGCCATTTTATGGAGGAGTCGGCGCCCTCCGTCGCGCCGGTTGCAGAGCAGGTGGCCGAAGTAGTCTCGCTCGACTCAATGCGCACCAGCGTGCTTTCGAACATAGTGGCGAATTTCGAGCAGGACGATCTTGATGTGCCTGCCTTTTTGCGTAAGCGCAACGATGTGATGTGAGGAGCGATTTCCGGTTTTCTGGGAAGTGCTAGCGGTGCCTCGCATCTGTATGAGAGTGAAACGGGAGATGCGCAAAACTCTGCACATTGTCGATAGCACTCTTAGAATTACGTAACCGATTACCGAAAGGGTACGAACCGGGGTAATCTGCGCGTATCTTGCTGTTGTGGAGTACGTTAGATCAGAAATACCGATTTTGCCGATGGAAACTTTAACAGTTGCCAGACGGTGATAAGTCCCGTACTATCAACGCAGTTCGACGATGGTGCAGGGTTACCGCCAGCTGGCAGCAAGCGTGCATCGAAGTACATAGATTCCAGGGGAGTGATTCGGAAGATGTTTAGGAGAAGCCACCTTCGTCTCGTTCTTGTGTTCTGTGCATTCCTGTCACTGGCAGGCGTGAGCTGGGCAGCCCATATCAACACCCATACGCCAACCAAAAAATCTCAGAAGGTCAGTGAAAACTCGCGGATACGGCGCCGCTATCATCGCCTGGCGCGCAGCCGCAGTGCGAAGCCGATTCCGGTTTCTGCCACGACAATGCGCCGTCGGCATCACTACTACGAGCGTTTTCACATGAGTTCGTTCGTGCAGGATGACATCACGGCGGGTGACATGACGGCGGGCGAAGATCCGATCGTGCGTCAAGCTGCGATCGATGCTCTCGGGAACATGAACGGCACGGTGGTAGCGATCGAGCCTACCAGCGGACGCGTGCTGGCGATGGTGAACCAGAAGCTCGCGCTTTCGAGCGGAGCTCAACCTTGCTCGACCATTAAGCTTTCGGTCGCGCTGGCTGCTCTGAGCGAGGGACTGATTTCGAAAGAAACGCCGGTTTCCCTTGGTGGCCGCTATCGGATGACCCTCACTAAAGCGCTAGCTCATTCCAACAATGCGTACTTCGAATCTCTCGGACGCAGGCTCGGCTTTGAGAAAGTGGCCTACTATGCCCATGAGTATGGTCTTGGCGAATTGGCTGGATATGACATTCCTGGTGAGCAACTCGGTGAGTACCCAGATGCGGTGATACCCGAAAAGCTCGGCGGTGTTGGTAAGATGTGCTCGTTCGGCGAAGGCGTCTCCATGACTCCGCTGCAGCTGGGCGCGATGGTTTCGGCGATCGCCAACGGTGGAACACTCTATTATCTGCAGCATCCGACGAGTGCGGAACAAGTCTCGACCTTTCAGCCGCGCGTCAAGCGGCAGCTGGATATCGCTCCAGTCATTCCCGAACTTTCTGACGGGATGGCAGGTGCAGTGCAGTACGGGACAGCCCGCAGCCTGCGGCTCAACTTCAACGAGGAAGAGATTCTGGGGAAGACCGGCACCTGTTCGCACGAAGGAACCCGCTATGGTTGGTTCGCTTCCTACGCCAACACAAGTGTGGGGCGAGTGGTGGTGGTGATCTTCCTCCAAGGCGGCCGCCCGACATTCGGACCCAAAGCGGCAGAGATTGCGGGTCGCATGTACCGCAACATGTACGATCACAACTTCTTCGTTGCTGGTCACGGACTCCCATCTGACACCGCTGCGGTGAAGACGGTCAGCACAAACCCATAAGATTTTACTGAGTTGTTGAAAGGGCCTCTCACACGCGAGAGGCCCTTTCATTTTGGTCGAGATTCAAGCGTATTGAACACAAATCTGGATGTCATTAGACCCGCCTAACGAAACATAAGCCGGGAATCCGCCGATATTTATCGAGGAAGGCCATAGTTGTCCATCTGCGGGACGAAGGCAGAGGAGTGTGTGAAGCCTGAACTGGTTGCTGTGAACGGAGTTTACGATTTCCGATTGCTGGGGATCTCTGCCTTGCTGGCGATCCTGATGCAGTATGCCGCCTTCGAGGTGGTGGAACGGGCGCGGGCAACTCTAGGCCTGACGCGCCGCGGTTGGATTCTCGTTGGTGGCACGGCGGTGGGCATAGGCCTCAGCGCGGCGCCCGATTGTGGGATATTTGCCCTAAGGCTCCCGGTTCCAGTTCGTTATCACTATCCCACTCTGTTATTGAGCCTGCTGCTGGGCATCCTCAGCGGTGTCGGCGGAGTCTTTGCCGCGATCCGAGAGTACAAAGGCATCATTCAGGCCATTACCACGAGTTGCGCTGTCGGCCTAAGCGGAGGGGCGGTCTCCTACCTTTGCCTCAGATCTTGGCGCATGTCCGCAGTCGTGGAATATCGGTGGGGACTTGTTCTGGTCTCAGTAGCCTTCGGCGTCCTGGTTTTTCTTTTAGCCTTGGTCCTTGCCAACGGAGTGTTGCGGAGTCAAACGCCCGGTTTTCTGCGGCGCCTGCTCAGTAGTAGTGTCGTAGGTTTTGCCCTGGTTGCGTTGCCGTACTCGACTTCACATGCTGTGCGATTCTCTTCGACGTCAGTCGAAGTCGTCTCCACACACAATTTCGGGATCTTTCGCTAACCGCGCACTTCTGACTGGCATCACTTTTTCCCTGCTCTCGGGAACTATTCTCATCGTCATGCTTCACCGGGTGCTTTCGTCGCAGGAGGAGATGTTCGAAAAGGCCCGTGAACGTGAATCGTTCTTTAATAATCTCGCCGAAGCGATTCCTGGCATTGTCTGGATCGCCAATGCGGCAGGGCAGACCACTTATATCAACAAGCACTGGTACGAGTTAACGGGCGCCGATCCCGCAGAGCAAGTCGGGAGCGGGTGGATGAACTCTATCCACGAAGATGACCGTCAAGTGATGGCTGAAAAATGGAAATCCTCTCTACAGTCCGGTCAGACCTTCGAGATCGAATACCGCGTGCATGACGCCGTGCGAGGGTATCGCTGGTATCTCGATCGCGCGGTTCCTCTGCGCGACCATAAGGGCATCGTCCAGCAGTGGTTTGGCACTTGCACCGACATCGAAGAACAGAAGCTCTATCAGCAGACTCTCGAAAAACAAATCAAGGAAAGAACCGAAGAGTTGGCAGATGCCAATACCCAGTTGCAACAGGAAATGTGGGAGAAAGACTTAGCCCGCCGAACGCTGGACGAACAGAATGAAAAGATGCTGCAGGTGTTCCGGGAACGTTCCCAGCGGGCGACTCTCCTGGCCAAGATGGGAGAACTCCTGCAGAGTTGTCTTACACGGGAAGAAGTCTTTGCCGCGGCTCTTGGCTTTGCTCCTAAAATCTTTCCCGATCGAAGGGGAGCAATTGCCTTGTTCAATGCGTCGCGCAGCCTTGTTGAGGTCGCTGGCCAGTGGCACGACTGCCGGCTGCCGGCACCGTCGTTTGAAGCCGAATCATGCTGGGCACTACGAGCGGGGCATCCTCACCTTGTGGTTGCCGGCGATAACACGGCACGCTGTGCACACGCCATCGGTGTCACGAATACGTACTTGTGCATCCCCATTCTGGCCCAGGGAGAAGCCATAGGCATCCTGCATGTTCAAGCGACCGACGAAGACCCCAGCCTTGGGGAAGTGGACTTGTCGTTCAAAACCACTTTTGCCTCTCAAGTCGGGCTCTCAGTGGCTAACATCCGGCTGCGAGACGCTCTGAAAACGCAATCCATCAAAGATCCGCTCACCGGGTTGTACAACCGCCGCTATCTCCAGGAAGTGCTTGAGCGCGAAGTCAGGCGCTCGATCCGGTCTGAGCAGCACCTCGGAATCCTGATGCTCGATCTGGATCACTTCAAGAAATTCAATGACACCTACGGGCACGAGGCTGGCGACTCAGTTTTGCGGGAAACGGCGTCATTGCTGGTAAGAAGTGTCCGCGTTGAAGATTTTGTCTGCCGCTATGGCGGCGAAGAGTTCGTTGTTGTCCTTCCCACCGCTGACTTGCGCGCTTCTGAATCGAGGGCGCAAAGGATTCGGGAAAAGCTGCGGGATCTCGTCGTCATGGACCACGGGCGGTCCCTCGGAATAATCACTGCCTCCATCGGGGTTGCTGCATTGCCGGACCAAGGGACAAACGAAAAAGAACTGCTTCAGGCGGCCGATACGGCGCTCTACCGAGCGAAGAGAGAAGGACGCGACCGCGTCGTAGTGGCCGATGTGCCAGCAGTGCAAGCAGCGCCAAGCGTTTAACTTAAGCCAAACGGTGACCAGATATCCGCTCGCTACACCTCTCGCTGACGTCGCGAGCTTACCAGTTCGCAATCAATGGAAGGAATCCCCTTTTGCCCGCCTTCAAAGGCCGGGGCGACGGCGCCTTTCCAGGAGGATTGGTCATGGATGGAAAGAGCAACTTGTATGACGACGCCTTCATCGGCGGTCGTTACATCCGAGGGCTGGATTTTGAAATTGTGCCTTAACAACATGCGCTGATTGGGACGCAACAT
>Ga0126370_10000033_pt1 | contig 39439 bp, 38 predicted proteins | sample PanSoiMetaPlot_3_FD_92586 | JGI IMG/M metagenome (GOLD analysis project Ga0126370, IMG submission 92586) | Tropical forest soil microbial communities from Panama - MetaG Plot_3 | ecosystem: Environmental > Terrestrial > Soil > Tropical forest > Bulk soil | place: Panama | collected 2016-02-17 | reverse complement strand
TCATGGACGAACAGATCTTCATTACTGCCTTTGTCCGCTCTCATGGGTCGATCAAGGAGATGGAGCGGATTTTCGGCGTTAGCTATCCGACGATCAAGTCGCGACTGACTCGCATAGCGAACGGTCTGCAATTCGTCGAAACCAACCCCACCCCGTCGAAGGCCGAGATCCTCGCCCGTTTGCAGCAGGGAGAAATTAGTGCGGAAGATGCGATCCGCGAGATGGAGGAACTGAAATGATCCCGTTCGTGGCCGTCGTCAGCCTGCGCGACGAGAAGAGCCGCACGTTTCGGCTTTGGATTCCGCTCTTCTTGATTTGGCTTTTGCTACTGCCGCTCGCGATATTGCTGTCGCCTTTCGTCTTTATCGGGTGCCTGTTTTGCCGTGTGAATCCGTTCAGCGGAGTCGCTGTCATGTGGCAGATCTTGAACGCTCTCACCGATACAAATATCGAAGTGGAGCACCGCAGCGCCGGGGTGTCATTCCACATTCTTTAGGAGCCGTTATGAATGAACATCGTCGTCAAATTCTGCAGATGTTGTCGGAAGGGAAGATTAATGCTGATGAGGCGGAACGGCTCATCGCGGCTGTGGAGCAGCCAACCTCGTCTTTTTCGTCGGCGGACTCTGGCTCGTCCGCGACTTCCAAGCCGCGACCGAAGTATCTGCGCGTCGTTGTGGATTCAGAGGACGACGGCGGTCATGAAGGGCCAACGAAAGTGAATGTGCGCGTTCCCATGCAGTTGCTGCGTGCGGGAGTACGCTTGGCCGGCTTGATTCCGGCGCCGGCGCTTCACCGCGCTAATGATGCCATGCATGCGAAGGGCGTTCCCATCGACTTGACCCAGATCAAGCCGGAAAATCTCGAGGAGCTCGTCGAGCAGCTGAACGACTTAACGGTCGACGTTGATCAGAAAGATCAGTACGCGAAAGTGAAAGTGCGAGTCTTCTGCGAATAGCGCTGATTTTCGGTAACGCGATAGATACCAGTGATCTGACACAAAGAGCGTATTGAGGGGACGGTCGGCGATTAGCGGTCTCGCTGATACTGCGATCATGCAGTGATGGGCAAGGATGAAGGCCGACGTCGCGCAATGTATAGGCTTGTAGTCATGTTGCGCGTCACACAGCCTTGGAAGTCATCGCGAGCAATACGATGCAACTCTGTGAGGACGTCCTCCCGATCAGGGCGGATATTGATATTGGAATAGGTCGCGTAGAGGGCAACGGTTTGATCCGCGTCCAGAACCAGAGACCAAGTGCTGGTTCGGTGCTCGAGGCTATCGAAGGCGTCGGTCCGTTCCAAAGCCGCGAGCCTGGCATCGGTGTCGAGAGCGAAAGGCACGTTGCCATTCCCTGCGGAAGGGCTCAACGGCTTGTTGAGAATGGATTTTGTTGCTTCGTGAAAGGGATCGGGGCGACCGGAGTCGCCGAACACATTCCAGAGCATCGCCCACCAGCCACCCGGACGGAGCAATTTCGCCACCTTGGTCAAAGCGACATCCTCGTTTAGCCAATGGAACGAGGTGGCGCCGAGACCGAGATCAAAGCTGGCCTCTCGCAGCACGGCTTCTTCAAACGGGGCAACGACGACTGAGAGGGCTTGATCCAGGATGGTCTTCCGCAGGAAAGCCGCGAGGCGTTCATCTGGCTCTATGGCCACCAATGGGTTGGCCCCAAGCTCCAGCAGCTGACGAGTGGCCGTTCCTGTTCCGGCTCCAATCTCGAAAGTGACCGCATTGGAAACGAGACCACATCGCTCGTGCAAAAAATCAAATACCCAATCGGGATACGCGGGTCGTGCGGCGTCATAGCCGGCGGGATCAAGGCCGAAGGCCTGGCGGCCGAACGTGCGATCGATGAAGGGCTCCGTCATTCTGTCTACAGGAATTCGAAGTATCGCGAAAGCGATTCCGCGACACAGCGAAACTGTTTAGTGCCGATGACTGTTTGCGGCTGACATCCTGGCTTCTAACCGCGTCTTCACATCCACCCATTCGCTGTCCAAAATGCTGAAGTACATCGTGTCTCTTACGCGGCCGGTCCACGTCACCAAGTGCCGACGCAGTGTTCCTTCTTCCTTTGCGCCAATTCGAAGAATGGCATTGCGCGATTTCTGATTGAGCGCGTCCGTCTTGAGTTCCACCCGGATGCATCCCCACACTTCAAACGCGTGCCGCAGCATCAGATATTTCGCTTCCGTGTTCACGGCAGTGCGCTGCCAAGCCGGAGCGACCCAAGTGGATCCGATTTCGACGCGCTTGTTCACCCGATCGATATTCATGAATCGTGTGCTGCCGATTGTTCGGCCCGAACTGTGCTCGACGGTGGCGAACACCACCGACTCGCCGCCCTCCTGTTCGGCGAACGCCTTATCCATGAGCTTCTCAAAATCCTCCCGCGTTTTCATCGCGTAAGGAATCCAGCGAAAGATGTCCTCCAGATCGTTCTTCGCGACGTCCCAGAAAAGATCCGCATGCTCGCGGCGGATTGGCTCAAGCCGAACAACGGAGCCGTGAAGGGTCAAAGGCAGCGTGATATTAAGGGGAGTAATGATCGCATTCATAAAAGTAGGGAGTAACAACGATAGCAGGAATCAGTTTTGGGAGGCGGGCGCTCACGAAAACGCGGGCTGCCGATTTCTAACCAGCGATACGCATGGAATCATTCGCCGAACTAAGAGGCACGCGCGCGTGAATCGTGGTACCACGCTTCGGTCCTGAGTCGACCACGAGCGCTCCATTTACGAGTTTCAGCCGTTCCTCCATGCTGATGAGGCCAAGCCCCTGAGACTTAAGAGCGGCGTCAGTGTCGAAGCCAATGCCTATGTCGCGGACCGTGAGCTGAATTTCAGAGGCCGCTCCTTCCAGTTGCACCTCGAAGTGCCGCACGCCACTATGTTTGATGGCATTGTGCAGCGACTCCTGCAGGACTCGTAACAGGCAGAGGGACAGATTCGACGGCAAGGGAGCCGGAACATTGTTGCTTCTGAAGTCAATTTCAGCTTTCTGCTGCTTGCTGAATTCAGCGCAGAAGCTTCTCATTGCTGCAACCAAACCCAAGTACTCGAGCTTGGAAGAATGCAACTCGTGCGACATCGCCTGGACATCGGTTGCGATCTGAGAAGTCTGGTCTCGCAAGGCAATTACCCGAGCGCGAAGTTCGGAGGGCGACGCGGGAATATCTTGTTGAAGTTGTTCGAGCCCAACTGTCAAGAGCGCGAGTCGTTGAGCAACGTCGTCATGCAGGTCCCTGGCAATCCGCACACGCTCCCGCTCTTGTGCCTCAATCAGCTTTCCGCTCATGCCGGAGAGCACCTCTTCTGCCTGCTTGCGCTGCGTGATGTCTGCCACCATGCCGACCATACGCACCAATTTGCCGGATTCATCGAAGAAAGCATGAGCTGTCTTTTCCAGCCACACGACGGAGCCATCGGGGCGCAACATGCGGTAGCTAATCTGGACATCGGGACTCTCAGGAGTCCGCTCGCGGATCGAATCTGCCATGGGCTCTCGATCATCGGGGTGCACGTCGGCCACTAAGCTCCGGCGCATAAGCAACGTCTTGGCTTTGGGGCCAAGTACGGCGGAAACGCTGCCGGAACGAACGATAACGTCGGTCGCGACATCCCACTCATAGGCGAACATTTTTCCCGCGAATGCGGCCAAACGAAATCGCTCCTCGCTCTCGCGCAATGCCTTCTCTGCACGATTGCGTTCGGTCACGTCCAACATCGCGGCGACAGCACCGTAAGCCTTGCCATCGTCTCCAATCAAGGGGACAGCATTCGCGATTAGGTTGCGTTCCGTTCCATCATCGAAAACGACTGACTCGGATACATCAAATGCTGCGGTTGCCCCGGCTGCGGCTCGTTGGATGGGCAACTGTTCCGATGGAATCTCGATTCCATTCGCGAGCACCTTAAATTTCGGCCGCTGGTCCAAGGGGGCGCTCAAAGAAGCATTCGCACCATGGTCGAGACGGAAGAGTTCGCACGCACTACGATTTGGCCTGATACGCTCACACTTCGCATCGGTAGAAATGAGGACCGCGATAGGCACGGCGTCGAGTATTGTCTCTAGTTCTTTTGCCTTGGTCCGTTCGCGGGCTTCACTCTCTCGTAATGCCTGTTCGGCTTCCTTCCTTTCTTCTACGATCGCTGCCAAGGTGGTAAACGGTATTGCGGCGACCAATAAGAAGAGTTGCAACGATAAGACGTTGCTGAGAGACGCTGCCCCGATGAAGGGGCCGCGTCCGTGAACAGCGCCCCAAATCGAGAGAAGGGCAACCACCAGTATCGAACTCGAGACACCCACGCTTCCAAAGCGCAAGGCTGACCACAAGAGAAGCGATACTAGTGAATAGAGAAGCGCCGGATGGCTCTGACCGTTCGAAGCCACGAAAGCGAAGTATCCCAGGCTCACAAGACCACCGAGCAACAAGGCTGCTTCGAGGTAATACGCAATCGACTTCCGCTTCTCTGCGATTGCTACGTTCAGGGCGCCCCAGATTGCCGGAGGTAGGGTCAGCAACGCTATCGCCTCCGAGAAGAAACTGATCCTCCACATTGCCCAATAGTCAGTTCCTAGGGCGATGGCGCCCAAGAAAGCGCCCGACGCTGGAGCAAGAAGCACAGCAAAAAGAGAATAGCGGGTCAGGCGCTTAATGCTGTTCAGGTGGGGAATGCTGCCCAAGAAGTAACTGACGGCGAACGCCGCGACCAGAATTTCTACGGTATCTGCTACAGACAGCAAGAGCGTCGTTGGTACCGACAGGCCGCTTTGAATGTCATGGACGAAGAATGCTGTAAGTCCTGCTGCTAAGAATACTGGCCACAGTTTCTTGGGTACGCAGAGCAAGACTCCCACGAGGAATGCGCAACCCGGCCAAAGCGGGGACAAAGTACCGGGTAGCGTCAGTGCGCCTGCGAAGACGGCAGATAGGTACGAAAGCGCAGCTACGACGCACAACAGGATTGCGATGAGGAACAGGGAACCCGGCTTGTTCGGGTTCCACGACGGGTGAGTTTCTTTCGAGCGCATAGCGACGGACGAAGCTCAGCAACTCTCGTTACTATTCCCGGAGATGTTCACTAATTGTTCGTACGGCCCTTCGCAAGGTGGTTGGTTGATTATGCGGTGCCTTCTGACCGAGAGTCAACGGAGCTCTTTGTTGGGAGGCGCAGGGCTCTAGAGTATCGCGGCCCGTGTAACGAGCCATTAACGCGGGTGTGCCTTATTACGTTCATGAAGTCATGCAGCGTCGCTTGCTCGCAGACACGGGGGTTATCTACTTACCAACGCGTAGTCCAACTATGAATACAAGTAACCAGGAGTGCGCTCATCTCGCGACGACAGAAGGCAACTGGCGGGCCGGGGCGGCCCACCAGTCGGGTGAGTGTGCGACAAATCAGTGGAACAGGTTGAGGGTGTTCGTGGCGTCGTCGACGTAGAAGAGTCCCATACCGGGTACAGTTGTCAATCCGAACAGAGCGCCCGCTCCCGGTGGATTTCCTGATTTATCCAGAAACACCTTCGCGATCTGGTGTCCCGATGGAGTAGTCTCCACCGCCAAGCCATTGTTTCCGTTCGCGGTGACGATGTTGCCATTTGCCAGGACCGTTAATCCGAGCGGGTCATTGAGTGAGCCGCCTTTGGTTACCGTGTCGCCAGTTCCGGCGGATGTGGTGCGTGTCGTGGCCTTCGAGATCGAAGCAATCCGGTTGTTGATACTGTCGGCGACATACAGGACTTGTCCATTGTCATCGCCCCGATCCCTCATGCTGAGGCCAACGCCGGTGGGTCCGATCACCAAAGCGGCAGGGTCAGTCTTCTCCGCGAAACCAGAACCAATGACGGTCATCGACTGAATACTCGGTTGCGAACCTTTGGAGATGTTCAGATCCATTCTCACGACGGTGCCGCCATGAACAACATTGCCGCCGCCAGCGACGGTACCGTTCAGAACGTTGGTGAAGAAAAGAGAGGCGGTGCTGCCGTTGTCGGACGCTGTCATATCCCACGGTCCATTGATCAAGGATCCATAGAACGTCTCAGCAACGTTACCCTTGCTGTCGAGAACGAGCAGGCATCCCGCACTGGCCGTCGCGGAGGTGCCGTCCGTCGTAGGCAAACTACCGACTACAACCCAGCCGCTCTTTAACGCGACCAGCGCAGTTGTAAGGCCGACTCCGCCGGGGCAGGGTCCGGGCAGGTTGTTCGCGTCAATCTGCGCAAACAGGCTCATCGTGCCACTCGGCGTAATCTGAACGATGGTGGTACCTGTGCCCTGGAAATTCGAGCTGTTATTAAAGTTGCTGATTAGCAGGTTTCCCGCGGTGAGCGAACCCATCGTCACCGGAACGACGACGATCCCGTACGGATTGACATCGCCGTTACTCGGGACGGTTGAGGCTACGACCTTGATGGTGCCCGCCTCAGCCGTGCCGAGGAAAAGACCGACGAGCAGCAACAGACATACGGAGCTTGGGCTAAGCACGCGAAACAAACGTACGCTTTTCATAATGTCTCCTGATCCGGTGGACGTGACTGGAAGGTGACATCACCTTGGTTTGGCCACCGTGCGCTGAGTATGTTGCTCAGCGGGAGATAGGGGAGTTGTCATTCCATTGTAAAAACAATGTCTCATTCATATCGAAACCAGGTAGCCGAACGATTACGCGTTGGGTTGATGAGAAATCTTGCACAATTGCGATTGTCATTTACCGCCGCGCACGCTGTAATCGCATCGAATCAACTTGTCTGTCGAGCCGCATTCGGATGCTTCATGCGTAGATAACCGCAGCGGCAAAATTAGCAGTTGTCCTGCGAAAAGTAGCGAATAATCGCGCTGACTAGTTTCCGCCCAATCCATTGATAATCTTGCATCTTGCTACCATCTACCGCATCTGAACAACAGCACAGCCTTCTGCAAACATTCGCAATTGTGCGATGATCTCACGAACTATGATTCTGAACGTCCAATATCAGGTAAGCGTGGCGATTCCAGCATGTCAGGAGCATTGTCAGTGAAGGCGCACTGTCTTCCGTTCTCGCAAATCCCTCATACCATGCGCCTTTTCACCGATCTGCTGGCTTACTCGCCGAACATCCAGCCCTTTTATCCCCGGTCGCCCATCTTTCACGAGTGGATGAAAACCGAGGCTGAAAAAGTCCGTTTCGAACCATCACGCCGGGAGGAAGTGGCGAGCATCCTGGAAAGACAGAATCGAGGGTGGAGCGCTTCGGCGAAGACTCTGAGCAACATTGATCGGCTGCGCAAAGGTGCATTCGCAGTGGTGACCGGGCAGCAAGTTGGACTGTTCGGCGGGCCCATGTTCGCGATTTACAAGGCACTCACCGCAGTTAAGTTGGCGGACGAGGCTACCTCGGCGGGAATCGATGCAGTGCCTGTCTTCTGGTTGGCCACTTACGACCACGATCTGGCGGAGGTGAATCACGTTTCGCTTCCATCTAGCGATGGCACGATGCAGGTTCTGAGTACCCCAAGCCACGGGGTCGCCGGAGCACAAGTAGGCACCGTTCACTTCGGAGAGGAAATCACGGCGGTTGTCGAGCAGGCCGTCGCTTTGCTTGGCGAGACCGAGGCAGCACAATTTATCCGCGATTGTTATCGAGTTGGCGAGACACTTGGGACCGCCTTTGCGCGTCTTTATGCAAGGATTTTTGCGGAGTGGGGAGTGATCGTCCTTGATCCTTCCGATCCGGAACTTTCCCGCATTGCACTTCCCATCTATCGTGCCGCGGTCGAACGATCCAGCGAGTTGGCGACTGCCCTTCTTGACAGAGGGAAGGCATTGGAGAACGCGGGCTATCACCAGCAGGTAAAAGTCACAGAGTCGTCTGTGCTACTGTTCACAACCCGGGACGGAGTTCGCACGCCGATTTCGCGCCGGGAGGTGGGCGCGACGGAGGAGTTTGTAATCGACGGAGAGGCCGCGGCTGAGAAGCTAACTCAATCGGAGCTGATTGCCGAGATCAATGAGCACCCAGAACATTTCAGCCCGAACGTTTTGTTGAGGCCGATCGTAGAAGATTATCTCCTGCCGACGCTCGCCTATACGGGCGGCGCTGCAGAGGCTGCTTACTTCGGGCAAGCGGGAGTCGTATATGAAGCGTTGCTTGGGCGCGTTACGCCGATCGTTCCGCGCTTCTCCGCCACGATGATTGAACCCAAAATGCAACGGTTGCTTGAAAAGCATGGATTGGCGATTACAGATGTATTCGAGGGACCTGAAGGTCTACACAAGGAGATTGCGGCGAGACAGTTGCCGCGAGATTTGCAGGCAGCCTTCGAGCAGGCCAAGAAGTCGTTCGATGACAATTTCTCTCTCGTGAAAGAAAAGCTGGAGAAACTTGACAAGACTTTAGTTGACGCGGCGGAGACATCGCGATCCAAGATGCAGCATCAGTTGGAGAAGCTTTATTCCCAAGCGGCGCGGGCGGAGGCGCAAAAGGGAGAGGTTGTTTCCCGTCACACGGAACTGCTCAGTGATTCGCTCTATCCGGACAAGGGCCTGCAGGAACGCGGCGTTGGAGGCATTTATTTCCTGGCGCGTTACGGAAGCAATCTGTTACACGAACTTTATCAGACCATCCACTCGGACTGCCACGATCACCAGATCATTGAACTGTAGGGCTATTGCGAACGGCCAAGCAGCGACTGCAGATCAGTCCGAAACTGAGCATATGCTGTATCGGTGAACGGTCCGTGTGTCTGTGATACGATCTGCCCGCCTGGATCGACGGTGACCAGATAGGCGTCATCGGGCTCCTTATAGTTCACGAGTTTCTTCAGTTCGGACTCGTTTTGCACGATCGGCACAAAGTGTGATCTCCGGCTTTCTGGCACGCCCTTTTTTATGCTGGAGATCACCATGCCGCGAATCAATCGCGGTACATCTTCCAGCACGGGCAATTCGTACCATTCGCATCCGTTGTGGGTGCCGAACTCTGCATTGATCTTCTGCGCCCAAGCACTCGTCGGTACTTTTGAAGCCTTGGTGAATCCGAATACCAAAACGGCAACCTTGCCGTGGGCAGCGTCAGGGAGCGCAATTTTTTGTCCGGCAAAGCTTTCACCTTCGATGCGCGGCATCGACTGGCCGGTTTGCGCGAAGACTAGTCCGACCAAGAGGATGAAGCCCAAGGGCAATCTTGCGGCACTGAAAGTAATCGAGCGATTCATGTTTTTGCCCGCGCGGTCACGCGCAATCGTAATGCTCACTGTGCTATCTGCTCTCGCTGGTCGCGAGATAGGTGCCCAACCCGATCATGATGGCTCCCGTCGCGGTTCGTTGACGCCGTCGGAATGTGGCGGAAGAACGAATCTTCTCGCCGACAGGGCCCGCGAGGGCGATCACGATCAGATCGGCGGTTGTGTTCATCAGGACCGAAATTATCCCCAATGTGATGAACTGCAGGAAGACATGACCATTCGCCCGAACTACGAATTGCGGGATGAATGAGAGGAAAAAGAGCGCAGTCTTGGGATTGAGAATTTCTGTAGCTACACCTTGCCAGAGCGGATTGCGCTTCGGCGTGAAATCTTGAACTGCTACCTCGCTGGTATCTCTGCGGGCATCCAGTATCATCCGCACGCCAAGGAAGCCGAGATAAGCTGCGCCCACATACTTCACAGCGGCAAACGCGACAGCAGACTTCGCGAGAATGATCGAGACGCCAAGTGCTGCGGCGAAAACGTGCACCATGCCGCCGAAGAACGTTCCGATCGCGGAGAGCACTCCTTCGCGCTTACCGCCGGCGAGGCTGCGCGCCAACACGTAGAGCAGCCCCGGCCCGGGGGCGACAGCCAGCAACACGGCCGCGGTCAGAAATAGAACAACTCGAGTCCAATTGAACATGACGAACCCCAGTATGAAGTAAGCGTACCGTTATTTCTCGAGCCAGCTTTCCAGTTCTGAGAGCGACTCGACCCGCGGGTGTTCCTGCCCACGGTAGGCGCCGGCCACGTCAAACAGAATAGCTTGCATGCCCGCATTCCGTGCCCCAACGTAATCGACCGAATAAACGTCGCCCACGTAGAGGCTCTCCGCGGGATCGGCCTTCATTTGCTCCAGCGCCGCGGCAAAGATTGCCGGGTGCGGTTTCTCGTGGCCGACATTGCCCGAGTCGGTGATACTTGCAAAACAATCGCAGATGCCGCATCGACTCAGAACAGCGTCGATTCTGCCGTCGGCATTCGAGATGACAGCTATCGCATATCGTTGCCTGATTCGTTCCAGTGCCTCGCGAGTCCCCGGCAGGATCTGGTCCCAGTTGGCGGAATCTTGCGTGTTGACGACCAGTTCATCGCGCACACCATCATCAAAGGCGTCGAGCTGATTCAGCAGATGGGTATGAAACGTCCACCAGAAGCCGTGGTCGACCTTGCCGCTGATCAACCCGTCGTCGAACTCCTTCTTTGTGCGGCGCTCGAGCGCCTGCCAGGCTTCTAAGCTGGGATGCTTCTCCTGGGGCAATGGTGCGAGCATGCGCGGGCGGTTGGGGAAGAGGAGCGTGTTGCCCACGTCGAAAAAAATGTAACGGCGTTTGGCCATGCATCCATATTACCCAAGCGCGAGATTGTCCGGGCAGCCAAGCAAATCGTTGACCTTGTGCTGTGAAAAAGATGTAATATGCAAATCTTCGGTCGTGGGAGCCGGCCGTCGTCAGGGCCATTTATGCTTGCCGCAGTAACGCTGATCTCAAATGTTGGACGCGCCACACGCATGATGTTGGCACTGTATCCGGTGGCACGGGCGGGCGGAGTTTTTTTGACTGGACTCGCCGTTGCGGCTGTCTACCGTGGGTCGCGTGAGGATGTCTACAACATTCTCTGGGCCGTTGTGTTTGGATTTGCGACGCTGAACATCCTGGGCTTGGCGTCGCGGCGCATGGAGCCTGGGCAGCACAGACTGAGCTTCGGCGAACTGATGGCAATCATGGTCGTAGCGGTTTCGGTATTCCTGCTGGGCTGGGAAATGCTCGGCATCCTCCGCATCTTTCCGATTCGGCTGCATCGCTAAAATAGCGTTTACTCACGGCCCACCAGATTGCGGTATGATTCGCTTAAATGGCAAAGAAAGTCCCCAATTTCGAAGTGACTTGTCCCTGCTGTAGTGCGGTGCTCAAGATCGATGTGGAGACGCGTGCGGTTATTGCGCACACCGCGGCGGTGAAGCCGAAGACCTTCAGCGACATGGAAGCTGCCGCCAAGGCCATGCGAGAGCAAGACAGCCGGAGGGAGTCCATCTTCCAGCAGTCGGTTGAGGCACAAAAACATGCCTCCGATCTGCTGGAGAAGAAGTTCCAGGAAGCGCTGAAGAAAGCCAAGGAGTCTCCGGATACCGGCAAGCCGATTCGGGATTTCGATCTCGACTGATCGATGCCTGATCGAGCCATCGTCGGTCGGCCGCTGTTGCTTGGCCACCGTGGAGCGCGCGCGGTCAACTCCATCCCGGAAAACACAATCGCGTCTTTCGATCGAGCTCTGGCCGATGGCTGCGATGGATTCGAATTTGACGTTCGCCTCACCGAGGATGAAGAGGCGGTTGTCATCCATGACCCGAAGGTCTCCGGACACGACGTTTCTCGTACACCTGCGAAGCAGCTTTCCGAATTGCCGCGGTTGCGGGACATTCTGCAGCGCTATCGCGATTCGTTTCTCGATATTGAACTCAAGGTTGAAGGACTGGAGAGGATCACGCTCGACCTGTTTCTCAGGCATAAACCGCGGCGGGGATTCGTCGTCTCATCCTTTCGGCCTGGAGTACTGAAGTCGGTGCACGCTCTGGACGCGACCGTTCCATTGGGCTTGATTTGCGAGTTCAAGAATCAACTTCGCCTGTGGAACGAACTTCCGGTTCAGTATGTGATTCCACACCGCGACTTGGCCGAACCGGAACTGATTCGCAAAATCAAGGGAGCCGGAAAGAAAGTTATCGTGTGGACAGTCAATGATCCCGCGGACATTCGACGTCTCGCCGAGTACGGGGTTGACGGCATCATCTCGGATGACACCGCCCTTCTTTGCCGCACGCTGGCTCTGTAGAAATCATCTCAGTCGCAGAGTCGGTTGACGTTCGCGATCGCACACGGGTTGGTACCGCTCGTGCCCCTCACTTCAGTCTGAAGGCGTAACCTACACCGCCACCCCCAGTGCTGTATGCCACCCCATTGGCGACGATGGGCGAAAAATCACCGGATGCATTTTCGCTCCACAACGTGGCGCCGGTGCTTGCACAGCCTCCTCCGCCACACGCTCGCCTAGCAGTTAGTCGGTCACCTTGCGAACGGCAATCAGTTGCATCGACCGTCTACACCATTTTCAATTTCCGGTCGCTTTCTCGGTGAAATGTGCGGTGGTAAATCCCGTCGCGGCCGCAGTAATTTTGTAGACTCCGGCCTGTGCGGGGAGCGTGTAAGTAGTTGTCGCGTATCCGTTGCTGTTGGTTACCGGATGTGCGTTGCCGAAGGTGCCACCACTGCCGCCGTCGCTGAAGTTAATGGTGACTCCCGGCATTACAGCTCCGGTATAAGCATTGGTAACTCTTACGGTTAGCGGTTTTTTCAACGCGGTTCCGGCCGCGCCGGTTTGATTACTGCCGCCTGCGGTCACATTCAGGTTAAAAAGACCCATGACTACCAGGCTGTTCTTGGTTGTGATGTAGACTCTTCCGTTGGCGATCATGGGCGTAACGAAATGCAGAGTGAGCTCGAATTGTGGCGAAGTAAACAGCGACGCAAGGTTCGTCGCGTTGAATACATTCAGAGTCGATCCAGTGTTCTCCGCTTGCACCCCCCACAAGATTCCGTTCTGCGCGCCATTGGCTGAGATGGAGAACAGGCTAAAGAATTTGTACGCTTTCGCCGTCATGGCCACGGGCGACGTGGATAGCAACCCATTGCTCAAAGAAAACGTTTCGACTGGAATGCCGATATCGCCATCTTCGACACCCCCGAAGTATATGTTCTGGTTCCAGTAGGTAGCTCCGCCGTCCAGGTTGATTAAGTCGTTGGGATTGAATGGCACTTCCTGCACTACCTGATCTGCCACCGGGTTGTACCCACCCAGGTTGTCTTGGTTAATCAGGTAAATCATTCCTCCCTTACCTCCAAGCACCCCGAGGTTCGGGTAAGGGCCTGGTTGGGGTGGCAGAAGAACAAGCGCTCCCGATCCTAGATCCAGGTCATTGTTGCTGAGATAGTCCTGATTGTACGGAGTGAAATAGTCGACCAGGTTGAAACCGGAAGGGCCGAGGTTAACCTTCATCAGAGTGCTGCCATAGTCCAGGCCACCAATGTTGTAATCGAAGTCTCCATCACCGGTTGCAACGTATACATTTCCGTTGCTGTCCACAGAAGCACCTTCTCCAGCCATCCAGATACCCGGCGTGCTGGCCTGCGTCGGACCCACATCCAGAACTCCCAATTGCTGCAGATTGCTGGCGCTGTAGGCCATCATCCATCCAGTGGCGGCTTGCGCACTCTTGCAGCCCATGTTGCCAAATTCGATATAGATCACACCATTGGAGAGCAGCAGCGCTGGCCGGTTCATCCGATGTTGCTCCATGAAGGTGATCACGTCTCCATTACTGGTATAGGAGGCCTGAATCTGCACCGGACCTGCCAGCGCTTCCTGGCCCGTCTGGATATTCAAAGCGTGCAGCCGAAACACGTAGCTTCCGCTTTCCTTCGTCTTCGCCACGAGGTACATGATGTTGCTGATGGGATCGATGACGGGAGTTCCGAGAATACCCATCTCGGTGAAATTGTGACCGATGCAACCCTGCTCTGCGATGGGAACCGTGGTCGCAGCGGGCGGATTAATCAGGCTCGTGTACCACAATGGCGCGGAGTTGCTGCCCTGGTTGTTATCTGCATCGAACGCATATACGCCGTCATGCAGCGTAACAATGAAGACCACATTGTGCGCGGTTCCATTGATCTGCAGATTCGGTACGTAAAGCGGTTCGGCAACCGCCATGCCGTCCAAAGGCTGAGCGAAGAGATGTCCAAAGCGAGTGCTATTGACGACAGACGGAGTCAGGTGGGTCTCACTGAGATTCTGGCCGCTTCGCGAGTTGTCGTTGCGGTGGGTCAGCACCGGAGACTGGGCGCGGCTGGCTGGACTCGTTGCAACGGCGAGTACAACTGCAAAAAGGAGAGCCGTCAGTTGAGATGAGCGACTGCCGGCGCGCAGCGGCTGTTTCATAACAGTTTTTCCTTTTGAGTGTGTATTTTTGGGGGGAGATACAACAGCAAACTGCGGGGCCCGGCTTGACAGTTACTCAAATACCCTGGGTGAGTGCCTGGAACATAACTCCTGCGGGGAAGGAAAACGCCAGAATCGCCCTGGGCGATTCCGCGCTATTGCGACGCCGGAAAAAAGTATCCTCACCGGCTTACTCGGTCAATAGCCTAACCGTGCTATACCGTTTGGATAAGAGAGTTTCAGTACAAGCCTGACGACACCTTTGCCCCAATATCAACAGTCTTGGTCGCGCATTTTGCGAAACCCGGACGAATCCGTCCGGGCTACACTCGCTGGGCTACTGCGGCGCCGCCTGCGCCCATCGCGTTCTTGGTTTCTTTGATTCCGGATTGGATGATCTGATCCCAGTCGAGGTGAGGGATTGGAGAGTTTGCTGCCGCTTGATAGAGCGCAAGAGCGTCTTTCGGGCGATTGAGTTTTTTCAAGCAGAGACGGGCTGCGCTCAGTTGAGCGGTCAGGGAGTGACGCTCGGCAGGGTACGCTTTTGCCAGTTCCTCGTACTCTGACAAAGCGCGATCGTACTCGTGCATTTCTTCGGCGCCCTTGCAGAGTTCAAGCCAGGTGATGGCGGGCATTTTGCCGCCACCTCCGTCGACGAATTCTGCATAGTCCTGGAAGGCGGCCTCAATCTGATGCGCTTTCAGGTGCAGGCTGCAGGTTCTGACGGTCGCGTCGAGATAGGATTTCGAATCGCTTTGCCGCGTGTAGACCTGCCGCAAAAGAGCCCACGCATCGAGCGAGTTAGGCTTAGTTGTGACATAACTCGTCAGCAGGGTTTGTGCTTCGCCGAACTGGCCCTTCTCTATCATCTGGCTAGCCTGTTCGAGTTCGGTATCGTTGGTCCAGCCGATTTCTTGCTCGATCGCCTTGTTGGCCTTCTGTTCAATTCCCGAGTACTGGATCGCCAAGGCCGCCAAAGCGCCAAAGACAAAGCCTCCGACGTGGGCCCAATGAGCTACACCGCTGGACGAGCCGAAAAGCGACCCTTCGAAGACTTCCATTGCCAGCCATAGAGGCAAGAGCCAATAAGCCGCGGCTTTAAAGATGAAATACCGGAACGGATTTCCGGTTCGCATAAGCTTGATGATGCTGAACCACAACACCCACAGCATTTCGATCTTCATCTTGGGGAAGCGCACCAGGAATGCTCCCATCAGCGCAGCCACCGCGCCTGAGGCTCCGACAGCTGGGATCACACTGCCCGGGTTCGCGAAAGCGTGAATCTGGAGTGCCGCCGCGCCCGAGATCAGATAGAAGGCCGAATAAAGCCAGCGTCCCCAGACATCTTCCAGCACAAATCCGGCGAGCCAAAGAAACCACATATTGCCGATGAGGTGCATCCAGCCGCCGTGCAGAAAGTTCGCGGTCAGGTAGCTGATCGCTGTGGGGTGTGCGGGAACAAAGGCATACTGCTCGGCGATCGACGCGGACGAGAGCTTGACATATTCGGCAGTGAGCCGATCCATCTCGCTCTGCAGTTGCTCTGGGTCCTGCACTGTTTTTATTTGCGAATCGTAGCCATTGACGGGCTCCCGATTGGAGTTCTGCAATTGCTTCCACTGTGCGGGATGTGTTTGCTTGAAGCTATCAACCAGATTCTGAGCCTCAGGTTGCATCTTCAATTCCGGGTGCTCGGCCGCCAGGATCCTGATATCTCCGCGGAGTGCCCTTAGCTGAGGTTCCTGATCATTCGCCACTACCGACGTGAACAGGAAAACGACAGTGTTCAGAGCGATCAAGGCGATTGTGACCATGGGCCAGCGCCTGGCCTGCATGTTCTCGTGCTTGATGGGAAGGATGATCATACCGCGACCCCAGACGAAGAAATCGGACTTGGCCTGCGACAGTCTAGGTTTAGGGGAGGGGCATTAGTAGATGACGTGAGTCCGTGACCGGACCTTTAGTAACCAGGGTTGTCTAAGGAGGCTAAAAGCCAAATCGGCATCCCTTCTTTGCCGTATTCAGCGGCCTCTGCGCGCCTTTTCTTCGCGACCTCGGCGGTAAAAGCTTTTGACCGCTGAGTACGGTGAGAACATCCACAGAGAGCGCCAAGAAATCTCACTTTGCGTTTCTTAGGCCGCTCGCTGTCAAGCATGATTTACGAGACAACTCTAATCCGCGGCAGCTTCGAGGCGTGAGGAGTTTCGGGCCGGCTTTTGCAGGAAGGCGGAGCGCTCGGTCTCGAAGGCTTCCAGATTGGCCCCGAATTCCTGTTCACTCCATCCCATGACCGCGCCAATGCGGAGAGCGGCCTCGCGGCTGCAGGATTCGGACCAGCAAGCTCCGAGAGCGACGGGGACGCGCCGCAATAGCACATCCGCCAGGCTGACGGCATATTCCTTGCGAAAGGCTTCAACGACTTCCGCAACGATATGCGGAGTATGCGGACAGATGGGCGCACGGAGCTCAGCGCTCACGAGAGCCATGCGGGCAATATCCATGGCGCGCTGGCCATGCCACTCCATGATGCCGCGGGCAGTCTCTTCGCTGACTGAACCGGCCCGGGCGATTTCGATGACTTGCTGGTCGAGTACGGGGTCGAGCGAACTCCCGGGACCAACGGTCACGGCTTTCGGCTCCTGGACAGAGATCCCGATTTTGCGGGCGCACTCTCGCGCGAGTGAAGCCGCAGTCGTCAATTTGCCGCCGATGACGGAGATCATGCGCGCAGCGCCTTCTCCAGAGTGATCGTGGAGGAAATGGCGGCGTGTGACTGCGGAGGGTTTGTCTCCGGGCGTATTCGGCAGCGGGCGAACGCCGGCAAATGCGAACTTGATGTCCTGAGCAGAAAGCTTGGCCTTCGGGAAGAGGTTCGAAGCCGTGCGCACGAGATATTCGACTTCCTCGGCGGATGGCGAAGTTCTGGCCGGGTCACCTGTGTCGGGAACTTCAGTTGTACCGACCAAGATCTGCTCGTTCCACGGGAGAACGAACACTGGACGGCCGTCGGCGGCCTCCGTATAAAGTGCCGAGCTGGGGGCACCCGAGAAGCGTGGCAGCACAATGTGCGAACCGCGTACACCGCCCAGCATTGGCTTGCCGGTGCGAACGTTGGAGCGCTGGCAAATTCGATCTGCCCAAGGCCCGGTGCAGTTCAGAACCCATCCGGCATCAACGCGTTGATCTTTCCCAGTGGTGCGATCGCGCAGTAGCACTCCTCTTGCGCGGCCCTGGGAGATATCGACGGCGAGTACCTCGCAATGATTGCGTACAACGGCGCCCGCCTCGGCAGCCTCGCTCACCCATTCAGCGACAAGGCGTTCGGGAAACTCGCACTGCGCATCTTCAAAGTTGAGCATCAGCCATTGGTGGCCGGAGTCGAGGGCACGCTGCACGCGAACGATCTCCATCTCGGTGAGGCTCGCAGATTTCCTTCCGCCGAAATGCCGATAAAGCCAAAGTCCGGCGCGGACGGTCATGGCGCTGCGCCGGCTGTTCTCGTTCAGCAGAAAGAGGAATTGAACGGGATGGACCAGGTGCGAGCGTTCGCGGAGCAGGCGTTCGCGTTCGCGCAGAGATTCACGCACCAGACTGAGCTCTCCGTGCTCGAGATAGCGCAGTCCGCCGTGGATGACGCGCGTGGAGCGGCTGGTCACACCCGAAGCGAAGTCATTCTGCTCGACCAGCAGAGTGCGCTTGCCCGCGCGGGCACACTCACGCGCGATGGCAACACCGTTGATTCCCCCGCCGATGACCACAACGTGAAAGTGCTGGCCGTCGAGCGAAGGTCGGGGTTTGACTGCTAAAGTCATTACTATGAATTAGATGTGGGTGCCTTTACGCTGGCTGATCGGACGTGAGGAAGCACCGCACACCTCCAACTTTTCATTCTCTACCTTCGAAGCCGAGATAAGAAGGTGACGATGGTTCAATCGTACACCAGAGCGAAACCGGCGCCAGAATTGATGCCCAAGGTAACCTCATCGAAAACAGGAACTGGCTTCGCAGGGGCGGCATCTGGTGCGCTCCTTCCGCGCAAAAGTTGGATCATGTCGATCGCGCCACGCATTGCTTCACAGCTTCGCCGTCAGTTACATTGGTTGCCGAATGCCGAGCACAGGAGAACGTTTTGAACGAGCCGTTGCCATCATGGAGCGGCTGCGCGCGCCGGGTGGCTGCCCTTGGGACCGAGAGCAGACCTTCGATTCGATCAAGCCATACACATTAGAAGAGACCTACGAAGTCCTCGAGGCGATCGACAACCGCGATTGGCCCGAATTGGCAGGCGAACTCGGGGATCTGCTTCTTCAGGTGCTTTTCTATTCCGAGATGGCGAAGGAGCAGGGATCGTTCTCGATCGATGGTGTTCTCGAGCGGCTCTCAACCAAGTTGGTGGACCGGCATCCGCATGTTTTTGGTGATGTGAAGGCTGATACCTCGGCGGACGTGAAGCGCAACTGGGAAGCACTGAAAGTCGAGGAGCGAAAAAAGAAGCAGAGTGCCGCGGAGCCGGAGAAGAAACCTGAGAAGCACTCAGTACTGGCCGGGGTTTCGTCTGCTATGCCGGCTCTGCTTGAGGCGAGCAAGCTCAGTTCGCGGGCAGCGCAGGTTGGATTTGATTGGCCTAATGTTGACGGCCTATTCGAAAAGCTGCATGAGGAGACTGAGGAATTGCGCGAGCATCTCAAAGAATTTCCGGCACCTGGTCCACGGCCGCAGGGACGCGGAGTCGCAAGCTCAGGGCGAACCGTCGTTCCCGAAGCTTTGCAGTCGAAGCTCGAGGAAGAAGTCGGCGATCTGTTTTTTGTGCTGGTGAATGTCGCGCGCTATCTGTCGGTCGATCCTGAGTCGGCTCTGCGCAAGACCAATAGAAAATTCAAACGCCGCTTTCAGTGGATGGAAGCGCGCCTCAGTGAGTCGGGGCGCTCGGCAGACCAAGCTGCGATGGAAGAACTGGAATCACTGTGGCAGCAGGCGAAGGCGCAGGAAAGGTCCGCGGAGAAGACGGCGTGACCACAGGTGCAGTTGAACTTCGCCACTGCCGGGGCATTGAAGATTTCCGGGCCTGCGTCTCCCTGCAAAAGGAAGTCTGGAACTTCACGGATGCGGAACTGGTTCCGCTGCGCATGTTCGTCGTTGCCGACAAAGTGGGTGGCCAGGTGATGGGCGCGTTCGACGGGAAAGAGATGGTCGGATTTGCGCTGTCGATTCCCGGTACGCGCTCCGGGCACATCTATCTGCATTCGCATATGCTGGCCGTGCGCAAGGATCATCGCAATGGAGGGCTGGGCCGCCGACTCAAGCTGATGCAGCGAGAAGACGCGCTGGCCCGCGGCATCGAGCTAATTGAGTGGACATTCGATCCGCTTGAGATCAAGAATGCCTATCTCAATATCGAGAAGCTGGGCGCGGTGGTGCGGCGATATAACATCAACCAATACGGAATTACCTCATCGCCCTTGCAGGGAGGTTTGCCCAGCGACCGTCTGATTGCGGAATGGTGGCTGAAGTCGAGGCGGGTGCAGGGGCTGCTGGAAACCGGCAACAAGCCGGCCGTTCCGAGCGAAACAACGATCTCAGTTCCGTCGCAGATCTACGATTGGAAAGCAGCAGTCGATACTCGGGGCAAGGCGCAACAGGTGCAGGAGAGGAATCGTGAGGCGTTCTTGAGTGCATTCGCCAAGGGACTCACCGTAGTCGGTTACGAGCGCGATGCCGAGGAAAATGGGAAGTTTTTGCTTGGACATTGGGATGAGAAGTGGTCGTATGCGTCGGAGTAAGCAAGGTTTCAAAGTTTCAAGGTTTCAATGTTTCAAAGTGAAACCACAATGGGCTCACTCGAGAAGAAAGTAAAAGCTCTGGGACCTTAAAACCTTGAAACGCTGAAAGCTTGAAACTTTGAAACCTTTACCAATGAAGATCGAAGCCATCACATTGCGTGAAATTCACATGCCGCTCGTCCATTTTTTTGAGACGAGCTTCAGCCGTACCTACAGCCGCCGCATTCTGCTGGCCACGGTTCATTGCGAGGGAGTGGATGGATGGGGCGAGTGTGTCGTCGGCGAGGACCCTTTCTATAGCAGTGAGTGGATCGAGAGCGCGTGGCCGACGCTGAAGCATTACTTGGTCCCGTCGCTGCTCGGGAAGAAGATCGAATCTGCGCGCGAGTGTCCGGCGCTGTTCTCCAAAGTTCGCGGCCACCAGATGGCGAAGGCCGGGCTCGAAAACGCTATCTGGGAGGCAGAGGCACTGCAGAAGAATCTGCCGTTATGGAAGCTGCTTGGCGGCACGCGCAGTGAAATCCCCTGTGGAGTTTCCATCGGGATTCAAGACTCGGTCGAACAACTGCTCGAAAAGATTCAGACGGAACTGGCGGCTGGATACCGCCGCATCAAGGTCAAGGTGAAGCCAGGATGGGACGTGAATGTTCTGGAAAAAATCCGCTCGCGCTGGGCCGACATCACGCTCAGTTGCGATGCGAACTCCGCATACACGCTGGACCAGGTCGAGCACCTGCGCAAGTTCGATCAATTTCATCTGCTAATGATTGAGCAGCCGCTGTGGAATGACGATATTTACTACCATGCGCGCCTGCAAAAGGAGCTACGGACTGCGGTTTGCCTGGACGAGTCGATCGTGAGCGCGAGGAGTGCTGCATTCGCTGTAGAAACCGGCGCATGTCGCATCGTCAATATCAAGGTCGGACGAGTTGGCGGATTCACCGAAGCGCTCGCGGTTCACGATGTCTGCCACACTCACAACATTCCGGTCTGGTGCGGCGGCATGCTGGAAACCGGCATCGGACGCGCACAGAACATCGCGCTCTCCACATTGCCGAACTTCAGTCTTCCGGGCGACGTTTCCGCATCGAAGCGTTACTGGAAAGAAGACATCATCGAACCTGAGGTGGAAGTGTCGTCACAGGGAATGATCGCTATCAGCGATCAGCCGGGTAGAGGCTACCGCATCAAGCCTGATCTCATTGAAAAGTTGACGGTCAGAAAAGAGACGCTGCGGGCGTAGCTACTGCGGATTCTTTTTCGCTTCGGATGTGTCGAGTGCGTGATTGTGTGCGATCTTCTGCTCCTCAGATTTCAGCAGATCCACGCCTTTGGCAAACGTCAGGTTGGCGGGCACACGCTGAAAATCGCTGAAGGTCTCGTCGGAAATGATGTTGAGCCCTCTGAACATCAAAATCTTTCCCGTCATCTTCAAGCTTATCGCGGTGATTTCCCAGGATCCGTCGCCGACATCTGCCTGCTGTACGCGGAAGTGACCGCCCTTATCCAGGCGGCCGACGATCCCCCATCCGAAGGAGACGTCGCGGAAGAGGGTACCGTCGATCCGCGCAAGCCTTCGTGCCGTGGAGTCGATAATCACGTATCCCTGCATTCCCGCGAGCACTTGCTCGACGCGCGAGGGCGGGCTGTACGCCGGGTTGGGGATGAACTTTAGCCGGATCATCTGATCGCCGGGCTTGCCCAACTCGGAATCGCCGCTCTCCAATTCGGTATATTCATAACGGAACGCATCAGGCAAAGCCTTGACCACACGCAAAGTTCGTTCCGCGTCCTCTTTTTCACGTGCCTGCTTCTTGCGCAATTGATCAGGATTGTTGATCAACCAGGCGAGATGACCCTCCTCCTGTTGCCTCTGCTCGGCGCTGATGGACTGATCGTTAACGGCTACCAGCATTCCGGCAAGCGCCTCGTTGGTTTCGACGTAGAGGTGAGTTTGAGAGCCTTTCGGTGTCTGCTTGCGCGAACGGAACATGTGCCTGCCATCCGCCTTGTTCGCGGCGATTTCGTGGGCGACGACCTGGCGTACCAGATCGCCGGGAGGCGTCTCAGGCTGTTTTGTTTCCTGCGCGGATAGGGGGGCGAATGCAGCCAAAAACAAGCAGCACCACACGAGCCAGACGCTCCTCCCCGGCTTGTTCCGCGCAGCAGGCATGCGTACTTAGTGTAGCAATCGACAGGAAATGGTTGCAGCTAGCAGCTTTATCAGCGCCAACCGGGCACTTCTCAGCTTGACTCATGCTTGCCGCATCCTCTCGAACTTGGGTATAGTCGATGGCAGCGACGCTTACCTGCCATCCTAGATCTCGGTAGCGCAGAATCAGCTTCCAAAAGGAGAAACATACATGAGTGCTCCGTTGTCGGCAGACTTGGCGCAAATCGGTAAGTCGGTGGTTATCAAAGGCGAGTTGTCAGGCAGCGAAGACCTTTATGTTGATGGTCAGGTCGAGGGCAGCATCGCGCTGAAGAATCACAGCCTGACGGTTGGCCCGAACGGACAGGTGAAGGCCTCGGTTGAGGCGAAGGGCATTGTGGTTCAGGGCAAACTCGAGGGCAACGTACAGGCCAGCGATCGCGTCGAACTACGGAAGTCTGCTGTGGTGACAGGCGACATCGCCACGCAGCGGATTTCGATTGAGGAAGGCGCCTATCTGAAAGGCAAGGTCGACATTCAGGGCAAGGCCGACAAGGCCGCAGGCAAGTAACTCCTGCCGGAACCGGGCATGGGTTAAAGTTGTAGTTTCAAAGATGAATTCGAGTCCCAGCGCACCCGTTGCCTTGGACGAATGGAAGCAGGTCCAATGGCATCGGTGACGCACAACTTCATGAAGCTTTTTCGCGGCTCATCGGGCAGCACTCCGGCGGAGACACCGCAGGCAGCCCAAAAACTGACTCGCCGCTCCAGCGGGCTTGGCGAGCTCGCGCGTTTGTGGGACCAGGAGACGCCGCTTTGCGTGCTCGATCTGGGGTCGACTTCTGCGGCCAATATTCGCTTCTTCACCGGACGCGGCCATAAAATCTACAGCGAAGACTTGCTGGTAGCGTCGACGGAGTCGCATCTTGTCACCAAAGATGAGCAGGGGAATGTCGTGCTCGACAGCCGGCGCTTCCTGGCCGACAACCTGCTCTATCCCGCCTCACATTTCGATGTCGTCCTGTGCTGGAATTTGCCTGACTATCTGGACGAAAGTCTTGTGCGTCCGGTGATGGGCCGCCTATGGTCGGTTCTGAAGCCGGGCGGAATGCTATTGGCGTTTTTCCACACCAAAGACGCCGGACCGGACTCTCCATGCTACCGCTTCCACATCGTCGAAAAAGACATTTTGGAGATGCAGCGCATCGTGATGCGGCGCGAAGCACGCCGTGGACCGACTGGGGCGATCCACACCGCCATCGCCGACGGATTCCGCCTACAACGCGTATTCAATAACCGCCACATCGAAACGCTCTTCCGGGACTTCGCCTCCATCAAGTTCTTTCTCGCCAGAGATAACGTCAGGGAAGTGCTGGTCGTACGCTAAGCAACATTGGTGAGGCGCGGCGAGGTGGGGCCAGAATTTGTCCCAGCATTTTTCCAGACAACAATTCCCATACGAAACAAATAGTGGGTCGAGATTTCGACCTTACCCGCAGCGGGAATTCCATCGGCCAGCATCGCGCGTATTTCTTCCGGGATATACGCGCGACGGACCGAAGCAACGCCATCCACGCGGGAGACGTAACTGCGCATGAGTGGAAAGCCTGCATACACCAGCCCAAGATGCAGCGGATGGCGGATCAGATCGTTGATCAACACTGCCTGACGGCTCACCCTGAGCGCCTCAATTGCAAATCGCTTCACTTCCTCTGGTTGCAGGTGATGAACGAAGAGGCTGCAACTGACCACGTCGAAGCTGGCATCGGGAAAGGGAAGCGCCAGAGCGTCGGCTACTAGCGCGCGATGACCGCGCTGCAGGTGCGAAGAAACACGGTCCAGATCAGTGATGTCGAGGGAGATGCCGTGGCGAGCAAGCCTTGTGGCCGCGCCCCTGGGGACTTCGCCCAGTCCTGCGGCCACTTCCAGCAGCGAAAGGCGCTTGAGACCTGTAACGGAAACGATTCGTTCGAGAAGTTTGCGGGTGGTAGCGACTCCACCGAACCAGCGATTAATGCGGCAAAGGTCGCGCAGAGAAGTCTGCGTTTCACCGGCCGGACAATCCTTGGAATCAAGAATCTCCTCTGAGTTCGTACGTTGCATGGAATTGGTATTTCCCCAGTTCCCAGAGTTTAGATGGACTTCCGGTCAGCGGTGTCAAGAAAGTGTCGGACTCGGCGAAGAAAAGCCTCCACCGCTGAGGTCGCGGAGAAAGGCCGCAGAGACCGCCAAGAAAGCAGATCCTTCTTCTTTGATTCGCTCTGCGACCTCTGCGGATTTTCTCAGCGTACTCGGCGATCAAGAGCTTTTATCGCCGAGATCGCCAAGAAAGGCCGCAGAGGTCACCGAGAAAAGCAAATGTTTGTTACTGCACTTCCGCCAGTTCTTCTTCCAGAAGCTGCTTGTTATAGAGATCACTGTAGTAGCCGTTCATCGCCAGGAGTTCGTCGTGTGTACCGAGTTCGACGATGCGTCCACCGTGCAGGACGGCGATGCGGTCGGCGTTGCGGACGGTGGAGACGCGGTGGGAGATAAAGATGGTCGTCCGGCCCTGCATCACGTCTCGCAGGTGATTGAGGATCTTGTCTTCCGTCTGCGTATCGACGCTGGAAAGGGCGTCATCGAGGACGAGGATCCGTGGATTGCGAATGAGCGCGCGGGCGATGGCAGTGCGCTGCTTCTGTCCTCCCGACAGCGTGATGCCGCGTTCCCCGACCATCGTTTCGTAGCCTTCAGGGAAGCCTTCGATATCGACCGCGATGTTGGCCGCGCTGGCTGCTTTGCTGATCTCGTGATCGCTGGCCGACTCCACGCCGAGGGCGATGTTTTCGCGGATGCGATCGCTGAACAGGAACGTCTCCTGTGGGACGAATCCGATGCTCTTGCGCAAGGACGCGAGCGAATAGTCGCGGACCGGACGGCCATCGATCAGGACCATTCCAGGGGCCGCGTCGTAGATGCGGGGGATCAAGTTCACAAGCGTTGTCTTGCCTGATCCGGTGGGTCCGACAATCGCAAGGGAACTTCCCGCGGGCACGAGCAGATTGACATCGTGCAGCACCTGCTTTCCGTCGTAACTGAAGGTAAGTCCGCGAAATTCGACTTCGCCAGTAACCGAACGGTCTTGGGCTTCCGGTGTGTCCTGAATCGTGGGTTCTTCCTGCATGATCTCGTTGATGCGGATCAGCGATGCGGTGCCGCGCTGGAAGATGTTGATCACCCATCCGAGAGCGATGATGGGCCAGGTAAGCTGCATCATAAAGGTGATGAAAGAGAAGAACTGGCCGACGCTCATGGTGCCGGAGAGCTGCAGCGTTGTCGTGATGCCGGGAGTTGACGTTCCCAGATTCGATACCAGCTTAAGCGTGGATTGACCGGTGAGGACTTCGCGCCCTCCGAGCCACAGGACCAGGACGAGAGCGCAGCCGAGCATGAATTCGAGCGTCGGCCAGAGCATACCCATCAAGCGAACCAGCTTCAGGCTGCGGCGGATGTACTCTTTGTTCTCGCGTTCGAAAGCGCGAATCTCGGCATCTTCCTGCACGTAAGCACGAATAAGTCTCGCGCCTGAAAAGTTCTCCTGCGCGCGCGCGGAGATATCGGAGAACATCGCCTGAATGCGCTCGAAGCGTTCGTGGATGCGGCGTCCGAAGGTCTGAATGATGATGCTGACCGCTGGCAGTGGCAGGAAGGTGAAGAGGGTCAGCCAGGGGCTGATCGAGATCATGAAGGCGAGCGCGCCGGCGGTGTAGACGATGGTGTTCGCCGAATACATGATCGCGGGCCCGAGCAACATGCGGACCGCGTTCAGATCGTTGGTGGCACGCGCCATAATATCGCCCGTACGATGGCGCTGGTAGTACGAGTAGCTAAGGCGCTCGAGGCGGGCGAAGAGATCGTTGCGGAGGTCGAACTCGATATCGCGGGAGATGCCGATCACGATCCATCGCGTCAAGAACTGGAATATTCCTTTGGTGACAGCGATGGCGAGCAGCCAGCCCGCATAGACCAGAAGCTTGTGCCGCGTGACTCCGGAATGCAGGTCGTCGGCGGCGCGACCCACGACGAGCGGGAACAGAATCCAGATGCCATTGGTGAGAAGAACGCAGGCTGTGCCGAACACGTATGCCCAGCGGTAGCGTTTCAGGTAGGGCAACAGCGGGCGCAAGTTCCGGGGAAACATTCAGGTTAAGTAGATGAAATTCTAGCAGGCGGGGTGCAGGATTTCAGATTGGGGTCTCAGCGGTAGAAGCTTTTCACTGCCGAGTTCGCTGGAACATCCGCAGAGAGACGCCAACGAACCTCTCTCCAAGCTTTGGTTCTGCTGTGCACGTGGTCGAAGCCTCGTAAGCATTTCTAGCGCCTGCGAGCGGAACACTGCCAGAATGGATCTTGTCCTCCTCTGCGGCCTTTCTTGGCGATCTCAGCGGTAAGAGCTTTTGACCGCTGAGTGCGCGAAGAACATCCGCAGAGAGCGCTAGAGATTCTCACTTTCTCTTTTGTTTACAAACAGATCGTGTTCACCAGGGGGTAGCAAGGATTAGAGGCGCCCAAGTCGAGGTGACCTCTATCACAGGCTCCTGTGACTGCAATCATCGTTGCAGAACCCCAATAACAGATATCAGAAGACACTGCGTTTTGTTGGCGCAATTCTGATACGACGTGGGGTTCGAGCTTGTTTAAGGACACCGAACACCTAATCCGGCTTGCCGCAGTACTGATCCTGGCGGTAGTGGCGTTTGTAGCACTACGTGCGGCGGTGGTGCCAAAGAGTTTTGGACAATACGGACACTACCGCGCCAATGCGATTGGGGAAATTGCGGCCAGACCCGTGGCTCATGCGGGGCATGAGGTTTGCGAAGGTTGCCACACGGATGTTGTAGATCAGAAGAAACTAGGCCGGCACATCGTGGTTCCCTGTGAGGCGTGTCATGGGGCGCAGGCGAAGCATACCGACGACCCGGCCACGATCAAACCACCCAAGCTCGATACGGCGGTCGTCTGCAGCCGCTGCCACGAAGCGAACAGCGCGAAGCCGAAGGCATTTCCGCAGGTGGTGACGGCGGATCACGCGCAGGGCCTGGCATGCGACACCTGCCATCAACCCCACCGTCCCAAGATTGAAGAGAACAAGACCGAGGAAGCAGCCGCGTCTAAGCCGGCCGTGAAATCCGCGACGGGAGGAAAGAAATAAATGGAGATCACTCGCCGTCGTCTGCTGGTGCTTCTTCCCGCAGCCGCGGTTGCCTGGAAGTACATACAGGCGGGGACGCCGGAGGCTTCTCCGAACTACAAACTCAGCGAGCACTGGTGGGGGATGCTGATCGACATTCCCAAGTGCATCGGGTGCGGCAGCTGTGTGCGAGCGTGCAGCGCCGAGAACGACGTTCCCGATGGCTATTTCCGCACCTGGATTGAGCGGTATCACGTGCCTGACTGGGCGATCGAGTGTCCGGAGGTCGAATCGCCAAACGGCGGCAAAGATGGCTTCCCGCCGAACCAGAGCACGGGGAAGAACTTCTTCGTGCCCAAGCTCTGCAACCACTGTGCTGACTCTCCGTGTACGCAGGTCTGTCCGGTAGGCGCGACGTTTGTATCGCCGGATGGAGTGGTGCTGGTCGATAAGAATTACTGCCTGGGCTGCCGCTATTGTGTGCAAGCGTGTCCGTACGGATGCCGGTTCATCAATCCGAAAACGAACACGGCGGAGAAGTGCACGCTTTGCTACCACCGGATCACGAAGGGTCTTACGACTGCGTGTGCAGAGGTTTGTCCGACGGGCGCGCGGCAGCTTGCGGATTTGAAAAACCCGAGTGATCCGATACACGAATTTCTCAAAACACACAGCGTGCAGGTGCTCAAGCCGCACATGGCGACCGGCGCGAAGGTTTTCTACAACGGAATGGACGGATCGGTTCGATAGGAGGATGGGTGCAAATTCCGGTTGAAGGTTTCATGTACCCGAATGAGGTGGAGTTGCAGTGGAGCGTGCTGATTGTGCTCTATCCGTTCATCACGGGGTTGGTGGCTGGAGCGTTCATCCTTGCGTCGCTGGAGCGTGTCTTTCGTGTGAGGGCGGTGAAGCCGACCTATCGTTTGGCGCTGCTGACGGCTTTGGCGTTTTTGCTTGTTGCGCCGCTCCCGTTGCAGCTGCACCTGGGACATCCGGAGCGGTCGTTCGAAATGTATTTGACGCCGCATCGTTCCTCGGCGATGGCGATGTTTGGCTTCGTGTATCTCTGGTACCTGATGGCGGTATTGCTGTTGGAAATCTGGCTCGATTACCGCCGCGATATCGTTTTGAAAGCGCAGAGCACCAGCGGACTGACGCGAGTTGTGTACCGCGCACTCACGCTGGGCTCGAGCAACATCAGCGATCGATCCCTAAGCATTGACGATCGGGTGGGATACGTCATCACGCTGATCGGCATCCCTTCCGCCTTCCTTCTGCACGGATACGTTGGATTCATTTTCGGGTCGGTGAAGGCGAATCCATGGTGGTCGTCACCGCTGATGCCGATTGTTTTCATTTTCTCGGCCATGGTGTCGGGGATTGCAGCAGTGATGTTGCTCTACATGGCTTCTACCAAATTGCGCGGGAAGGAAATCGACATTCGCTGCGTGGATGTCATCGCACAGTATCTGTTCTATACGTTTGTGATCGACTTCAGCCTGGAAATGGTCGATCTTCTACAGCGTATTTACGAGGCGGACGAATCGTTCCGCAGTTTGGATTTCATGGTGCACACCCGGCTGTGGACGTCACAGGTGATCATCCAGATTCTTTTGGGGACGGTCACGCCGATTGTGATGCTGGGATTGACGCAGGTCGTGAAGATGTCAGAAGCAGCGCGTAAGCGGATTTACGCAATCGCGGGGAGCCTGACAGTGGTCGGCATCTTTGCGATGCGGTGGAACGTGGTGATCGGCGGTCAGCTGTTCTCAAAGAGTTTTCTGGGCTACACGACGTACAAGATGGGCTTTGCAACGCGAGAAGGCTTGCTGACCGCGATTGTGCTGATGCTATTGCCATTTGCCATTCTGTGGGTGTTGGTAAAACTCCTGCCGCCGTGGCCGGACGCGACGTCTCACGCCTCCGGGACAGCACCGGCGCATGGAACGACCTAGCCGCTGGTTGAGGGCTTGGATGCGGAGGGGTTATGCCGCAGGTTGTCGACATCGCATCAGCGGTGGAGCAATTCACTCGCAAACTGGAAAACCTGGAACAGCGAGTGGCCGCCTTGGAAGGGAAGCGGGAGCGTGCGGCTGCCTCCGATACACAGACAGAGTTCACTCTTCAGCGGCCCCGTCCGCCTGAGACGTGGCGTGGATTCCCCTCAGTGGAAGCGCCGTCGGGCGCTGTGCCAATTCTGGGCAAGGCAGTCCTGGGCATCGCGGGGGCCTACCTGCTGCGAGCACTGGTGGAGAGCAGCAGCGTTCCCAAATTGCCGGTTCTCTTCATCGCGATTGCGTACGCATATTTCTGGCTCATCTTGGCGGCCAAATTTCATAAGGCCAGCCACTTCGCCAGTGCGACGTATGGAGTTACGTCAGCGCTGATTCTCTCTCCGCTACTGTGGGAGTCCACGGTTCGCTTTCAGGTTCTCTCTCCGGCGTTTGCCGGAGTGTGCCTCGTTGGATTTGTGATTATGTCGCTGGGAATAGCGTGGCGAGAGAATCTGCAAATCATCCCTTGGATTGCAACCGCGAGCAGTGTGGGTACGGGCATTGCGCTGATCGTGGCAACGCGGGAAGTGGTAGCGCTGACGGCCGCACTGTTGGTGGTGAGCTTTGCTGTCGAGATCGCCGGAGTCTTGGGACGAGGAGTCAGCGTTCGCGTCGTTGCCGCGCTGGCGGCTGACTTTGCCGTCTGGCTTCTCGTATACATACTGGCTTCGCCAGAGGGAGTGCCGGAGGGATATCACGCGACAACTCCGGCGGTCCTGACTTGGTTGACGCTGGCATTGGCGGCGGTCTACGGCGGCAGCATCGCCGCCCGCGTTTTTGTAGCGCAGCAGTTGATCACCATCTTCGATATTTTTCAGGGGATCGCCGCTTTTGCACTGGCCTGTTTCGGAGTTCTCCGAGCAAGCCACGGCTCGGCCGCCCCTGAGATCGGATTCTTGTTCTTGGTGCTCGCAGTTGGTTGTTACTGGGGAGCGCTGTATCGGTTCGTGGACAAAAGTCTCGTGAGGAACCGGCGAGTTTCTGCCAACTGGGCAGCGGCGCTGTTTCTCGGTGGATCGTACCTGCTCTTGCCGGAAAGACTGGAGGCAGTGTTCTTGAGCTTGGCTTCCGTCGCGGCGGCTTTTGTATATACGCGCACAGGGAAAATTAGCCTGGGGATTCACGTATCCGTTTATCTGGCAACGGCCGCGGTTGTGTCGCCGCTATGGAAGTACATTTCCGACGCTCTGGCGGGAACGCTCCCTGGCGCTCCGGAGTGGGTTTCACTGATTGTGGCGCTTTCGGCGGCTCTCTGCTATGGCATTGGGGCCAGGCATCAGGAAGAACTGCCGAAGCGACGGCTGTTGTGGCTCATTCCGGCTTTGTTACTCGGCTTCGCAGTGGCTGCTGTTGCGGTGGTGGGCGGCGCGCGACTGGTGGCAGGCCGAGTTGAATCTGCCGCATCTTCATTGCCGATGATTCGGACAGTCGCAAACTGCGGTCTAGCGCTGGCGCTAGGGGTTCTGTGTTCCAGGCAGAAACGCATCGAACTCGGATGGGCAGCCTACGCGGCGGTCGGATTCGGCACGATCAAGCTTGTGTTTGAGGACCTGCGATTCGGAAATACGGCATCGCTGGTCGTGTCACTTCTTTTCTATGGGATGATCCTGATTCTGCTGCCAAGGCTGACGCGTCCGGTTCAAGCCAAGGCCAATTCCCCTAGACCAGTTTAGCTTTTGATGTAATCCGCCGCGGTGTCATCCTGATGGCCTGCGCTTTTTGCAAGCCGGAGGACCTACGCAGTCCCCGGCCACATGAGCACTGCCGGCGGAGTTGCATAGGTCCTCCGGCGCCAAAAAACGGCGCCATCAGGATGACAAAGTGGAATAGCATACAGCAAATCCTGAATCGACCTGCGACAGTATCTTCTCGCCTTGAGGGAAGTGAAATGTCACAACAGGCTGCGAGGAATTGCTAGCAGGAGGGAGCTTCCTCTCGTAGTGCACTCTTCAGTCCGACGCATTTGCTGCACAAACAACGGAAGGTGGGATAAGCGGGGAGAGCGAGATGGCCACAGTTTACGCAGAGAAACCAGTCGCCGCTGCCTTGGGCGAGCATCAGCTTGAAGTCAGCTTCTTCAACGCAGTAAGGACATCGAACGTTCTTCGGCTTTCGTAGTTGCGACCACTCAATCATGGCCCCCCTGCACTTCCCGGAGCCGAAGACTCGGCGACGAAGCGCCGAGCCTCTGACTCCGGTCAAGGTCTCTACTTCTATCTGACAGAGTGAGACAGTTACGCCAAAGCTATAGCGGGGAGACCAGGGCCGCAAGCGCCAAGATGCGCCAGTCTTGCTCAGCGCGACACGGGATGTGTGGTATTGAGCGAGGACTTCTCGTGAGGTGGGATGGTGTGGATCTTTTCAGGAAAGAGGTCACGGCGGAATGCGATTCCGCCAAGGGTAGCGAGCACAACACTCCAGCCGGCAAAGAAGATCCAGCCGGCAGTGATGATCGAGTTGCCCATAAGCGATCGTCGTTTCTGAGCGGAGAAGTTTTGTGGCCGTCGACCAGCGATGATGAACTCCCCGCGGGTTAGGCGGAGAGTTCATCGAGAGAAAAAAATTACTGCTCCGGCGGGGCAGGCGCTTCCTGGCCTGAGTGACGCTGCATGCGCTGTTTCATTCGCGCTTCGTGATCAGCTTCCATCTGCTTGAGTTGCGCCTTCTGATCTGTAGTGAGGATCTGGTACATCTCGTTGTGGATGCGAGTGTGCTCCACGGTTAGCTGCGCCTGAATCTGAGCCTTTTGGGCCGCGATGGCTTGTACTTTGGCCTGGTCGAAGTTGCCCTCGACGTATTGGCGAAGCTGCATATCAAGCTGGTGCTCCTGCTGCATGAGCGGCTTTATGGTTGGAGACTCTTTCTGCCAGATGGCCTTCGCCTGCGACTTTTGGTCGTCCGTCAAGTTCAGCTTGGCGGCGAAGAAGTGACCCATCGGGCCATCCATGTGAAAGTGGTGCCCGTGCATCGGCGGAGGCGGTGGTGTGTCGTCTGTGGTCTGGGACTTGGCGATGGCTGTTCCCAACAAAACTGCGAGTGCGGCGACCAGGAAGCGGAATCGAATCGATTTCATTGGTAACTCCTATTTCGTCCGGTTATCCGGGAACTGCGTACCCTGATAGGAACACGACTCGGGGCCTCTAAGCGGTAAAGAGTCGGTCAACCAGAGTAAAGTTTTGTAACGGCAATTTGTGATTCTCTAGCAAAACAGCACCTGCGGTTTTGACAATTCTTTACTACGAGTTAGACGGCAAAAGGGTGCACAATGAAATCAGCATGGAACGAATTCTGGTAATTGATGACGATGTGGAGCTATGCCATCTCGTGGGGGAATATCTGCGTGCCGAGGGATTCGCAGTCGAAGCTGTGCACGACGGCGAAAGTGGTTTGACGAAGGCAACAAACGGCGAGTATCTGCTGGTTGTGCTGGATGTGATGTTGCCCGGCATCAATGGATTTGAGGTCTTGCGGCGCATTCGTGCAACATCGCGCCTTCCGGTGCTGTTGCTGACAGCGCGTGGAGAAGATGTCGATCGCATTGTAGGGTTGGAAATTGGCGCGGATGATTATCTTCCCAAGCCGTTCAATCCTCGCGAACTGGTGGCCAGAATTCGCGCCGTATTGCGGCGGACGCGTGGGGATGGAAGCGGTTCGCCGGCGGCTCCCGACGTGGTGGCCGTAGGCGATGTAGAGTTGGATCCAGCAACGCGGACTGTGCGGCTCGAGGGCCAGCCCATCGACCTGACATCGGTAGAATTCAATCTGCTGGAAGTCTTGCTGCGTGAAGCAGGACGAGTCGTGCCACGCGAGCGGCTGGTGAATGCGGTGCTCAGCCGGAAGTTTTCTCCGTTCGATCGGAGCATCGATATGCACGTGAGCAAGGTGAGGAAGAAGCTGGGCGACACGGAAAATGACGAGCACATCAAAACAGTGCGAGGAGTGGGGTACATTTTTGCCCGGCCGCGGGAAAAGTCGAGGGTGTAGGGCTCGGTGGGGAGTCCATCCATGAAAAGCCTGTTCTTAAGAATTTTTGTCTCGTTCTGGGTCGCACAGGCCCTGTTCTTTATGCTGGCGATCCTGGTGACGCTGGCTTTCCGGCCGCGGAGTTCGACTTGGGAAGCTCTGCGGACGACCGTTCTCAACGATGCGGTCAGCGCATATGAGGAGGGCGGCAGCCCGAAAGTTCGAGAGTACCTCGAGAGTGTGGACGAGACGCAGCACGTCCGAGCCTATTTGTTTGACGAGCGCATGGAGGAAGTTTCACGGCGGGGTGCGCCCGATTGGGCGATGCGCGTGGCGGCGGGCGGGCCGCGATCGCCGCATGATGGATTCTTGTTTCCCGCGCCTCCGGTGCAGAGAGACTCAAAGGCATCTTCGGATGGCAAGCATCGCTACACGGTGGTTCTGGGGTTGCCGCCGGGGCCGCGCGTCTTTATTGGTCCACGAGGCGTGCCGTTCACTGGCCTGTTTATTGGCGTTCTTACCTCGGGGCTGGTTTGCTATCTGCTGTCTTGGTATTTGACGAAGCCCATTGTTCGCTTGCGCATGGCGACGAGGCAGCTGGCGGCGGGTGATCTGAGCGCTAGGACGGGTGCGCCCTCGGCGGCGCGACGGGATGAAGTGGCAGGGCTGATGCGGGATTTTGATGCCATGGCGGAACGCATTGAAACTCTGCTCAAGGCGCAGTCGCGGCTGTTGAATGACATTTCGCACGAGTTGCGTTCGCCCTTGGCAAGGTTGAACGTTGCGCTCGGACTAGCACGGCAGCGTGCGGGTGTTGAGAGTGTGGACATGCTCGACCGGATCGAACTCGAAGCCAGCCGGTTGAATGAATTGATCGGCAGAATTCTTACTCTGGCGCGGCTGGAAGACGGAGAGCAGTTGGTACCCCAGACTCCAGTGGCCTTGGGCGAACTCGTCGAGAGTGTTACCGAAGACGCGGAGTTCGAGGCGCAGGCACGCCACTGTCACGTGCGAACTAGGATTCCCGAAGGCGAGTGGATCGTGCGCGGGAATGCATCCCTGCTGCACAGTGCGGTGGAGAATGTCGTGCGGAACGCTATTCGCTACACGCATGAAGGATCGTCGGTGCAAGTGGAACTTACGAGTGAGGATCGTTCGGGCAGGCGCGAGGCGGTGTTACGAGTCATTGACGCGGGGCCGGGCGTTCCACCGGATGCGCTGGGAAAACTATTTGAGCCGTTCTACCGACTGGACGAGGCGCGCGGACGCCAGACGGGCGGCGTAGGGCTGGGCCTCGCCATCACCGAGCGGGCGGTAAGATTCCACGGAGGCAAGGTGGCGGCGTTTAATCGCCAGCCGAGCGGACTGATCGTAGAAATACGGCTGCCCTTGATTACGGGGCTGGGAATACCAAGGCCGACGGAACTGGTGACAACGGAACTGCCCTCATAGCAAGACCTCTTCAACATATAATCTGCAACTTTCCCGTATACTGTCATGCGGGCAACTCTTTGGGACTGTTAGGGTTCCAACCAACTTTGGGCGGGAGATTGCTCTTGCTGTGCTTTCCTGATACACAGATGGATTGAGATTTCCCGCGTTTTCAGATCATCAGGACCCCCGGCGGCGGGTGCCGGGAGCGTGTGTTCGCGCGATCCTCATGCCAAACATGGAGAAGAACGAAAGAATGTCGAAACGATTTGGGCTGCTCGGGGCAATGCTGGGGCTGGTAATGATCGGATTCTTATTGGCATGCGGAAGTAGTTTCAACTCGTCCACCGACGGATTGCTGATTGTGGGCAGCCAAGGTTCGTCTGCGCTGCAGACGTTTAGTTTTACGTTGAACAACGGCCATGTTTCCTCCATCGCCAACCCGACGAACGATACGGCCAATGAGACCTGTCTGTTGAATGGGTCGCCGGCAGGGATGGTGACCAATCCAACCGGGACATTCGTCTTCGTAATCTTTAATAGCAGCAACCAGTGCCCTAATGCGACGAAGCCTGGGATTGCTACCTTCGCCGTAGGTTCTGATGGGAATGTGAAGCAGGTGGGAAGTCTGCAGTCGGATCCAAGCCCGGTCTCGCTTGCCATGGATCCCGCAGGGAAGTTTCTGTTTGTAGCCGAGGGCGGAGGGGTGAACGTTTATTCGATTGGGAGCGAAGGTGGCTTGACCCTTGTGCCAGGAGCTTATTCATTTGTCCTTCCCCCGGGCTTTTTCCCTCCAAATATCGTGTCCGTTGCACCGAGCCCGACGGTTTTTCCTGGCACTGGAATTAACGGAACGCAGAACTCCGTTTGTCAGGCTCCGACCAATGTGCCCCCCAACTCGCAGTATCTCTACGCGGTGGATAAGATCAACAACGTTGTCTGGCAGTATTCGGTAAACACTTCGACGGGCGCGCTCGGAAACCCACCAAATGGGTCGGCCGTGGCTCATTTCGCAACAGACCAGGTACCTGCAGGGGTAGCGGTCGATCCGTGTGCCCGCTTTGCTTATGTGAGCGACAGCCTGACGAACAAGATCAGCGGCTACACGATCTGTATGGCGGTAAATGCCAGTGCGGGTTGTCCAAATGCTGACGGCAGCCTCGTGCCAGTCTCCGGTTCACCGTTTCCCCTCTCGGGAAGCGCGAACGGGCCGGGACCGATCGCTGTCAGTCCATTTGGGAACAACGTCTACGTAGTGGGCACGCTGTCGAACACGCTGTCAGGATTTACGATCAGTCCAATCTCGGGAAGTCTGACGGCGCTGAGTCCCGCGACAGTGGCAACCGGGACAGGCCCCGTTGCGATGACGATCCGCGCGGACAACAATTGGATGTTCGTCTCCAACTTCGGATCAGTCGCTCAAGGCGGCAGCACGGTTTCGCAATACGCGATCACACCGGCGACGGGAGCGCTGTCGGTGGGTCAGGCAATTCAGACCGATAATTATCCGTTTGGTGTCGCTGTAAAGTAGGGCACAACAACCTGGCATGCCAAGACAATGTTCCAGACGTTTTCATTCATAGCGCAGAGCTACGATTGGATCAATTTTTGTAGCACGGCGTGCGGGAACGTAGCTGGCAAACATGGTCACGGTCACTAACAAGACCGCGACTGCGGCAAAGGTAAGCGGGTCGCCAGTGCTGACTCCAAAGAGCAATTCCCGCATCAGGCGGGTGGCGACGAATCCCACAACGGCTCCGATAGCGACGCCCAATAACGTCATCCGCAGTGCGCTACGCATGACCATTCCGAGCACTGTGCGAGTGTCGGCGCCTAACGCCATACAAACACCAATATTGTGGGTGCTCTGTGTGACGAAATACGAGACTACGCCATAGATACCAACCGCAGACAGCGCCATCGCGAGGAGCGCAAATACTCCCAGCAGCATCCGGGTGAAGCGCCTTGCCATGAGCGAGTCCCTAATTACGTCCTGCATACTTTCTTCGTTAAACGAAACCATATTGCTGTTGATGCCGTTCACCGTATGTTTCAGTGTTGGCACAACGGAATACGGGTCTCCGGCGGTGCGCATCACGAAAGCCGAGCCGCTTGAAAGCAGATCCATGATCTTGTCGGGGAACTGACGGTATTCGAAGTACATTTGCGACTGTACTTTGGCCGTCGCGTCGGAATCCAGGCCAAACTGCTTGATGTGGCCGACCACGCCGACGATTTCGCATTGCATTCCTATCAGGTCGAGATTGATACGTTGTCCGAGGGGATCCTGCGTGGCGAATGCCTTTCGCTGAAATTCCTGATCAATGACCACAACACAAGGACTGTTCTCGTTGTCCTGTGATGTAAGAAAGCGGCCTCGGACCAGCGGAATACGCATGATGTCAAGGTAGCGCGGAGACACACCGTAAAACAGTGCCAGATCCATTTGGCTCTGCTCGGCGGGCTTGGGGCGGCCTTCGACCCAATATGGCACTTCCGAGTCGCCGCCCATAGGAATGGCACCCATCAGAACGCTGGCTGCGCTTACGCCCGGAATGGAATGCAACTGATCGATCGTTTGCTGGTATCCGTTGCGAACTGCACTAGGGGTGCCGTGTACAGCGGGTGATCCGGCGATCCCAAACGTAAGCACCTGCTGCGGATCAAAACCGGGGTTGATGCTCCACAGCCGCGACAGGGTCCGGATCATTAGGCCAGCGGAAGCGCTCAAGACCAGCGCCAGAGCCACCTCCACACAGACGAGCGCGCGTTGGAAGCTGTGACGGCCTATGTTTCCCCGACCCGCTTCTTTCAGGGTTTCATTGAGATCGGCACGCGAACTCTGGAGAGCAGGGACGATGCCGAAGAGCAGACTCGCAACAAGCGCGGTCGCCGCCGTAAAGGCGAGCACAACGGGATCGAGATGAATTTGATCAGCACGCGCCAGTTGGTTCGCAAGCTTGGCAATGAAGATAACGTTCAGCGCCTTCGCTACCGCCAACGCCAGCACACCTCCAGCCAGGGCGAGAAGCAAACCTTCGGTCAGCAATTGCTGGATGAGCCGGCTCCGCTGTGCGCCCAGCGCTCCGCGGATCGCGAACTCACGTTTGCGGGCGCTGGAGCGTGCTAAGAGCAGGTTGGCGACATTCGCACAAGCAATGAGCAGCACAAATGTCACGGCTCCCAGTAACACCAGCAGCGGTGTGCGTGCATCGCCGACTACGTCCTCGCGGAGAGGAAGTGCGTGAATGCCGCGATCTTTGTTTTCCTTGGGATATTCCTGCGCCAGCGCGTTGGCAATCCCGTTCAGTTCGGCTTGAGCCTGCTGGGGGGAAATGCCCGGTTTGAGGCGACCCACCGCGCGTGTACCCATACTGACGCCGCGGTCCTGGAACAGAGGCTCGGTCCATTGGCCGATAGGAATAATCACTGATATTCGGTCAAATAGCACATCGTCGCTGGGCACAACACCGATGATCGTAAAGAGTTGCCCGTTGAGCATGAGAGTGCGCCCGACAGCCGAGGAACTTCCCCCGAAGCGTGTCTTCCAGTAGCTTGTAGTGAGCAGCACTACGGGCGCGGCACCGCGATGATCCTCATCATTGGTGAATACGCGCCCCACTACAGGATTCAGACGCAACACGGAAAACATTGTTGCGGAAGCCATCTCGCCTTCCAGCCGTTCGGGATTCGCTCGACCGGTGACGTTGAAATTGTCATGGCGATACGCGGCCATCCCTTCAAATGAGCGGCTGCGCTGCTGCCAATCGAGAAAATTCGGATACGAGATCGACGCGTCCTGAAATTGCTGCATGCTCGCAGAGAGCTTGAAAAGGCGATCCGGTTCGTTATACGGGAGCTGCCGCAGCAGTACTCCATTGACGATGCTGAACATCGCCGTGTTGGCGCCGATTCCAAGGGCTAATGTGAGTATTGAGATGACGGCGAATCCGGGCGTCTTGAAGAGCGAGCGCGTACCGAGGCGGATATCCTGCCAGATTGTTTCCATCATGTTGGTCTCCCCGGTGAATACATCAACGTTACGTATCAAAGGCCGCTTGAGTTCCCTGCCTCATCAATCAAGATCCCTGGCAATCGAGGTTAATGCATCCAGATTGCCACAACAAAAGACATGTCGATCGAACCTATGCCTCCCGCCAGATTGCCTCGGGATTGCGACCATTATCTTCGAACGTGCCCATCCGGGATGATGTGATGGGAATCACTGGCGGTCGGACCAGATTCGCCGCGTGTGCGCGTCGCACAGGAGAGTGGGGCGTCGACATGTGGACACCCGCTCAACGAATGTCGGCAGAATGGAAGATCAGCATCGCCTGTTCCTGAATCATCGGCAAACCGAAGGCCGCCGGGCTTTCCGGGAGGCTACCAGGGCACCCAAGGCCGGTGCTTTCAGGTCTCTTTTCGTGTATGTCGGTACCTGTGAAGTGAGCTCCACAGAGATAACACGACAGGATGTTCTAGATTTGGAGCTTCGGCTTTGGGATCGGCACCGTCCAAGGTTCTCCCGACTTCAGTTTGTACGGAGAGCAATCATAGGATCGATCTTCGAAGCTCTTCGTGCCGGAAGATAACCCGCAACCAGCGCAACGGCTCCCAGTAAAGCCACCATCCCAACAAACGTAAGCGGATCAC
>Ga0126370_10000032_pt1 | contig 40028 bp, 38 predicted proteins | sample PanSoiMetaPlot_3_FD_92586 | JGI IMG/M metagenome (GOLD analysis project Ga0126370, IMG submission 92586) | Tropical forest soil microbial communities from Panama - MetaG Plot_3 | ecosystem: Environmental > Terrestrial > Soil > Tropical forest > Bulk soil | place: Panama | collected 2016-02-17 | reverse complement strand
TGACGCGCATCTCATCCCTCCCGTCGCGAATGCATCCGCAAGCCTCCGCGCAAATTCTACTGCCGCGCCGCGCATCGCCGAGTTAATTCGCGTCCATCTCACCTTCCCGTTCGTCCCCGCGAACGGCTGAATCTTTTTGCATGCCCCCTCCCTGTCCCTCCAGCCGAAGTCGGATTTATCCGACTTCGGCCAGTTAATGTGTGGCCGAACTCGGGTAAACCCGAGTTCGGCTGCAAGCGGGGAAGGGGACGCTGGGGCGCGAGCGCGCTACCCCTTCGGCCGGGCGATCGGGGCGTCGGCGAAGATCTGGTACTGCTGCGCGCGGGGTTTTGCCGCATCGGCGGGATCGACCAATTGCAGCGAGCTTTTGCCCAACACCGCGCGCGGCAGGATCATGACGCGGATGAAGCGGCTCGGCCGATCGGCGGCCTGCGCGAAGACCGGCTCGGGCCCGCTCTCGTACCAGGCGCCGCCGGGGCCATACGAGGTCGAGCGGCCCGCGGTGTCGATACGGATGCCGCCCTCGATGAGGCAGCGGATGCCCGGCCCTTGATGGGTATGCCGATAGGCGCAGCCGCCTCCCGGGAAGGCGACGCTATCGCCGCGCAGGAGGAGCTCGCCGTCGGGCAGTGTATCGAGCGCGACGGTGAGTTTCTCGCGCACGCTCACGCCGGCCGCGGCCCGCGCAGGCGGCGCTGCGAGCTCGTAGCGCCAGCAGGTCGCGCCTTCGCCGCCTGCGGTAAGGGTTGCCGCGCTTTCGCCGCACCACGCCTCGCCGTCGCGCAGCGTGCGGCCGGCGATCACCGCGCCGCCATGCACGAGAAAGATCATGCGTGCACCCGCCGGCAACGCGAGCGCGGCGCCGTTGGCGAACACATCTTCGTAGAGCGCGAGCACGGGGTGCATGGGGGATTCTTCCCTGTAGGCTCGGCAACGGCTTTGCCGTTGCCCACGCGCAAGTTCCTCGTCGTTTGTGCGACGACGTCGCGGCAAGGCGGATGAGCTTATCGCGTTTCTTTTTTTTGCGCGGACTTTCGGTTACCGCGTGGGCAACGGCGAAGCCGCCGTTGCCCACCCTACGCGGTGCGCAGGCGCGTCGACAGCGCGCATGCGAGTGGGTACGGTCCGGCAAACTGGGGCGCGTGCATTGACCGACGCAGATTTGGCCGATCGCAGAGCAGCGCACCAGCGGTGGCTCAAGCTCGCCGCGCTGGTGCTGGTCATTGCGGCGCTCGGGCTGCCCGTCAACGATCTCTTTCGCTATGCGCTGCTCGTCGTCGCGACGGTCATTGTCGTCGCGGGCACGCTGCGCACGCGCGCTGCGCCGTGGCTCGGCGCGCTCGCCGCGGTCGCGCTGTGCGTGCTCGGGCAGTTCGTCTTTCCCGCGCCGCGCATCGAGGAAGGGCACAACGTGTTTCTCGTCGATGTGCCGGGCGATACTCCCTCCGTTCATTCCCGCGAAAGCGGGAATCCAGGGGCTCCAATTTCTGGCCCGGGGTCCCCGCTTGCGCGGGGACGAACGGGAAGTGCTACCGCACCCGAAATTGGCCTGCCGCGCGAGGCGTTTCGCATCATGGGGCAAGAATTCGATGCCAAATATCCGCGCGAGCGGCGCTGTGCGGCGAGCCAAGACGGCTGCTGGCGCGCCCAAAAATTTCCGGCGCGCGCCTTCGCGTTTTCCGCCGACGGCATTTTCCAGCGTCCCGCCTATTCGCGGCGGGTGACGGGAATCGATTTTTCCGACCCGGTGTGGCTGCGCCTCGGTTTCATCAACGAGCTTTCCTACAACTGGAATTCGCTGGTGAGCGAGCTTGCGCGCGCGTACCGCGACCGCCGCTCGGCGGCGTTCCTGCACCAGTGGACCTTGGCCATGCCGTGGTTCGTCATGTACCGCTTTGGCGCCGATTTCGTCGGCAGCCGCCTGTGCTGGCGCGGCGAGGTGCTGTGGGAGGGCGCAGACGAGCATTTCGACGTGGTAACGCACGGCGACATGCAATGCCGCGCGCTCACGCGCGAGGACGTGGGGCGGAGAATTTTCGGCGTGGCCATCGCGCACGAGCTCGCGATGCGGCTCGACCCCACTTGGCCCGTTCGCCTGCGCCAGCTTCTCGAGCCCGGCCTCGCGCTCGCCGCAAGCGCTGCGGTGCTCGGGCTCATCGTGCGCGGGCGCGCACGCCGGCTCGTGCTGCCGTTCGCGCTGATCACCGCGACACTGCTGGTTGCGCTCTTCAACGATGCAAGTTTTATCGGCGGCATGCGCCCGTTCGACAGCGGCGACGACGGGCTCGTCTACGACGGCTATGCGCGCGTGATTCTGCAACGGCTTCTTGCCGACGATATTGCCGGCGCGCTCGAGGGCGGCGAGGCCGTGTTCTACTTCACGCCGGGGCTGCGCTACCTGCGCGCCGCCGAGCATCTCGTGTTCGGCGAAACCTATCTCGGCTATCTCTCGCTCATTCTGCTGCTGCCGTTTCTCGTGTTTGCGCTGTTTCGCCGCTTTCTGCCGCTCACCTGGGCGCTGGCACTGACGCTGATCTTCGCCGCCATTCCCGTCGGCGTCGGCTTTGGCTCGAGCCTGGTGCAATACGTCAAGTGGGCTGCGCGCGGCTTTGCCGATCCCGCGGCCTATGTCTTCTTCCTCGCCGCCTTCGTGCTGCTGCTCGGCCGATTGGGCGAAGGGCCACGCGATCGCTTCGCTCGTGCCTTCGGCGCCGGGCTCCTCTTTGCCCTTGCGCTGGCCGTGCGGCCGAACATCGCGCCCGCGGCGGGCGTGCTTCTCGCCGGCGCCGCCATCGCTGCGCTGACGCAGCGGGCGCTTACCCGCGCCGCCGCACTCGCGTTCGGTTTCGCACCGGTGTTGGCGCTGGCGCTGCATAATTGGATTTACGGCGGCACCGTCGTGCTCTTCACCACGAGCGCCGCGCATCCGCTGCTGTTGGTGATGCCGCCGTCGGCCTATCTCGCGGCGCTGGCCGAGCTCGCGCATGGCGACGTCGCGGGCGAACATGTCATCCGCGCGGCCAATCAGATCGTGGGGTGGCTCGCGGGCCCGTCAGAAGCCGTGGCGATGGCGCCGCTCAATGCAGCCGCGATCGCCGTGCTAGTGCGCGTCGTGCTGACGCGGGGCGCCGATCCATGGCTGCGGCTCACCGCGGGCGCCACCTTGGCGCAGCACGGTGTTGCCCTCGTCTACGCCGCGGCTGGCCGCTATGCCTATCTCACCTGGCTGTTGACGCTATTGGTAGTGGCGGCGTGGGTCGAGGGTGAAGGGCTCAGTCTGCTGCGGCGATGGTGCCCGCGCTTGTCCGAGCGAGTGACGAAGGATCCCGTTCGGCTCGCGCTCGCGCGCGGGCTGCAGCGCATGGCGGGGATGACGGAGCGATACTGAGATCCGTCCATCTTCTTTGGAAAAAAAATTTTTAGGAAGATGATGGATTGCCGGGTCAAGCCCGGCAATGACCGCAGAAGCACCACTACGGCTTGCGGCCGATTTCGATGACGATGACATTGGGCCGCCCCTCCATTTGTGGCCCGGGGGAGGCGGAAACGCCGGCGATGATGCCTTCCGCCATCAGAGCGCCGGCAAGCGCTTGCGCGATCGGCGCGAGCTCGTTGGCGCGGCTCGCAGCGACGAACACGGTGACTCCGGAATTGGGCGCGAGCGGAACGCCGGCGGCGGATTCCCGATGGCAAATCCGTAGGGTGCAACGCGCACCCACCCCGCGGCGGCAAGCGCGGGATCGAGCGCCTCCCATAGCCCGCGCGCATCGTCACTGCCGGGGGCGACCTGGCCGGTAAACTCCTGGCCGGCGAATTGGCGCAGCTGCGCCGTGAGGCGGCGCTGCGCGTCGGGCGCGAGCGTGCACGGTGTCTTGAGCCGCGCGAGCTCGACCTCGGCCTCGTCGGCGCGCTCGCGCGCTTCCGCGAGCGGGGCCGACTCGCCGAATCGCGCAAACGCGTAGCCCACGAGCAGCAGCGCCACGAAGGCGAGCGCCAGTCCCTTCTGCAGGCGGCGCTTGTCGTCGGGAAAGATGATCACGGCGACGATGCTGATCACGCCGGTCGCCGACAGCGCAAAGCCGCAGTCGCGCCAGAACTCTGGACTCGCCACTCCGAGGAGGAAGTACCGCAAATCGGGCTGACCGACTTGCAGCTCTTATGAGTGCGCAATTCGGCCGGGCCCGAATTCCGGCTCCATCCTCTTCGCTTGAGACCATCTTTTTTTGCGATGGATGCCCGGGTCAAGCCCGGGCATGACGAGGGAGGCCGCGCGTGGAGCAGCCGCAGGGTGGGAGCGAAGCGTGCCTACCTACCTTTGCTTGCGTACGGCACGTGTGTTGCGCGGCAGCGTGAGGAAGCCGTTGAGCTCGGCAAGCAACAGCGCGCCGATATGCAGCTGCGACACAAAGACGCCACCGCGAATCAAACGCACGAGCTCGGCGGGCGAGACGAGCTTCACGCTGATGCCCGGCTCGGGCTTGAAGCCGTTCGCGCGTTCGCCCGCCGCCACGAAGAAATTGTGGATGCGGTTGTTCAGGCGTCCCGTGCAGGCGGAGTTATCTCCAAGCGCATGTACGGCGCGCGCGCGAAAGCCCGTCTCTTCCAGAAGCTCGCGTCGGCAGCTTTGCGCGGGATCCTCGCCGGCATCGACGAGGCCCGCAGGCAACTCCCAGCTATAAGCCTCGAGCGCCGGCCGGTATTGCCGCACGATCGGAATTTTCCCAGCGCGGGTGAGCGCGACGATCGAGATGTAATCGGGCTGCTCGATCGCGTGGTAGATTTGCGGCGCAGCGCCGCGCGAAAACTCCACCTCCCGCGCAACGAGGCTCACCCACGGCGACACCGCCGTGGTACGGCGCGAACGGATACGCGGATATTTCATGCGGAAAGACTCAATTGTTCATTTGTCATGTCGAGGCTTGAGCGTGCGTTCGAGCTCTCCTCTTCACCCGCGGGCTTGACCCGCGGGTCCAGCGTCTTCGTAAAAACTTTTTGCGAACAGGATGGATGTCCGGGTCGAGCCCGGGCATGACGCGTGTGTGAAAGCCTTTGTCTCATCTCCGCATCTCCTTCAGCGCGACGGTGTTGGGCGGTCGGCGCAGAAACGTGGTGGCGAAGGCGTAGACATACCAGCGCAGATAACTCGGAAGCCAGCGAAAGACGCGGAACCGGGTGCGGCGGTCGGGCCGCTCAATCCAGGTGACTGGCACTTCCGCAATCTTCCAACCGAGCCGATGCGCCTTCACCAGGAGTTCGATGCTGTAGCAAAAACCTTTGGTCGATTGGACCGCAATTTGGTCGATCAGCCGGCGCGAGAACATGCGAAATCCGTTGCTGGCGTCGGTCGTGGGAAGCCGCGCGAGGTGGCGCAAGGTGAAATTGGCGCTGCGCACCAGCGCGGCTTTGATCAGGGGGCAGTCGATCATCGCGCCGCCCGGCATGAAGCGGCTGGCGCAGACGATGTCGCAGTCCTCGCGCGCCAGGGCCACCATGTGGTCGAGAATGGGCGCGTTGATGTGGTCGTCGGCGGGAAACATCAGGATGAATGGCGCGCTGCTCTTGGCAAAGCCGGTCATGATCGCGCCGTGCACGCCGCGTCCCGCGTTGCGCACGAGTTGGACCGGCAGCCCCGCGAAGGCGTCCGCGTTGGCGCGGATCGCCGGCAGCGTGTCGTCCTCGGCGTGGTCGTAGCAGATCAACACGCGCGCGGGGGTCGCGAGCGCGTGCTTGAGCGCGGCGAGCACCGCCACGATATTGTGGCCCTCGTTGTAGACCGGAATGACGATGTCGAGTTCGGGGGTCATTAGGCCGGCGGCTACGGGCGCGGACTTGCTCCGCCCTCATCCTGAGGAGCGAGCGAACCGAGCGTCTCGAAGGATGAGGGAGGCACCAATGCGGCGGCCTCATGCTTCGAGATGCCGCACTTCGTGCGGCTCCTCAGCATAAGGCTGACAGAGGCTTTGCCCCCGCGCATGCTCAATCCTTCTCGCCCGCAGTGAGCACGAACGGGCGCAGCCGCTCCATAAGGGGAAGGCCGAAGAGGGCGTTGTCGACGAAGTTGTAGATCGGCAGCACAAGGCGCGCGCGCGCCGAAGCGACGTAGCGATAGGCAAGACCCGAAAGATAATGCGAGGTGACGCTAAACCCCGCGCGCGCGAAGGTGGCACGAACCTCGCGCGCGAGCACGGGCCGCTCGTTCGCGGTCACGCCGACTGAGTTGTAGAACGGGGAGGCGCGATCGCGGTAGAGCCACATGAACGGGTTCATCCGATTGGGATCGAAGGCGAGAAAGCGACCGCGCGGGCGCAGCAGGCGAAAGGTTTCCTTCGCGCACGGTGAAGGATCAGGGAAATGGTGCACGACGCCGCTTAAGAGCGCGCCGTCAAAGCTCTCTCCGGGAAAGGGCATATGCTCGATGTCGCCGGCGACGAATTCGATCTGCGGATGCTTGCGCCGCCCGACCTCGAGTAATTTGGCGCTGATGTCGAGGCCGACGCACTTGTAGCCGGCGTGCACGAGCAACGCCGTGAAGGTGCCGGAGCCACAGCCAAGATCGATGACCCGCGCGCCAGGTTTCAGCCCTGTGAGCGTGACGAAGGCCTCGGCGAGCCGCGCGCTCGCCTGCGGCGTGAACACGTCGTAATCGTCGGCCGCCGCATGGCCGTCGAAGAATGCGATTTCTTTCTGCTTGTCTTGAGCTGATGCAGCCATGGGGCGATTAGTTCTGCAAGTCTGTCGGATGCGCTTGCATTGTCAGTCACGCTTCGTCCCGTGCAGGCCGCGCCCACACGCGCTTAGGGCAAACGGCGAACTCGGGGCCGAACGCTCACCCGTGCGTTGCAGCGGCGAGCTTCGGCGCGACTGCGGACGCAGGGAAATAGTCGGCGAGCCAGCCGCGCAACAAATCCCAGACGCGGGTATTGCCTTCGCCGAACATGAAATGATCGGCATCGCTGATGAGGTGCAGCTCAGTCGGCTGTCCGGCGCGCTTGAACAGCTCGATCGACTGCTCGGTCGGCGTGACCGAATCGTTGGCGGCGTGGAGGAGCAGCAGTGGCCGCGGCGCGATGCGGCCGACCACGTCGTCGGCACGGAAGTCGAACATGCTCTGCGCAGTCTCCGCCGGAAATGATTGCACGGAGTTGCCGGCGAGGTTGGCGCGCAGGTGCGGCGGGATGGGCACGATATCGTAGCGTGGCACCATCAGCGATTTGCCGGTGCGTGCGCGATGCTCGCGACCCTCTTTGAGCATAGCGGTGAAGCGCGCCCATGCCTCGGGGCTCTTGTGCTGTCCCCGAAACTTACGCTCGCCGTCGCCCCAGCCGCCATTCGAGATGACGGCCGCGACGCGCTGATCGACGCCGCCGATATAGATCGCGACCGCCCCGCCAAAACTCGATCCGATGAGGGCGATGCGCGTGGGGTCGACCGCCGGATGCTGGGCGAGGAAGGTGAGTGCGTTGCGCGTATCCTCGACCTGCTCGAGGCAGATCACGCGGCCGAATTCGCCTTCGCTGTCGCCGCAGCCGCGCATGTCGAAGCGTAGCACCACGTAGCCCAAGTCGCTCAGCACCTTGGTCGGCGCCATGGTGTTTGATGACGTCTTGTTGCTGCCGAAGCCGTGCAGCACCAGGAAAGCGCCGCGCCGCTCCGACGGTTTGAGCCCGCGCGGCACATGGACCACGCCGGATAGCTTGAGGCCTGCGGACGGGAAGGTGACGGCTTGTTCGATCATGGGGATAGCCTCCCTCTTCGTACGGCTATTCGCCTTTCGGCTTGCCGAGCCCGAGCTCGCTCCAGCGGGCATAGGCCTTGGCGATGTCGTCCGCCTGCGGCCAGACCGTCGGCGGGAACCGGGCGCCGCCGTAGTCCGGATCGGGATCGTAGTCGAGGTTCTGGGTGGCGTCGATCAGCACGCGGTTCCACTTGCCGGTGCCGAACAGCGTCGGATTGCGATCGCGCTTGCGCATGGAAGGATCAATCCCCATGCCGAACGTGGATGGCATGATGATGACGTCGTTCTCGCCCGCGTTCACCCGATGCGCGATTGCCCAATCGACCGCCGCGTAATCGTGGATGTCAATGTCGTCGTCGACCACAGTGATGTGCTTGTAGCGCACGTGTGCCGCCGATGAGCCCCAGATCGCGTTCGCCGCTTGCTTGGCCTGATTGCGATAGCTCTGCTTCATCCGGATCAGGAGATTGATGCCGGCGTGCACCGGCGCGCACCACACGTCGGTGATGCCCGGCACGCCGGCGCGGTCGAGCACGTTCCAGGCGGTGGCCGCGCGCATGATCGACGAGCACACCGCGTTCTCCGAATAGCTGCCGGGGAGCGCGCCTTCGATGGTGCCGCGCAGGATCGGATCGTCACGGTGCGTGATGGCGGTGACGCGAATTGCGGGCTTGGGGGAGCGGTCGCCGGCGAGGTAGCCGGTGAACTCGGCGTAAGGCCCTTCCATCTCGTAGGTTGCGGGATCGAGCCCGAGATAGCCCTCGATCACGATCTCAGCCGATGCCGGCACGTAGAGGTCGACGGTCTCGCATTTGATCAGCTCCACTGGCGCGCCGCGGATGGCGCCCATGACGTCGTACTCGCAGACGCCCTTGGGGACCGGCGCTCCGGCGCAGAAACCCAGCTCCGGCTCCCAGCCGATCGCCACCGCGACCGGCATCTCCGCGTTGCCGCCCTGCTGCCAGGCGGTGACGTGATGGCCGATATGCTGCGCGCGCCACATCAAGATCGGGATGCGATCGTGGCCGGCGAGCATGCCGCGATAGACGCCGACATTCATGACTCCGGTTTCGGGGTCCTTGGTGACGCAGCCGCCGAAGGTGAGGAGATAGCGCCCGCCGTCGAGCCGGTTCCAATGCGGCGCGGGAAACTCGTAGAGATCGACGTCGGCGCCCTTGAGGACGTTCTGCTTCACGGGGCCGGTGGGGACGACCTTCGGTGCGATACTGCCGTTCAAAATGGTGCGGCCGAGCTTGACCAGCTCGCGCGGATGCGTGTCCGGCGGCAGTCCTAGCATCATGGCGATGCGGCGGTAATTGTTGAGCGCCGAGCCGAAGATGCGGCGGCAGCGGCTTTGCGCCGTGTTGTAGTCCTTGATGTTGTTGAAGAGGAGCGCCTTGCCGGTGCCGGGCCCTTGCGCCAGCCGCATGATGGTGCCGAGCTCGATATTCCAATCGACCTCGGCGTCGATCTCGTGAAGCTCGCCTTGCGCCTTGAGCGCGGCGATCCAGCCGCGCAGATCGCCGAAGGCGACGGGCTTATGTTCGACGGTGATATCCTCGGTTCGCGCTTGGAACATACGGCACTCTATACCACGCGAGCCTCTTTTCTTCTCGCCGCTATGAAGGGCGAGGATTTTTGCGCTTGCGCGCGGCGAGTTTCACCGCGTCGACGATCTCGGGATAAGCGCCGCAGCGGCAGAGATTGCCGGAGAGATAATGGCGGATCTGATCCTCGTCGGGATCGGGATGCGCGTCGAGCAACTGCGTCGCCATCAGCAAAAAGCCCGGCGTGCAGTAGCCGCACTGGAAAGCGCCGGCCTCGATGAACGCCTCCTGCACCGGGCTGAGTGCCTGCGTGCGCTCATCCGCGAGCGATTCGACCGTCTCCACCTGGGCGCCGTCAACAAAGGCAGCCAAGTAGAGGCAGCCGGACACCGCTGCACCGTTTACCAGCACGGTGCAGCAACCGCACATTCCTTGCCCACAACTCTCGCGCGCGCCCATGAGATTGAACTCGCGCTGCAACACTTCGACGAGATTGTGGTGCGGCTTGATGTCGGCCGAAACCTGCTCGCCGTTGAGGATGAAACTGATCGTGCGGCTCATTCATCATCCTCAAGCGGTGCGTTGGCCTTCTCGCGCAGCGCGCGGAAGACGGCTTCGGGAGTGAGGGGAAGCGAGGTCAGGCGTACGCCGCAGGCGTCCTCGATCGCGTTGGCGATTGCGGGGGACACGCAAAAAGTCGCGGTCTCGCCCACGCCCTTGGCGCCGAACGGGCCGCTCGCGAGGTAAGAATCGACCGCCTCGTTCTCCATGATCTGCGGCACGTCTAGCATTGCCGGAATCTTGTAGTCGGCGAGCGAGGCGTTGGTCACCTGCCCGGCGTCGATGTGCATGTTCTCGAACATGGTGAAGCCGAGGTGCATCAACACGGCGCCGGAAATCTGCGTCTCGACGATTTTCGGGTTCACCGGCCGGCCGCAGTCAACCGCGGTGATAAGGTGCGCGATGCGCACGCGCCCAGTCTCGGTGTCGACCTCGACCTCGGCGCCCGAGGCGGCGCACATCCAGAACGGCGTCACGTTATCGGTCAAGCCCGTCGCCGGATCGGGCGGCACGTAATCCGGCTTGTACGTTCCGGTGCCCACGATATTGCCGGCCTGCATGCCGAATTTCTTCTTGAACAGATCCGGCAGCGGAATGTTGCTGCCCTCGGGCTCGCCGACCTCGCGCGCCATTGACTTGATCTTTGCACGCGCCTCTTCGGCGGCAAGCCGCACCGCGTGGCCCATGTGGTAGAGCGAGCGCGATCCCAGCGTGCCCATGTCATAGGGTGTCACATCGGTGTCGCGTGGCACGATCCGCACGGTTTCCGCGGGAATATCGAGCACCTCGCCGACAATCTGTGCCATCGCCGTGTCGGAGCCCTGTCCCATATCGATGGTGCCGCAATAGAGCGTGGTGCTGCCATCGCCTGCGATGGTGAGGTTCGCGACCGAGGTGGTCGGCGCGATCACTGCCTTGATCGCGACGGCAACGCCGCGGCCGCGGCGTTGCGCGCCGGTGCCAGGGGGAAGCGGCTTGCCCCAATTGAGCCGCTCGGCGACGCGATCGAGCACGGCCTCGAGTTGAACTTCGCGAACGATCTGCCCGGTCGCCTGCGGGCGTCCTTCGCGCAGAAGATTCTTGCGGCGGAATTCGAGCGGGTCGAGCTTGAGCGCGCGCGCCATCATATCGGTGTGGCTCTCATAACCCCACACCAGTTGCGGGATGCCGAAACCGCGCAGCGCACCGGCGGGCGGCAGATTGGTGTAGAGCCCATAAGAGTCGACCCACACGTTGTCGATGTCGTAGGGGCCGGAAGCGGTAAAGCCGGACTTCTGCGTCACCCGCGGGCCGACGTCGGCATAGGCGCCGCCGTTCCAGTACACCTCGCATTTGCGCGCCGTGATGCGCCCGGTTTTGTCGACGCCAGTCTTGATACGGAATGTGCTCGGGTGTCGCGTGATGGTATAGAACTGCTCCTCCATGGTGAGCGCGACCTTGACCGGCCGCCGCACAATCATGGAGAGCGCGGTCGCGAGCGCTTCCATCTTGATATACAGCTTTGCGCCGAAGCCGCCGCCGAGATAAGGCACCTTGATGCGCACCCGGTTTTCCGGCCAGCCGAGCAGGCGCGCGATCTCGGTGCGCACGAACGAGGGGCCCTGGGTGGCGCTGTAGATCGTCACGCCGTTTTCATTCCAATCGGCGATCGATGCGAACGGCTCAAGCGGAAGGTGCAGGACCTTCTGTGTGCGGAAGGTGTGCTCGAAGACGTGCGCGGCCTCGGCGAACGCGTTGTCGACGTTGCCGCGCCGCAGCTTGAAATCGAGCGCGACATTAGTGCCCTTGCGGCCTTTGAGGTGCTTGAGGTCGGCAAATGTGCCGGCGGGTTTTAGTTCCTCATGCACCAGCGTCTTGTTGTCGGCGGCCTCGATCTCGTCGAAGACGGCCGGCAGTTCCTCGTACTCGGCGACGATGAGCTGTGCCGCCTCCTCTGCAAGGTGGGGGTCGGCGGCGAGCACGACGGCGACCGGCTCGCCGACATAGTGCACCTTGTCGATCGCGAGGATCGGCTGGTCGTGGAACGCAGGTCCGTAATATGGAGAAGGGATAACCTTGCATATATCCTCGGCGGTAATGACGCGATACACGCCACGTAATTTTGCTGCCGCGCTCACGTCGATCGATTTGATGCGGCCGTGGGCGACGGTGCTGCGAAAGATCTTGGCCTGCAGCATGCCGGGAAGCCGCATCGTATGGGTGTATTCGGCGCGGCCGGTCACCTTGGCGCGCGCCTCGAGCCGCGGCAGTGAGCGGCCGACCTGCGCGCCGACTTTAGCGGGTGGGACCTGACTGCCTTGGGTCATGGTTGTTGCCATGCGTTTGCGTTCTCAGCTGTTGAGCGCCTGGCGCAGCGCGCGCCGGACATGGACGCGCGTGAGCTCGCGTTTGTAGCCGGCCGAGCCGCGCACGTCGGAGATGCACTCGGCCTCATCCGCCGCTGCATCGCCGGCGCGTGCAAGGGTCTTCTCGTCGATGCTCGCGCCGGCGAGCAACCGTTCCACCCCCTTGAGGCGCGTGGCCCGCTCGGTCGCGGCGCTGATCACGACGCGCGCGGATTTCACGGTTGCGCCTTCGGCCTCGAGTGCGACCGCAACGCCGAGTGCGGGCCAGTCCTCGGCCGAGCCGGTGGTGACCTTGAGATAGGCGGCGCGCGCTCGGCCTTGCGGCGGGATGCGCAACTCCGTGATCAGCTCGTTCTTGGCCAGCACCGTCTCGAAGTATCCGGTGAAGAGATCCTCGACCGCGATGGTGCGTGCGGTGGCGCCGTTGGGTGCGGCCACCGCGACCTCGCCCGAGAGGGCCACGAGAACCGGCGGCAAGTCCATGTGGGGATCGCCGTGGGCGAGATTGCCACCGATCGTCGCCACGTTGCGCACGCGGATATTGGAGAGGCGACGCATCATGCGCGGGATCACGGGAGCAGCGCGCGCCACTTCCGCGGAGCGTTCGACCGCCGCGAGCGGGGTCATCGCGCCGATAATGAGAGCGCCGTTCTTTCCGGTGGCGATTCCTGAATTCAGCGGAGCGAGTTTGCGCAAGCTCACGAGGCGTCGGGGGCGGAATACGCCCGCCTTCATCATGAGCATCAGCGCGGTGCCGCCGGCGATCGGCCGCACGCTGGGGTCCTCCGGGTCGAGGAGCGCGATAGCTTCGGATAGCGAGGCGGGCTCGACGAGTTCGAACGGGGTCATGTCTCGGACTTGGATTCGGTGAATGCCGCGCGCATGCGTTCGGTGAACTGCCGTTCCATCTCCTTGGCCTTGGCACGCAGCACCGGCTGGCCGAGGCTGCCGAGCTTGCCGGTAAGCGCCGCGTCGACCTCGTAGCTTACCTTGGTCGCGCCGTCATCCTCGGTCAGCCGGGTCAGCGAACGCGCGGTGAGCCGCCCGACGATTCCGATCGGGGTGCCCTCGATCTTGGCCTCGATCTCACGCGGCGGATCGACGCGCGCGACCTCGACCATGACATTGAACTTGAACTTGAGATACGCGACCTTGGTGTCGAGGACCGCCGTATAATGGTCGCCGTCGATTTCAGTCAAATCCTGCACGCCTTCGACGCAGGAGGCGAAGAAGCGCGCATCGCGTAGCTTGGCGAACACCGCCGCGCGCGGCGCGTTGAGCCGGATATCGCCGGCGAACTTCATCTTGTCACCGGCGCGGCGCGCGCCGCTGTTCGCAGGTCTGGGCTATGCACGCAAAAACAAGTCCGGGCGCAGCAGCCCCAACGGAAGGGGCAGGAGGGCCGCTGGCGAATAGTCGCGCATCGATCAGGTGAGGTCAAAGCCAACCGACCGGGGCGATTTACAGTTCATGCGGACCGGGCCCCCTAAGGCCGCGACTGTAAGTGACTGTGGGTGCGGCGAACTCAGCCCCCAAAAATGGTGTTATTTTACCAGCTTCGGATGGAACGGATCAGGCTTTCGGGAGTTGTTTGCGGCGCTCGAGTGGAGGACGGAGGAAGTCGGAGAGGGACGCCATGTGGATTTCGTTGTTTACGCTGGTGTGCGGAGTGGCGGTCTGTCTAAGTGTGGCAGCCGTGATGATGGAACGCGGGGGGCTGCAGCTCCTGCGCCGGTAAACATCGAAACATGGCGGGACCTGAGCAGCGGGCGGCCCCGGGCCGCCCGCATCGTTTTGGCTGACAACCCGTATAGCCGCCGTTCTCCCGGGTGGGCGTCGCCCAAACCCTAAGTACAACAGCGTCGTCGTTGATCCGGGAGTGCCACGGCATGGCGATCTCCCCCCTCGGCAGCCGACGACATAGCCCGTGAAACCCGGCGTGAACGCCGTTGGGGTGCTGCGCTGCGCCCAACGCGTCTGCTCGCGCAGGTCTATCTAAACTTGCCGATCCCAGCGAGAAATTTGCTGCCGTCTCCCGCCATCGCGCGCGCGGCGCGATTGTCGTTTTGCCCAAATTATCGTCTCTTTAGCCGTCGGCACGTGGTCTCGGCCGGAACGGAAAAGTCATGTCCTCATCCCTGCTAATGACGCGGCGGTTCGCGCCTCTGTTCTGGACCCAGTTCTTCTCGGCATTCAGCGACAATTTTCTCAAGAACGCGCTGGTCTTTCTCATTCTATTCCATATTGGCGGCCCCGACGCCGAGGCACTCATCACGCTCGCGGCTGCGGTTTTCATCGCGCCCTATTTCTTTCTGTCCGCGCTCGGGGGTGAACTCGCCGACCGCTACGACAAAGCTGTTGTGGCCCGGAGGCTAAAATTTTCCGAAATCGGCATCGCGTTCATTGCAGTGGCCGGCTTCGGCCTGCATTCGGTGGTGCTGTTGTTCATCGCGCTGTTTCTGTTTGGGGTGATCGCCGCGCTGTTCGGGCCGATCAAATACGGCATTCTTCCCGACCATCTCGCCCGCTCCGAACTTCCAGCCGGCAATGCGTTGGTGGAAGGCGCGACCTTCATCTCAATCCTGCTGGGGACCATCGTCGGCGGCATCGCTGCCAAGGACGGCGGCGATCCCGCGCATTTCGCCTTCCTGATGATCGTGTTCTCGCTTCTGTGCTGGGGCGCGAGCCTGTTCATTCCCCGCACGGGCCAGGGGGCGCCCGATCTCAAGGTGCAGAAGAACGTTCTCGTCTCGACGATCGGCCTCTTGAACTTCCTGCGCGAAGATCCACGGATGTGGTGGGGCGCGCTGGTGACCAGTTGGTTCTGGCTGGTCGGAGCCGTCTCGCTATCGCTGATGCCGCCGCTGGTGAAGAACGTGCTCGGCGGCAACGAAGAGGTGGTGACCACCTGTCTCGCGATCTTCTCGATATCGATCGCGATCGGCTCCGGGCTTGCGGCCTGGCTCGCCGCCGGACGCATCATTCTGTTGCCTACCGTGATCGGTGCCGTGCTGCTGGGTGCATCCGCCATCGATCTCGGCGCCTCCACCCTCGGCGCTCCTCCTATTCCAGGCCTCGGTGGCTATTTTGCTGCCTTCACGAGCGGGCGCGGCATTCGATTGGCGCTTGATCTCGCCGGGCTCGCCATCGCGGGCGGGCTGTTCATCGTCCCGACGTTTGCGGCGGTGCAGGCCTGGGCCGGCGCCGACCGCCGCGCGCGTGTGGTGGCGGCCGTCAACGTACTCAACGCCGCGTTCATGGCGGGAAGCACGGTGATCGTCGCCATGCTGGAGACGGCGGGCATGACGACATCACAGCTTTTCCTCTTGCTCGGCGTGGCAAGCCTCGCGGTGGCGGTCGCTGGCGGTCGCACCATGCCCGCGAGCGCGCTCAGCGATGCGCTCTCGATCATTTATCGTGCGCTGTTCCGAATGGAGGTCAAAGGCATCGACAACCTCGTCAAAGCTGGATCCAATCGGATCATCGCGCTCAACCACGTGAGCTTCCTCGACGCGGGGCTCGCATTGTCGCTGCTCGACAACAAGCCGATGTTTGCCATCGACGTCGGCATTGCCAAGCTCTGGTGGGTGCGACCGTTCGTCATGCTGACCAATGCGATGCAGCTGGATCCCCTCAAGCCGATGGCGGTGCGCTCCCTGATCGAGGCAGTGAAAACAGGCAACCCCCTCATCATCTTTCCCGAAGGGCGCATCACCGTCACCGGCAGCCTGATGAAGGTCTATGACGGCGCTGCCCTGGTCGCGGACAAGGCGAATGCCGAGATCGTGCCCGTCCGCATCGAAGGCCTGGAGCAGACGCCATTCAGCCGGCTCAAGCGTGGTCAGGTGCGCCGGCGCTGGTTCCCCAAGGTGACAGTGACGATTCTCGAGCCGGTGAAGCTCACCGTCGACCCCGAGCTCAAGGGGCGCAAGCGTCGCCTCGCCGCCGGGGCCGCGCTCTACGGCATCATGTCCGATCTCGTGTTCCGCACCACCTCGACAGACCGCACCATTGTCGAGGCGGTCGTGCAAGCCGCGCAAACGCACGGACGACGTCGCGTCGCGATCGAAGACCCTGTGTCGGGGACGCTCTCCTACAAACGTCTGCTTGTCGGCGCCGCTATCCTCGGCGCCAAGCTCATGCCGATGGCGCGAGAAGGACGCGCCATCGGGATCATGCTGCCGAATGCGAATGGCGCCGTCGTGACCATTCTCGGATTGATGACCGCAGGCCGCGTGCCGGCAATGATCAATTTTACATCCGGCGCCGCCAATATCCTCTCCGCCTGCAGGGCCGCCCAGATCGATACCATTCTCTCGTCACGGGCCTTCATCGAAAAGGCTCGGCTCAGCAATTTGGTCGCTGCCATCGAAAAGGCGGTCAGGATCATCTATCTCGAGGACATTCGCGCCGGCATCACACTCGCCGACAAGGTCCGCGGCCTCATCAATGCCGACAAGCCGCTGGTCGTGCGCAAGCCCGACGATTGGGCGGCGATCCTGTTCACGTCAGGATCGGAGGGCGTGCCCAAGGGCGTCGTGCTCTCCCATCGCAATATGCTGGCAAACGCCGCGCAGGCCGCGGCCCGCATCGATTTCGGCCGCGAGGACAAGGTGTTCAATGTTCTGCCGGTGTTCCACTCCTTCGGGCTGACCGTCGGGGTGATGCTGCCGCTGGTCTTCGGCGTGCGCGTCTATCTCTATCCGTCGCCGCTGCATTACCGCACGGTGGCCGAGCTGATCTATGCGGTGGACGCCACGATCATGTTCGGGACCGACACATTTCTCGCAGGGTATGCGCGGGTCGCGCATCCTTATGATTTTCGCTCGCTACGTTACATCCTGGCCGGCGCGGAGCCGGTCAAGGAGACGACGCGGCGCACCTATATGGAGAAGTTCGGTCTGCGCATTCTCGAGGGCTACGGCGTGACCGAGACCGCGCCGGCACTCGCCTTGAACACACCGATGTTCAACAAGTTCGGCACCGTTGGCCGCATCCTGCCCGGCATGGAAGCGCGCCTGGAGAAGGTCGAAGGGGTCGAGGAGGGCGGCCGGCTTTACGTGCGCGGACCAAATGTGATGCTCGGCTATCTCAAAGCCGACGATCCCGGCGTGCTCGAGCGGCCGGTCGAAGGCTGGCACGATACCGGCGATATCGTCACCATCGACGAGCAGGGCTTCCTCACCATCAAAGGCCGCGCCCGGCGCTTCGCGAAAGTCGGAGGCGAAATGATCTCGCTCGCTGCGGTCGAGGCGCTGGCCTCGGAACTGTGGCCGAATGCGCTATCCGCCGTCGTCGCCGTGCCCGATCCGCGCCGGGGCGAGCGGCTCATTCTGATCACCCAGCAGAAAGGCGCGACTAGGGCGGATTTTCAGGGCTTCGCCAAGGCAAAGCACGCCTCCGATCTAATGATTCCATCCGAGGTCTGGGTGCTCGACAAACTTCCTGTGCTCGCCACCGGCAAGGCCGACATGGTGGCGGTGGGCAGGCTCGTCGAGGAGCGGCTCGCCGCCAAGCCGGATACCATGGCGCGCGCGAGCGCATGACCGAGAGTGATTGGCCAACGCTGCCGCCGCGGCTCAAGCCGCTTCTCGAGGCGGAATATCCGCATTTCAGCGCGGCCGAGATGGCGCGCCGGCGCGCCGCGGTCGAGGCGGCGCTTGCCGAAGCGAACTGCGACCATCTCGTATTCTACGGTGCGAACCGCGCCGGCTCGGCAGTGCAGTGGCTCACCCAATGGCCTGTGACGGTAGAGGCAATCGGCGTATTCACGCCTGGCGAGCGTGACGCGTTGTTCGTACAGTGGATCAACCACGCGCCGCTGGCAAAGCGGCTCGCGAGCGAGGCCGAGGTCAGCTGGGGCGGTGAATCATCGATCGGCGCTGTCATTGGGGTGCTGGAAAAACGGGGCGCGCGTGAAAATCGCGTCGGCGTCATTGGCCCGCTGGGTTTCGCCCAGCACGCGGCGCTCGTGGCGCGCTTCGGCAAAGTCGCCGACCTGAACCGCGTGTATGTGCGGTTGCGACGCGTGAAATCGCAGGAAGAGATCGACTGGCTGCGGATCGGCGCTTGGCTCAGCGATCGCGGCATGGCGGGACTGCGGGACGGACTTGCGATCGGGCTGACCGAGCGCGCGCTCGGTGACCTGGTCGAACGCGCTTACATGCGCGAAGGCGGCACCAACGTCATCCACTTTATCGGTACGACGTCCATGCACGATCCGCGACTGGGCGTGCCGGTGCAGTTTCCATCGACGCGGCGCGTCGCGAAAGGTGACATCGTTTTCGCGGAGATCAGCGCGGCATTTTGGGATCATTCCGGGCAGGTGCTGCGCAGCTTCGCGCTGGGCGAGGAGCCGCCGCCGCTCTATCGCGCGCTGCACACCGCAGCCGACGCAGCGTTCGACGCGGTCGCCGCGCTGCTCAAGGCGGGCACGCTGCCGGCGCAAGTGATCGAAGCCGCTGGCGTCATCGAAGATGCGGGGTTCACCATCATCGATGATCTTCTGCACGGCTATGGCGGTGGGTATTTTCCGCCCATCCTCGGCAGCAAGAGCCGCCCCGCCGGATCAATTCCGCAGGAGCCGTTTGAGGCCGGCATGACGGTCGTGGTGCAGCCGAATGTGGTCACGCGGGACGGCACGGCGGGCGTGCAGACCGGCGAGCTGTTGCTGATCACGAATGGCGGCGTCGAGCGGCTGCATTCGTTCCCGCGCGGTTTTGCGCGGGTGTGAGGGCCATTCACTCTGCCGCGTGGGACTTCACCCGACGCGCCGCCCAATAATCGGGCGCCTGTTTCGAGCGCGCGAGCGCCTCGGCGCTCTCAAAGCCCGGCGCCATTGACGCATCGGTGCCGGCGAGGATCTGGTGGTGCTCGATGCCGAGTGTGCGCAGCCAGCGCTGTTGGCCCATGGTCAAGGCGACGAAATAGCCGATCTCAACGAGCTCGGGTTCGCTGAAATGCCTGTGCAGCCGCGCCCAGAACTTGTCGTCGACCGGCAGATCCCAGGTGATCGCCTCGGCATAGGCGAGCGCCGCCTTCTGCCGCTCGTCATAGCGGCTCGAGCTCTCGAAATTGAGGAGATCGCGGTAGTCATCCTCGACGACGCCCTGCTGCGCCGCCTTGATGGAGCGCTGATTGCCGCAGAACTCGCATAGCACCGAACGCGACACGTAAATGCGGCAGAGTTCCTTAAGCGCGTGATCGGCGACGCCGTTCTTGAACACGTCACGCCAGGAATTGGCGAAAGACCAGAACACGGCCGGCACATGGGCGCGGATCGCCTGGCTTTCCGGGCGCGGCGTGCCTTCGCGCGCGCAGCGATCGAATTCAGCGCGCATGGCCTCATCGACTTTGGCAGGATCGACATAGCTGATCCATGGCTTGGACATCAGTGGTTCTCCGCTTTCCCCGGCACTTCATAGATAGGGCAGATACCCTTTATTCACCATGCCCCGGAGGCGTTCTCGCATGGTGCCGCAAGGCCACAGTGCGATCAACCGCGCCCGGCGGGTTGATCGCGATTTCGTCGCTCGAGGCCAAGAGTCGGCCGCCGTGGGCGTAAAGATTCTTAACCATCCGGCGATAGCGTGGCGTGACCGATTGTAGGGGTGGCCTTGGGCGCTTTCGCCTCGAGGGGCGCAATCGGATGCTGGCCGTCGGGGGACACACGATAATGCGAGCGAGAGCTGTGCGAGTGCTCGCCGCGACGGTGAGCTGTCTGTTCTGGCTCAACGGTTGCGAGACCTCGACCAGGCTGGGCGACCTGTTCCAGTCGAACACGGCCGCTACGCAAGGGCTCGTATCGCAAGAGGACCCGCCGATAACTGGCAGCGTGCGGCCGGCTGCGCACACTCCCTCATCCCCAGCAGCCAACGCATCGCCTGCCAAAGATGACGATGTGAGCCTCGGTAAAGCCTACTTCCGTGACGGTAAATTCAGCCTCGCCGAGCGTCACTTCCGCCGCGCCGTCGAATTACATCCACGCGACCTCGAGTCCTGGATCGGTTTAGCGGCCTGCTATGACCGGCAGCGCCGCTTCGATCTTGCCGACCGCGCCTACGACCAGGCGACGAAGATCGCGGGACCCACGGCGGAAATCCTCAACAACCGCGGCTACTCGTATATGCTGCGCGGCGACCAGCGGCGTGCCCGCGAAACGCTACTGGAAGCGCAGACACGCGATCCCGGCAACGCCTACGTGAAGAATAATCTCGAACTGCTCGAGGCGAGCCTGCGCAAAGGAAAGAGCGGGCAGTAGACGAGAGAGCTGCTGGCGCGCCGCGGGTGTGTTCGAGCGAAACGTCCGCTCGCCCTGCTGAGGTGCGCCCCCTGGACTTCGTGCAGCCAACATGCAACGTGGCGTGCTGCAGCGGTTTGCGGCGCCATGTTCGAGAGCTTTCGCAGGTTTGTGTCCGAGGTATCGGAGGGCGATAAGCATCCGGCCCATTTCGGCCACAACGACTATCGCCTCGCTGCGGCAGCACTGCTCGTCCATGCGGCTGCCATCGACGGCGACATCTCCGAGGCCGAGCGCGACAAGCTGCACGCCATCGTCAGGCAGCATTTCCAGCTCGACGAGGCGACGACGGACGAACTCGTCGCCGAGGCGACGGCGGCCGAAAACGAGGCGGTGGATCTCTATCATTTCACCAGCTTGATCAATCGCTCACTCGATGAGGATGGCCGCCGCTGCGTTGTCGAGATGATGTGGGAGATCGCCTATGCCGACGGACATGTCGACGATTTCGAGAGCAACCTGATCTGGCGGGCCGCAGACCTCCTCGGCATCTCGTCGCGGGAGCGGATCGAACTTGGGCATCGCGTGGCTGAGCGGCGCACGAAGGGGGCGACGTGACGCAGGCGAAGCGGCCCGTTACGTTGATCACAGGCGCGTCCGCGGGGATCGGCGCGGCATTGGCGCATGAGTTTGCCGCCCACGGCCACGAACTTGTTTTGATCGCGCGGCGCGAGCAGGCGCTCGCTAGACTGGCGGAGGCCATCGCTGCGAAGGGCGCGCCGCGGCCGACGGTTATGCGCGCAGATCTCGCGCGTCTCGATGCGGCACAAACGATTGCCGCGGTGCTGGATGAGCGCGGCCTCGAGCCGGATGTGGTGGTCAACAACGCGGGCTTCGGTCTCGTCGGAGCCGCCGACGCGCTCGACCGCGCCGAGCAGCTCGCCATGATCGACCTCAACGTGCGCGCGCTCACCGATGTCTCGCTCGCTTTCCTCGACAGCCTCAAGCGCCACAGGGGCGGCATTCTCAACGTTGCATCGATTGCGGCCTTCATGCCCGGTCCCGGCATGGCGGTCTATTACGCCAGCAAAGCCTATGTGCTCTCCTTCAGCGAGGCGCTGCATCGCGAGCTCAGGTCGAAAGGCGTGCGGGTTACCGTGCTTTGCCCCGGCCCGGTGCCGACCGAGTTTCAGGCCCGCGCCGGCATGAGCGACGAGGCCTTTCCGCGATTTCTCACGCGTTCCGCCGAGCAGGTGGCGAGAGATGGCTATCGCGGGCTGACGCAAGGCCGCCGCCTGGTCGTTCCGGGCGTCGCCAATCGCGCGGTGACGACGGTGATCCGTTTTGCCCCGCGCACTCTCGTGCTCGAGCTCATCGCTCGCCAGCAGCGGGGCCGCCCGTAGCCCGCGCCCGCCTGGGAATGCGCGTCTGCATGGCGGGGGCGCGCCATTTATCTTGAAAAACCGACTCGAGCGGGTATTGAGATCGATCCCGAAACTTCGCAATGACCGCACTATGCTCCGCCCGATCCTGATCGTGCTACACCAGGAAACCTCCACCCCTGGGCGCATCGGGCACGCCTTGCGCCAGCGCGGCTACGCGCTCGACGTGCGCCGCCCGCGCTTCGCCGATCCGCTCCCCGAGACCATGGCCGCCCATACTGGTGCCATCATTTTCGGCGGCCCGATGAGCGCGAATGACACCACCGATTTCATCCGTCGTGAGATTGATTGGCTGCGCGTGCCGCTCAAGGAGAAGAAGCCGTTTCTCGGCATTTGTCTCGGCGCGCAGATGTTGGCGCATCATCTCGGTAGCCGGGTCTACCGCCATCCCGATGGCCATGCCGAAGTCGGCTATTATCCGATTCGGCCGACCGATATGGGACGCACGGTGTGTGACCCCTGGCCGGAGCAGGTCTATCAGTGGCATCGCGAGGGCTTCGACTTGCCGCTCGGCGGCGATTTACTGGCGGAAGGCGACTCGTTCCCGGTGCAGGCCTTTCGTTACGGCGGCGCCGCCTTCGCGCTGCAATTTCATCCCGACGTGACCCACGCCATGATGTGCCGCTGGACCACGCGCGGCCACGAACGCACGTTGTTGCCCAACGCCAAGCCGCGGATTGCGCATTTCGCGGATCGCGCGGTCTACGATCCCGCCGGCCGCGCTTGGCTCGCTGCCTTCCTCAACCATTGGCTGGGCCAGCCGGAGCTGGCGCCGGAGCAGGCTTCCACCGTTTGAGCACTAATCGAATCACGCCATTGTGCGGCGTCCCGCCTGCGCGGCGACGACGTGAGCTGATGAAGCGGATGGGGAGTTCGCGCAGGCTGAGCGGGTTGCTTCGGTTTGGGCGGGTGGTGGAGCCGAGGGGGGTCGAACCCCTGACCTCCTCATTGCGAACGAGGCGCTCTCCCAACTGAGCTACGGCCCCGCCAAAATGCAACCCCGCAGCGCTGGCCGCGAGTGCGCGCCATTTAGGGCCGCGAGTCGGCGGAGTCAAGGATCAGGAACACGCGGCGAGGCCGCGATTTCATCGCTCGTCCTGCTTGTCTACGTCGTTCCGCCCCGGTACATCTTGTGCGCGATTCTCAGAAGCGATTCCTATTCCATGCGCGCACTCTTCCTCGTCATTGATCTAGCTCTCGAAATATACATCTGGGTATTGATCGCGGCGGCGATTTTCTCCTGGCTGGTCGCCTTCAACGTGGTGAATGTCCGCAACTCGGTCGTGGGCGCGATCGGCGATTTCCTCTACCGCGTCACCGAGCCTGTCCTGCGGCCGATCCGGAGCGTGATGCCTAATCTCGGCGGCATTGATATTTCTCCAGTGATCCTCATCCTCATCATCATTTTCATCCGCTACTGCATTGCGCTGTACATCCTTCCCTACGTGTTCTGAGGTTGATGCTCGCTCGGCCTTGGACGGCATCGGTGGACGGCGTTGTCGTCACCGTACGTCTCACGCCGCGCTGCGGGCGCGATGCGATCGAAGGCATCACGCAGTTGGCCGATGGACGCAGCGTGATCAAAGCGCGCGTGCGTGCGGCGGCGAGCGAAGGCGAGGCCAATGAGGCCCTCGTAAAGCTAATCGCCAATGCGCTCGGCGTTGCCGCGCGTGACGTCAGGCTGGTGACGGGGACGAGCGCACGGATCAAGCACCTGAAGATCGTCGGCGCAGGCGCGGTACTTGCCGCCACGCTGGAGAAAATCTTCGCGATGGAGTAATGCCGTTCATTGCGCCACATTATAAAAGGCGCAGGGCGGCACGCCATGACCGCAAAAATCATTGACGGCAAGGCGATCGCGGCGGACCTGCGCGGCAAGGTTGCGGATGCCGTGCACCGCCTCTCGCGCGACCGCGGTATCACGCCGGGATTGGCCGTCGTGCTCGTCGGCAACAACCCGGCGAGCGAGAGTTACGTCGCCAGCAAGATGAAGATGACCGCCGGCAGCGGCATGCGATCGTTCGACCACCGGCTGCCGAAGGAGACGAGCGAAGCAGAGCTTTTGGCGCTGATCGGGCGGCTCAACGCCGATCCAAGCGTGCATGGCATCCTGGTGCAGCTTCCTCTGCCGGCGCAGATCAACCCGCACAAGATCATCGCCGCAGTCGATCCGGCAAAGGACGTCGACGGCTTCAGTCCGGTGAATGCCGGCCGGGTAGCCGCGGGCCTGCCGGCGCTCGCGCCGTGCACACCGGTCGCCTGCATTCTCCTCGCCAAGACCGTGCAGCCGTCGCTCATGGGGCTGGAAACCGTGGTGATCGGCCGCTCGAACATCGTCGGCAAGCCTTTGGCGCAGCTTCTGCTCGCGGAAAATGCAACCGTGACGGTCGCGCATTCGAAGACGCACGAACTTCCGGCTGTCTGCCGGCGCGCCGACGTTCTATTCGCGGCAGTGGGACGGCCGGAAATGGTCCGGCGCGATTGGGTCAAGCGCGGCGCCACCGTCATCGACATTGGCGTCAACCGGGTGATGGCGGATGGCCGCTCGCGCATTGTCGGGGATGTGGCGTTTGCCGAAGTCGCCGAAATTGCGGGCGCGATCACGCCGGTGCCGGGCGGTGTCGGTCCAATGACGATCGCGTGCCTGCTCGCCAACACGGTACGGGCGGCTTGCGCGCTCGCCGGCTTGCGGGAGCCGGCCTTTGGACAGCGCCCTATCGACGATCGGGAGTAGGAACGAGAGCGCTCAGTTCGTCCAAGCGAAGGCGACCTTGTCCAAGGTGCGCGCGCCGAAGCGTTCGGACGAGCGGGCCACCGCTTTGCCGCCGAGCGCCCGGTAGAAACCTACCGCCTGCTCGTTATCCGAGAGCGCCCATACAACAAGGCTTTGCAGCCCGCTCTGCACCAGGTCACGCCGCGCCGCGGAAAAGAGCTTGCGGCCGAAGCCAAGCCCCTGGAATTCCGGCCGTAGGTAGAGCTCGTAGACTTCCCCGTCGTAGTAAAGGCTGCGCGCACGGTTGCGGCCGTAATTGGCATAGCCCGCCACGCATTCGCCGAATGCGAGCACCGTGATCCGGCTGCCTTTGCGTACCGCGCTGTCCCACCACTGGGGGCCGCGCCGGCTGACCAGCTTGTCGAGCTCCGGCCCTGGAATGATGCCCTGATAAGCGCAGCGCCAAGCGTCGTCATGCGTTGCCGCAATCGCCCTTGCATCGGACGGCTTGGCGCGGCGGACTTCGATGAGGGTCGTGCTCATGGGCATGATTGAAGCAAGCAGTCCGCCGCGCTTCAAGAGTTATGTTTAACGCGGTGCTAACAACGTTCGGGATTGATGTGGATTTGTCACACTGCGGTACCGCAAATGCTCCGCGAACACCGCGGAAAATCGAGACATGTCCGCCAGCCGACGCAATGTTGCAGAGGCGACACGCGGACCAACGAAATGTGCTCTCCCAGGGCGGCTGGAATGGCGTTTTCGCCGGGGGGCAACTAATCTGATGCCGTGCGAATCAGCCGAGCTGCGTCACACCCGCTCTGCTTCCTTGCGCCGCTCATCCTTCCTGCGCTCGTTGGGATCGAGCAACTTCTTGCGCAGCCGTATCGCTTGCGGCGTGATCTCGACCAGCTCATCCTCGGCGATGTACGCGAGCGCCTTCTCCAGCGTCATCTGCATCGGCGGAATCAGCCGCACCGCCTCGTCCTTGGCATGGGTGCGTATATTGGTGAGCTTCTTGCCCTTGAGCACGTTCACCTCGAGGTCGTTGCCGCGGGTGTGCTCGCCCACGATCATCCCGCGATAAACCTTGCAGCCCGGCTCGATCATCATCGGCCCGCGGTCTTCTAGATTCCACAGTGCATAAGCCACGGCTTCGCCCTGGTCATTGGAGATCAGCACCCCGTTGCGGCGTCCTGCGATTTCGCCCCGATACGCTCCGTAGCCGTGGAACAACCGGTTCATGACGGCGGTGCCGCGGGTATCAGCGAGAAGTTCGCCGTGATAGCCAATCAGCCCGCGTGTCGGGGCATGGAAGATGAGGCGCACGCGGGCGCCGCCCGAGGGACGCATCTCGATCAGTTCGGCTTTGCGGGCCGCGAGCTTCTGCACGACGATGCCGGAATGCGCCTCGTCGACATCGACGACCACCTCTTCGATCGGTTCCCGCAGCCCACCGTCGGCGGGGCGCTCGACCAGTACTTGCGGGCGCGATACCGATAACTCGAAGCCTTCGCGCCGCATCGTCTCGATTAGAATGCCGAGCTGCAGTTCGCCGCGCCCGGCGACCTCCATGGCGTCCTTCTCGGTCGATTCGCCGACCCGCAGGGCAACGTTGCCTTCGGCTTCGCGCAGGAGCCGTTCGCGGATGACCCGGCTCTGCACTTTGTCCCCCTCGGTCCCGGCGAGCGGGGAATCGTTGATGCGGAACGTCATTGCCAGCGTCGGCGGATCGATGGGCTGTGCCGGGAGCGGTATTGTCACTTCCGGCGCGCAGATCGTGTGCGAGACGGTGGCTTCCGGCAGCCCGGCGATGGCAACGATGTCGCCGGCCGATGCCTCCTCAACGCCGGTGCGTTCAAGGCCGCGGAAGGCGAGAACCTTCGTGACGCGGCCGTGCTCGATCAGCTTTCCGTTGCGGTCGAGCACCTTCACGGTTTGGTTGAATGTGACCGTGCCCGAGCTGATGCGACCGGTCACGATGCGCCCCAGATAGGGATTGGCCTCCAGTATGGTGCCGAGCATCCGGAATGGTCCCTCCTCGACGATCGGCTCGCCAACATGTCGGATCACGAGATCGAACAGCGGCGCCATGCCGCGGTCCTTAGGACCCTCGGGTGAGCTGCCCATCCACCCTTCCCTGGACGAGCCGTAGAGGATCGGAAAATCGAGCTGTTGCTCGCTAGCATCGAGCGCGGCGAACAAATCGAACACTTCGTTCACCACCGCCAAAGGCCGCGCGTCCGGTCGATCGACTTTGTTGATCACGACGATCGGTTTGAGTCCGACCTTGAGCGCCTTCGATACAACGAACTTGGTCTGTGGCAGCGGCCCCTCGGCGGCGTCCACCAACACCAGCGCGCCGTCCACCATATTGAGGATGCGCTCGACCTCGCCGCCGAAATCGGCATGGCCGGGCGTATCGACGATGTTGATACGGGTGGCGTGCCAAGGGATTGATGTCACCTTGGCCAAAATAGTTATCCCACGCTCGCGTTCGAGATCGTTGGAGTCGAGCGCGCGCTCCGCCAAGCGCTGGTTGTCGCGCACAGCGCCCGACTGCTGCAGTAGCCGATCGACCAGCGTGGTCTTCCCGTGGTCGACATGGGCGATGATGGCGACGTTGCGGAGTTGCATGGGCTACGTGAAAAACCGATCGCGGGCCTCGATGGGGCCCGCTCTGGCGCGGAATATAGTGACCGCGGTGCAAGGCGCAATCCGCGAGCGGCCGCCGAAATTCCCACGCCTTGCCTGTCCGCCCCCTTGCGTCCCGATACGAGGAAGGCGACCATCGGCGAAAGCGAGTGCGGAGGCGGCGTGCGCTCATCGGTCCCAGTCAAGAACCAGCGCCGGATATTGTGCGTTTTTCCGCACTACACCCCCGCGTTCGGTACGTTCAATCATGCCTATCGATTGATGAAAGGCGTGCGCGCGTTCATGCCGCCGCAGGGCCTGCTGCTGATCGCGGCCTATATGCCGGAGCAATGGCCGGTCCGCTTCGTCGACGAGAACATCCGGCGGGCGACCGCGGCCGAGTTCGACTGGGCCGACGTCATCGTGGTCAGCGGCATGCACGTGCAGGCGCCGCAGATCCACGACATCGCCGCACGCGCACACGCGGCCGGCAAGGTGGTGCTGCTGGGCGGACCGTCCTCGTCGGCCTCGCCGGAAATGTATCCCGAGATCGACTACCTTCACATCGGCGAGCTCGGTGACGCGACCGATCAGCTCATCGCCCGCCTCGACGAGAGTATCGCGCGCCCGAGCGCGCAGCTGCGCTTGGAAACCAAGGACCGCGTTCCGCTGCACGATTTCCCGATCCCGGCCTACGACCTGATCCCGTTGAAGAACTATCTCATGTTGACTCTGCAGTTCTCCAGCGGCTGCCCCTATCTGTGCGAATTCTGCGACATTCCCAACCTTTATGGCCGGCAGCCGCGGCTCAAGACCTCGGCGCAGATCACCGCCGAGCTCGATGCCATGCGCAAGCAGAAAGGGCATCCGCCGGTCGTTTACTTCGTCGACGACAATTTCATCGGTAATCGCAAGGCCGCCAAAGACATGCTGCCGCATCTGCTCGCCTGGCAGAAGCAGCACGGCTATCCCATGCAATTCGCCTGCGAGGCGACGCTCAACATCGCCAAGCAGCCGGAAATCCTCAGGCTCATGCGGGAATGTTCGTTCCTCGGCATATTCGTTGGCATCGAGACGCCGGAAGCCGACGCGCTCAAGGCGATGCGGAAGAACCAGAATGTCGCCGTGCCGATGATGGAATCTATCAAGACCCTCAACGACTACGGATTGGAGGTCACCTCCGGCATCATTCTCGGACTCGATACCGACTCAGACGATACCGAGGCGCGCCTCAAGGACTTCATCGACCTCTCGCAGATTCCGATGTTGACAATCAACCTCTTGCAGGCGCTGCCGAAGACGCCGCTCTGGGATCGTCTCAAGCTGGCCGGACGCTTGGCCGACGATCCGGCCCTCGAGAGCAACGTGCGTTTCCTGCGGCCATACGACGAGGTGGTGACGATGTGGCGCCGCTGTATCGCCTACGCCAATGATCCGGAGCGGCTATTCGCACGCTTTCACCATCAAGTCGACGCGACCTATGTCAATCGGATGATTACGCCTGCGCGTGGGAAGCTCAACTGGGGCAACCTGTCGAGCGCGTTGGTGCTCGCTTTTCGGGTGCTGTTGCACATCGGTATCCTTTCGAATTACCGCAAGCCGTTCTGGCGCGCCGCGCGACACTCGCTGCGGCGGGGCCAGATCGACGCCGTCCTTGGTATGGGCTTTATCGCCCACCATCTCATTCAGTTCACGCGCGAGGCGCTGCGCGGCGAGCAGAATGCGTCCTACTACTCGACCAAGCTGCGCACGCCGCCGGCTGCGCTTTCGCCAGAACTGGCGGCGCTGCGTGAGTCGGCGTAGGCGTTTCGGAACAATGGTCCTTAGTTAACAAGTTCCGCGCGGGCCTGCAAAATCATCATCCCAGCTGGGGCTCGAGGTTCACCGACCATAACGCGCGATCATCTCGGTCTTTGAGCGTAACGGTCATCACTTGCGTCGATCTATCGATGGCGGCGTGACCGAAAAATTGCAGGCCGTCGCTGGGCGGATGGATGCCCGCACTCGCCGCCTTCACGTACACGAGCTGCGGCCCGAACGTATTGTCGAGCGCACTCTGGCTGCCGCTTCCGGCGTGGATCGGCCCCGACATGAATTCCCAGAACGGCTCGAAGTCCTGAAACACCGCCTTGTTGGGATCGTAATAATGCGCGGCGGTGTAATGCCGGTCGCCGGTAATCCACACGGTGTTGCGCACACCCGCCCGCTTGATAAAGGAAAGGATATCGGCGATCTCGAGCTCGCGGCCGCGCGGCGCCCCGTCGCCCTGGGCGATCGCCTCGATGCCCCAGTTGCGATCGGTGTCGTAGACGACGATCAGCCCGATCGGCATGTCGGCGGCAATCACTTTCCAGGTCGCCCGCGAGTTCATGAGTTCGCGCTTGATCCACGCGACTTGCGCGGGACCGAGGAAGTACGCTGCCGGCCCATAGGTCTCCTCCAGGTCCTCTCCGTTGGGCCCGCGGTAGCTGCGCATGTCGAGCATGAAGACGTCGAGGAGCGGCCCGTGGGAAATCTTGCGATAGATGCGGCCGGGCTCAGCCTGCGTGAAACGCAGTGGCATATATTCATGAAACGCGCGGTTCGCGCGCGCGGCGAGCACCAGGGCATTTACCTCGGCGTATTTGCCACGCCGGTGCTCGGCGCGAGTCAGCGGCTCCCCCGGCCACCAATTGTTTGTCACTTCGTGATCGTCCCATTGCGCAAAAATCGGCACCTCGGCGTTGAACGCGAGCAGATTCTTGTCGAGCAGATTGTATTTATAATTGCCGCGGAATTCGGCGAGCGTTTCCGCAGGCTTCGCCTTTTCCTCGATCACGACGTTTTTCCAAATCTCGCCGTTCGGCATTTTCTGCTCGGCGAGGATCGGAATGTCGGCATAAATCGTATCGCCGCAATGGATGAAGAAATCCGGCCGATTGCGCAGCATGCTGGAGTAGGTGCGCATGCCGCCACGCGCCTCATCGATGCCCCAGCCTTGTCCGGCGGTGTCGGCCGACCAAACGAACGAGATCGAGCGCCGGTCGCCCGCAGCAGTGCGAAAGCGGCCGATCATGGGCTCGCCGGCAACGGTGGGCGAAGAGAGATCCTGGAATCGGATGCGATAGAAGATGTCCTGCCCAGCCGGCAGGCCCTCGATCAGCGCCTTGGCGGTGAAATCGGATTCGGGCAGCGCATCGACGAACACTGCGCGGTGGATGGTCTTGAAAGTATCCGTGGTTGCGATTTCGGCCAACATGCGGGCGGGACGATCGGCGCGCGCCCAGATCACGGCGGAATCGACCGAAACGTCGCCTGACTGGATACCATGGGTGATGAGCGGGCGATCGGCGGCGCGGCTCAGGTAGGGCCTGCCGAGTCCGCCGACGGCGGAAATTGCGCTCGATGCTGCGGCCGTCGCCAGAAAGCGCCGACGTGATATGGACATGCGGATCGGCATGGCAATCCTCGTTTGGAAGAAAGAGCCGAAGAAGCGGCCATTCTCACGGAACGTGGATAACTATGCGATACCTTCGTAACAAGGGAAGACGCCACTGCGCAGGTTCATCCCAGCTTGGGTTCAAGGCTCACCGACCACAGCGCGCGATCGTCCCAATCCTTGAGCGTCACGGTCATGATCTGCGTTGCTCCGTCGATCGCGACGTGGCCGAAGAATTGCAGGCCATCGCTCGGCGGTTGGTTCGGCGCGCTTGGCGCCTTTACGTAGGCAATCTGCGGTCCGAACGTGTTGTCGAGCTGGTTTTGCGGGAAGCTTCCGGCGTGGATCGGGCCAGAGACGAATTCCCAGAACGGCTCGAGATCCTGGAACACTGCTTTGTTGGGATCGTAATGATGCGCGGCGGTGTAGTGCACGTCGGCGGTGAGCCAAAGCGTGTTGGGCACGGGAGCCCGCTTGATGAAGGAAAGGATGTCGGCGATCTCGAGCTCGCGGCCGCGCGGAGGCCCGTCGCCCTGGGCGATCGCCTCGACGCCCCACTTGCGATCGGTATCGTAGACGACGACGAGGCCGATCGGCATGTCCGCGGCGATCACCTTCCAGGTCGCCTGGGAGCTAAGGAGTTCGCGCTTGAGCCAAGCAATCTGCGTCGGCCCTAGGAAATATGCTGCTGGCCCATAGCTCTCCTCGAGGCCTTCGCCGTTGGGCCCCCGATAGCTGCGCATATCGAGCATGAAGACGTCGAGCAGCGACCCATAAGAAATCTTGCGATAGATGCGGCCTGGCTCGGCCGGCGCGAAGCGCAGCGGCATATATTCGTGAAATGCACGACCGGCGCGCGCCGCCAGCACCAAGGCACTTTTCTCGGCGTACTTCTTGCGCTGGTGTTCGGCGCGCGTCAGCGGTTCGCCAGGCCACCAGTTGTTGGTCACCTCGTGATCGTCCCATTGCGTGAAGATCGGGACCTCGGCGTTGAAGGCGCGCACATTCGCGTCGAGCAGATTGTATTTGTAGTTGCCGCGAAACTCGGCGAGCGTCTCCGCGGATTTAGCCTTGTCCTCGGTCACGAGGTTTTTCCAAGTCTCGCCGTTCGGCATTTTCTGCTCGGCGAGGATTGGACCGTCGGCGTAGATATTATCGCCGCTGTGGATGAAGAAATCCGGCCGGTTGCGCAGCATGGTGGCGTAGGTGCGCATGCCGCCGCGCGACTCGTCGATGCCCCAGCCTTGTCCGGCGGTGTCGCCCGACCACACGAACGAGATTGAGCGCCGGTCGCTCGGAGCGGTGCGGAAGCGGCCGATCCTCGGCTCGCCGGTGATGGTTGGGGAAGCAAGGTCCTGGAAGCGGATGCGGTAGAAGATGTCTTGCCCCGCGGGCAGGCCGTCGATCAGGACCTTGGCGGTGAAATCGGACTCGGGCAGCGCGTCGACGAAAACCGCCCTATGGATGGTATTGAAACTGTCCGTTGTCGCGACCTCGGCCAACATGCGCGCCGGTCGGTCGGCGCGCGCCCAGATCACAGCAGAATCGACCGAGACGTCGCCGGACTGGATGCCGTGCGTGATGAGCGGGCGATCGGCGGCGCGGCTCAGATAAGGCTTGCTGACGCTGCCGACGGCGGTGATTGCGGTCGAGGCCGCGGCGGTAGCTAGAAACCGCCGGCGCGACACGGGAATGCGCATGATCATGGAAGACTCCACTTGCAAGGAGGCGAGGATGGCGGCGAATTCTCACATCCCGCGGAAGGCTATGCGACAGTTTCGTGACAGTGGATAAGTCAGGCGCCGCTTGGACGCGTCCACGGTCCAAGCCGCACGCCCGCGGGCAAAGCCTCATGCAACATCATCATCTCGCCGACCGTTTCTGAGGTGACAAGGCCGACGAGGCGGCCGCTGCCATCGACCACAGCGACGGCAGGCGCTGATTTTTCCTGCGACATACGGCACGCCTCTTCCAGACAGCGGCGGTGACCGATCGTGGGCACCGGCGTCGTCATCGCGTCGGCGACGCGGGCGTCTGGGCCGAGCTGCTTGAGCGCGCGAATGAGGTCGCCGCGGCCGAGCAGCCCGACCGGCTTGCCTGCCGCGTCGACCACCGGGAACTCGCTCTGGCTCGTGCGCAGCAGCGTCTGCACCGCCTCCTCCACATGCGCCTCGGGTGCGAGCGTGGCGAATTGGGTCATCATCGCCGCGCTCGTTGGCACGCCCCGGGACATCGCCCGGATGGCGACGAGATGCGCTTCCGAAGAGGCCGCGAGATAAACGAAGATCGCGATGAAGATGAGCATCGGATTCGAGAATAGCCCGATGAAGCCGAGCGCAAAGGCGACTCCCTGGCCGATGAATGCGGCGATTTCGGTCGCACGCACATAGCCCATGCGCGAGGCGAGAATGGCGCGCAACACGCGCCCGCCATCCATTGGAAAGGCCGGGATCATGTTGAAGATGGCGAGGAACAGGTTCACGGCGGCCAGCCGATCGATCATCGAGGTGTGCGGACTTTCGACCGCGTAGAGATCGCCCGCATTCACGTGGGCGCCGGCGACAATGATCAAGGCGGCGGCGATCGCCACGTTTACCAGCGGGCCGGCGATGGCGACCAGGAATTCCTCGTACGGCTCTTCCGGGATGCGCTCGAGACGGGCGACTCCGCCGATCGGCAGCAGCGTCACGTCGGGCGTCGACACTCCGAACGCGCGGGCCGTGAAGATGTGGCCGAATTCATGCGCCACCACGCACGCGAACAAGAGCACCAGAAAAGCGAGACCTTGCGAGGCGGCCTGCGGTCCGCCCGCGACCCAGCCCGCGGCGAAGATCCAGCCCAAAAACAGCAGGAAAGTGACGTGGACGCGAACCGCCGTTCCGGCGATCCTGCCGATATTGAGCGACCAAGACATCATAGCCTCCCGCAGCATCCGATTGGGTAGAAGGACTACCGGCCGGCCTGCCAACGATAGGTAGGAGTTCGGGCTGTGTTTGCGAGTGGCCGCCGAGGCCGCATTCGTGGCACAATCGGAGCAGAGGTCATCGCCATGGCAGAGAAACTGACCGGCAGCACGCGCAAGAGCGCGCTCGTCAAGCTTGACGGTTGGAGCGAAGTCGAAGGTCGCGACGCGATCACTAAAAAATTCACGTTCAAAGATTTCAACGAGGCGTTCGGCTTCATGGCGCGCGCGGCGCTGATCGCGGAGAAGCTTGATCATCATCCGGAATGGTTCAACGTCTATAACAAGGTCGAGGTGACGCTTGCCACCCACGATGCCGGCGGGGTCACGGAACGGGACGTCAAGCTCGCCGAGGCCATGGATCGCCTGGCCAAGGCGCCGCGTTGAGATCGCGGGCCGATGCCATTCGAGCAGGTCGCTGCTGCGGACGAAGGGAACGATCTACTGCGCCGCAGATGAGCTAAGCACCTGCATCAGATCGTCGTCACGTCACACCCGCACCACCAGCTTGCCCATCACCCCCCGGTTCGCCAGCGCTTTGAGCGCCGCCGCTGTCTGCGCGAGCGGATAGATCTTCTGGACGTGGCACGACAGCTTGCCCGCGGCGCACCAGCGGGCGAGCGTCTCTATGGCGGCCTTGTACTCCTTTGTCTGCTGGCGCACCCACGATCCCCAGAACACGCCGAGGACGGCGCAGCTCTTCAGCAGTACGAGATTGAGCGGCAGTTTTGGAATCTCTCCGGCGGCAAATCCGACGACCAGGTGGCGGCCCTCCCAGGCGAGCGAACGCAGCGCCGGCTCGCTGTAGCGGCCGCCCACTGGATCGAACACGACGTCGATGCCGTGCTCGCCGCCAAGTCGCTTGAGCGCGGCGCGCAAATCCTCCCGTTTATAGTTCACCAGCTCATGCGCCCCGTGTGCGCGGACGAAGGCGAGCTTGTCGTCGGTCGACGCGCAGGCAATCACGCGCGCGCCCATCTGGCTGCCAACCTCGACAGCGGCAAGCCCGACGCCGCCGGAAGCCCCGAGCACGGCCAAGGTCTCCCCCGCGCGCATCAGCGCCCGGTGCTTGAGCGCATGGTAAGCCGTGCCATAGGTGATGGTCAGCGCCGCGGCGCGATCGAAATCGAGATCGGGAGGCAGCTTGACGATGTTGTCGGCGGCGACCGCCGTTCGTTCGCGCGCGGCGTTAAAATTGGTGTAGCCCATGACGCGGTCGCCGGGCTTGAATGCATCAACTCCCGCGCCGACGCTTTCGACCACGCCCGCGAACTCGCCGCCCGGCGAGAACGGAAAGGCTGGCTTGGTTTGGTACTTGCCGGCGACGATGAGCGTATCGAAAAAATTCAATCCGACCGCCGCCACCTTGGCGACGACTTCGCCCTGACCGGCGACCGGATCGGGGATGTCCGCGAGCACGAGATCCTCGGGCGTGCCGAAGCGTTGGCAGAGGACGGCTTTCATGGGGCAGGAGTCGCTCGAAATCGTATCGGAAGCCCATAGCGGCGGCGGAACGGCCAGGCGCGGTATGCCTTATGACAGCCGAGCCATGTATATTATAGCGCCCGGCCAACTTGGGCGATTCGCCTTCACATTGCCGAATTCCGCAAGCAGTTCACGGTATTCGCGTTTTGCTGCGTGGCGTGCAGGGACCCTCCCGGGAGGTAGGCCGATGAGCGCAATCAGATATGCCGTATTGATACTCGTGACGTCGCTAGCATCGGTTGCTTTTGCGCAGCAGCCGCCGAAACCCGCGGCCTCGCCCGCGCCGCCGGCGGCTCCGAAACCCGCGGCGACGCCGTCCAAACCCGCCGCGACCGCGGCTGCGCCCGCCACCCCGGCTGGCGATGCCCAGCCCACGCTCCTCGGGCAGTACGGCGATTGGGGCGCGTATACCGCCTCGCCCGGCGGCAACAAGGTCTGCTTTGCCCTCGCCAAGCCGAAGACGACGAAAATGGAACCGGCCGGCCGCCAGCGCGGTCAGTCCTACCTGTTCGTCTCGATCCGCCCCGGCGAGAAGGTAAAAAATGAGGTGTCAGTCATCATCGGCTACCCCTTCAAGTCCAGCTCGGACGCCACGGCCGAGATCGGGACCGCAAAATTCGCCATGTACACTCAAAACGACGGCGCCTGGATCAAAAACGTCGGCGAGGAGGCGCGCATGGTCGACAGCATGCGCAAGGGCGTCGATCTCACCGTGAAGGGCACTTCGGGGCGCGGCTCGCAGTCGACCGATCAGTATTCGCTCAAGGGCCTCGCGCCGGCGCTCGACAAGATCGAGCAGGAGTGCAAGTAGCGCCGCCGCCACCGAGGCGGAACCTTTTGCAAGGGCGAAAAAATTAGGAACCGATGACGCCCGAGGCTGTTGTTCGGCCAAAGCCCTCTCGCAACGGGTCGGCGTCAATGGTCACTGGTGCATATCTGCGTCGGCAAGCGGAAATTCTCATCACGATGTCCCGCGCCACGTTCGATCTCACGATTGCAGGCCGGTTGCGGCGAATGGCGGCGGAACTGCAGGCCAAGGCGGTCGAACAGGATGAGCTTTCTTTTACCGACGGGACGATGACGAATCTCAAGCCCTCGGCTCGGATGTAAGCTTGCGCCCCTCGACTGCAGGATGGGTTGACCGTCAGCTAACCCCATCGTAATTCCTGCCACTCGATCCTCACACCGTTCGATTAGCGCACACACCTGCATTGAGGTGGCGCCGGCCGCGACTGCGGGTTGCACACTCTCGCCGTCCATGTCGGAATGACCGGACGGCAAGGTGTCGGCATGATCCGAGTGGGCATCGGCGGTTGGGTATTCGAGCCCTGGCGCGGGGAGTTCTATCCCAAGGGGCTCGCACAGGCGCGTGAGCTCGAATACGCCAGCTGCAAAGTCAGGACTATCGAGATCAATGCCACCTTTTATCGCACGCAAAAGCCAGACAGTTTCCGCAAATGGGCGGCGGAGACGCCGGACGATTTTGTCTTCTCGCTCAAAGGGCCGCAATTCGCGACCAACCGCCGTGTCCTCGCCGAAGCTGGTCCTGCCATTGAGCGTTTCTTTGCGAGCGGCCTGCTTGAGCTGAAATCGAAGCTCGGGCCGGTGCTTTGGCAGATGGCGCCGAGCAAAAAATTCGATCAGGCCGATTTCGCGGCTTTTCTCGCGCTCTTGCCGGCGAAGGTCGACGGTCGCCCCATCCGCCATGTGGTCGAGGTGCGGCACGAGAGTTTCGTCGTGCCCTCTTTTGTCGAATTGCTGCGCAAGTTCTCGGTCGGGGTGGCCGTGATCGACTCCGAGAAGCATCCGCTGATTGCCGACATCACCGCCGATTTCGTCTATGCGCGACTGCAGCGCACCTGCGAGAAGGAAAAAAGCGGTTACCCGTCGCGCGCGCTCGCCCTGTGGGCCAAGCGTGCCCGTCAGTGGGCGGCAGGCGACGCGCCGAACGATCTTGCCGTCGTCACCGCACCGTCGCCCGCCAGTAGCGAGCGCGATGTCTTTATCTACATGATCTCGGGCGCCAAGGTGCGCGCGCCCGCCGCTGCAATGGCGCTGATCGACCATTTGAAGCGCGATTGACCGGCAGTCTATTGTCGTCGGCCCGGGCACCCCATCTATGCTAGAAAGCCGCAACGCGTTGCGATGACCGAACCGCAAACCACGTCCGCTTCTGCGACGACATCCCCCACGGCCACCGCGGGTCTCGTCGAAAAGACCCCGCTCGAGCGCTATCAGCCGCCGGCGAAGCCCTCGCTCGTCGGCTTGTCGCGCGCGCAGCTGACGGAGGCGCTCGCAAGCATTGGCGTGCCGGCGGTGCGGCGCAAGATGCGCGTGCAGCAAACCTGGCATTGGGTCTACGTGCGCGGCGCGCGCCAGTTCGACGCCATGACCAGCATCTCGAGAGAGTTGCGCGCGGCGCTCGACCGGCATTTCACGCTCGCGCGCCCCGAAATCGTGGCCGAGCAGGTCTCTGCGGACGGCACGCGAAAATGGCTCCTGCGCTTGCCCGGCGAGCACTCGCTCGACCGGCCGCACGAGATCGAATGCGTTTATATCCCGGAGGCGGACCGCGGCACGCTTTGCCTCTCCAGTCAGGTCGGCTGCACGCTCGCTTGCTCATTCTGCCACACCGGCACGCAGCGGCTCGTGCGCAACCTCACGCCCGGCGAGATCGTCGGCCAGATCATGGTGGCGCGCGATTGCCTCGACGATTGGCTTGGAGCGGCGCGCCTGGACGCCTCCCCTGCCGCATCCGGGGCCAGTCAGGAGGGGAAGGGCGGCCAGCGTCTCATCTCGAACATCGTGATGATGGGCATGGGCGAGCCGCTCTACAATTTCGAGGCGGTGCGGGACGCCCTCTTGATCGCGGCGGACGGAGACGGAATCGCCATCTCCAAACGCCGCATCACACTTTCGACGTCGGGCGTCGTGCCAAACATTTCGCGGGCTGGCGCAGAGATCGGCTGCATGCTCGCGGTGTCGCTCCACGCAGTCAGTGACGAGTTGCGTAACGACCTCGTTCCGCTCAACCGCAAATATCCGATCAAGGAGCTGCTCGACGCCTGTCGCAACTATCCCGGTCTTTCCAACGCGCGTCGCATTACATTCGAATACGTCATGCTCAAGGGCGTCAATGACTCGCTTACCGACGCCAAGGCGCTCGTGAAGCTGCTCAAGGGAATTCCGGCGAAGATCAACTTGATCCCGTTCAATCCATGGCCAGGCACCAAATACGAATGCTCGGATTGGGAGAGGATCGAGAAATTCTCCGAGATCATCTTCAACGCCGGTTACGCCTCGCCGGTGCGCACGCCGCGCGGTCGTGACATTCTCGCTGCTTGCGGCCAGCTTAAAAGCGCGAGCGAGAAGCTCTCCGCGCGCGAACGCCTGGCGCTGCGCGCCATGGCGATGACGGATTGAGATGGACAATCTCGGACGGCTGCTGCTGCGCCTCCTCTTGGTGCCGCTCGGTTACGCTGTTGCGGTCGCGGTGGGCACGCTTGTCATCGTGTTCGGCTCCTGGAAGCTCGGCGATGCGGCCGCTCATGCGGAGACGCAGGTTTTCGCGATCTTCGGCTTCGTATTTGCCGCGCCGGTGCTGCTGGTGATGCTGCTCAGCCTGATGTGGCTTCCCGCCGCGATCGGGATAATCATTTCCGAGTCCTTTGCCATCCGCTCTTCCATATTTCACGCCGGTAACGGGGCGGTGTCGGCGCTCATCGGCTGGGATCTGTTCGGTTACATCGATGACACCGGCGTGCCGCTCAACGAACCGCTTCCGGTGATTGCCGCCGGTCTTGCCGGCGGGCTTGCCTATTGGGCCATCGCCGGCTTCAGCGCGGGCTTTTGGAAACCCGTATTTCGCCGCGCCGCTGGCGCAGCGCCGCCCGCGGCCTCACATCCGCCAGAAATCCGTTAGGAAATCCGCCCTAAGATAGGCCGGCGTCTGGCTGCACCCACCTGCGAGGGCTCATGCAAGTGATCGCGAAGGCTACACGCACGACCGCCAGAGGCTTTGGCCGCATCGCCTTACTAATCGCGATCACGGCCATGCTTGTCGGTTGCGACAAATGCGGCAACTGGTTGTCGCCGATTGGTGAAGCAAACGTTTGCCGCGAGCAGCCCCCACAGCCGCGGTAACTGCTCAACCGTCTCACAATTTGAACTCGCGCGTCGCCTCGGCTAGACACGCGCGGGGACCAGCCGCATGAACCGAACCGGCCTCGTGATTGCGCTCGCCGTCGCTGCCGCGGTCGGCCTCGTCTTCGGTCTGCGGCCCGACCTCGACCTAAAGTTGGCGGCGCTGTTCTTCGATCCCGAGCGCGGAGGGTTTTGGCGCGCCTACGACCCGGCTTATCTGCGCGCGCGCGATGTGGCGGTGTGGCTTGTGACCCTCGTCGCAGCCCCGGCGGTAATCGCACTCGCGGCGAAATTCGTTTGGCCGCGCCGGCCGCTCACCATACCCGGCCGGGCCATCGTGCTCATGCTGGTGACGCTTGCGCTCGCCCCCGGGGTCGTCGCCAATCTCGTGTTCAAGGAACACTGGGGTCGCCCGCGCCCAATCGATGTGACCGAATTCGGCGGCGACGAACACTTCCGCCCCTGGTGGGATCCACGCGGCGACTGCCCGAAGAACTGCTCCTTTGTCGCGGGCGAGCCTTCGGGCGCGTTCTGGACGTTGGCGGGTGCTGCCGTGGTCCCGCCGCCTTGGCGCGCGCTCGCTTATGCAGCGGCAGTCGCCTTCGGCTCTGCCGTCGGAATCTTGCGCATGGCGGCCGGCGCGCATTTCTTCACCGATTGGATATTCGCCGGCGTGTTCAGCTTTCTGGTGATCTGGCTCGTACACGGCTTGATCTATCGCTGGCCACGCACGCGCATTTCAGATGCAACGGTGGAGCGGCTGCTCGAGCGGATCGAGCCGAAGCGGGTCTAGGGAAGTTGAGA